>FTKD01002353.1_pt1 | contig 21518 bp, 14 predicted proteins | sample 1658191 | NCBI WGS metagenome assembly FTKD01 (sample SAMEA3914808, study PRJEB12502) | metagenome | biome: forest; material: soil | place: Canada | collected 2011-08-03 | depth 0.3 m
CGCCGCCGCGGTTCCACCAAGTCCTCCATGTGGCGGCCGGGATGCCAAGTCTGAACGCCTCGTTCTAGAAGGTCGCCGTCTCAAGGTGCTCTGTGCGGAAAGGCAGGCTGCGGCAGCTCACCAGCAGGGCGTTGTCGTGGATTGGCTCCGCTTCACCTTCCTCGAAGCAAAGGCGGTGCACGTCCGAGCGGGCACGTACCAAGGACTATCGGCCGAGCATCTCGCCCGCGCGGTAGCCGGTGAAGTCGCCGCGTTGTCTCGAGACGCTGCGGGCTGTGAATCGCTCGCCCTTCGGCCGACAAGGATGGGCCATCCTTGACCGCTGGGCCCTGAATACGCCGAGCGCTGCTCGCCCTCGAGGCCCAAGGCGGTCGACGAGCGAGACGACGCAGGCCGCATTGGGGAAGACCTCGCCCCATTCGACGAACGCCCGGTTCGTGGTGATGACGGTGCTCTTGTGCTGGTAGCGCCGACTGATGAGCTCGAACAGCAGGTCGACGTGGCGGTTCGAGTAGCCGAGGTAGTGGAAGAAGCGCGACCCCGGACGCCGGCGCGTCTTGTGCCGTTGCCGACACAGGCCACTGAAATCCTGCGCGACCTTCTTCCGCTGACCGGGCCCACCGGGCCGATCTTCTGCAGCATGGCGAAGCGGTCTGAAGCGACGCGCTACACGAGCGACAACACGGTCAACAGCGCGCTGCGCACTCTGGGCTACGACACCCAGGAGCAGATCACGGGTCATGGCTTCCGGGCAACGGCGCGTACGCTGATCCGTGAACTGCTGGGGTGGGATCGCGAGGTCATCGAACGGCATCTTGCCCATGTGTCCGATGAGGAACTGGGCGGCAGCTACGATCGCGTGACCCATCTCGATCAGCGTCATCAGATGATTCAGCTGTGGGCGAACCTGCTGGACGATCTGACTGCTGGGCAGGTCTTGCCCACGAGCAGGCTACGTTCTCACCGCGTTCTGCTCGCCGCGGCCGACCAATAGTCCGGCATTGCAAACACTGCTTGCGCAGTTCTTCGTCCAGCCGTCAGGCCCAACCCTGCGGAGCAATCCAAGAGCAACACCCGCATTTGCCAGAGGACTGCAGCCTTGGCTCCGTTGTGGTGAGCCACCGCGGAAGTGAGACCGAACTTGGCGATCGAGCGTCTCCAATGCCGCTTGGGTAGCGAGGCCGTCCACCGGTGTGTGCCAATCCATTCTCCCGTGTCGCCCAGGCACTGTCTGTGCGTCGCATGTTCCAGCACTTCACGTCACATCACGTCTCGTAAGGCGCCCTGGGGCCTCCCACAAGGAGCGGCTGATCATCGCCGAGTCCTCGTTTGTCTCTATGACAAATGTATTGCTATGTTTTGCAAGTTCTGCAAAACTAAAGCATGCTTGATCAAAGACCAAGCTGGGATTCGGCGGCGAACCCGTGGAAGGGTAACTAGGCAGAAAGCCTATCAAGAGGAAATATGACGAAACCTAGCGTTCGAAACCTCCTGGCCGCGGGCGCGCTTGCGGGCGGCCTTCCGTGGGCCTCGTCTGCACATGCAGCAGACCCCACGCCGGCCGCGGAGCCGCAGTCAGATGTGATTGTCGTGACCGTCACTGCGAACAAGGTGTCCGAAAACGTACGCACGGTCGATACCGCTGCAAGTGTCGTGACCGGCAGCACCCTCGTCTCTCAAGGGCGGGACCAACTCGCCGACTACGTCGCGAACATGCCTGGTGTCACGGTGAACACCCTTGGATCGGCAGGCCAGGCATCGATCACGATCCGCGGAATTCCACCGCTGACGAGTGGGTCAAAGGTCGCAACCTATATTGACGACGCGCCTCTTGGCTCAAGCGGGATCTGGGCTGCGCAATCGAACTTTCAGCTCGACCTTCTGCCATTCGACCTCGATCGCATCGAACTGCTGAGGGGGCCGCAAGGAACGCTGTACGGCGCAGGGTCGATGGGCGGCCTGCTCAAGTACGTTCTCCTGACGCCGGACACCATGAAATTCTCGGGCGCGGCAGGCCTCGACCTGAGCGCTACCGATGGTGCCCGCGAGCCGGGCGAAACGGTGCAGGGGCGACTCAATGTGCCGATCAAGGAAGGCATGCTCGGCGTGAGCTTGAGTGGCTTCTACGAACATGCGCCGGGTTATATCGACAATGCCTATGACGGCGGGTCCGACGTCAACTCAAACGCCCGGTACGGCGGTCGCTTGGCGGTGGCTTTCTATCCGACCGACGATGTTTCTGTGAAGTTCAATGCGCTGTCGCAGCGCATCAACTCCAAAGACGATGCATCGATATCGCTGCTGAATCCGACTCAGGTTACTCAGCCGGACGGGTCGATTCTGGTCAGCGGTGGAACGAGTCCTGGCAGGCTAGCGGAAGACAAGGCGTTCCTCGCGCCCTTCAAATCGGATGTCGACTTCTATTCCGCGACGGTCGACTGGACGCCGGGAAGCCTGGAGTTCGTCTCGGCCACCAGTGTGTCCCGCAACCACGTGGTGCACGTGGCGGACAACAGCCTGTCGTACGGTTCGTACTTTCCTCTGCTGGGCCTGCCGGCAGGCCTGGTGCAAAGCACGCTCGATGTCCGGTTGAACAAGTTCACCCAGGAGCTCCGCGTGTCCACGCCAGCAAACCGGCCACTATCAGGTTTGGTGGGCGTTTTCTACACGAACGAGAACGCGACGGACGATCAGTTCGTTTCGGGTTTCGATACGTCGTACCAACCCGTCGCAGCGCTGCAGCCCTACGCCGGCTTCTCCCATATCCCCACCAACTATCGCGAGTACGCGATCTTCGGCAACGCTGTCTGGAAGGTGAGTCAGAAATTCGAGCTTTCGAGTGGGGTGCGGTTTTCCAGGAACACGCAGCGCTTCGACATCGATGCGAGCGGCGCCCTGCTGGGATTGCCGCAGTCGCCGCCGACCGTGCTGCCAAGCGTCCGCTCGGACGACAACAACACGACGTACAAGGCGAGCGCGAAGTATCAGTTCTCCGACACGGTCATGATGTATGCGCGCGCATCGACGGGCTATGCGCCTGGTGGTGCGAACACGCCTTATCCTGGGGTTCCGGCGAGCGTCGACTCTGAGAGGCTCAAGAGCTACGAAGTCGGATTCAGGTCGCAATTCTTCGACCGGAAGCTGACGCTCGATCTGGCCGGATACCACATCGACTGGAACGACATTCAACTGCCGGCGACGTCGAACAACGTGGGTTACACGGAAAACGGGGGGCGGGCGACCTCGAACGGCTTCGAACTGTCGAGCATCGTGTCGCCAACGTCCCATCTCAACATCGATTTCAGCGCTGCCTACACGGATGCGGAACTGGTTTCTGTCGCATCCAACGTCTCCACGCCCTTCGTGTTGCATTCCCAACTCTTGCTTGTCCCCAAATGGACGCTGGCGATCTCGCCGGACTACGCCTGGTCAGTCGGGGACTGGGCCGCGCACGCAGGCGCAGTCATTCGTCGGGTGGGTGAGCAGTACGGCGTGGAAAAGGTGGTCGGCCAACCGTACTTCGTCTTGCCCAGTTCGACACTCGTCGATCTCAACGCGAGCTTCTCGAAGGGGCCTTTCACCTTCCGGACCTACGTTCGCAACCTGACGAACAGGCTCGCACCCACGACGGGGTTTCTCAACACCGACGTCACCGGCAACACCGTTCAGACCGACCTGGCGACGACCCAGCCGCGGACGATCGGTGCGGGTGTCATCTGGAAGTTCTGACGGATCGACCGCGTCGCCGGCGCAGGCCAGCCTGCACCACCAAGCAACTCCCTGAAGCGTGCTCACATCCTCATGACATCGTCCACTGGCACCTCCGGTGCGTTGCCTCTCCAGATCAAGATTGACGTTGAACAGTGGCCCTTAAAGGAGCCTTTCTACATCACCGGCCACCGATTCGACGTTTCATCGACGGTCGTCGTGACGATCAGCGATGGATACCGTGTTGGCCGCGGAGAGGGCTCGGGTGTCTATTACAAGGGCGAGACGCCGAGCCGCATGACGGCCATGATCGACGGTGTTCGGATGCGCATCACGACCGGCATCGATCGGCGCGAGCTGCTCGATATCCTGCCGCCGGGCGGCGCGCGAAATGCGATCGACTGTGCCCTCTGGGATCTGGAGGCAGCACAGCGTCGCGAGCCCGTCTGGGCGCTTGCGGGTCTGCCGGGAATCCGGCCACTCCTGACGACCTGGACCATCGGAGCCGCAGCGCCGGCAAAGATGGCGGATACGGCTCGCGGGTACTGGGGCTGTCGCGCCATCAAGCTGAAGCTGCTGGGCGATGGACTCGACGGCGAGCGCGTGCTGGCGGTGCGGCGCGAACGCCCCGACGTTTGGCTCGGCGTCGACGCCAATCAGGGCTTCACGCCTGAGACTCTGCGCGCCGTCTGGGAGACATTGCTCGCCTGCGACGTCAAACTGGTTGAGCAACCTTTCCCGCTCGAGCGCGACGACTGGATGAAAAGTGTCGACCGAACGATACCGTTCGGTGCCGATGAGAGCCTGCAGTCGTTCGCGGATCTCGAACGCATTGCGGGCCTCTACGAGGTCATCAACATCAAGCTCGACAAATGCGGAGGCCTCACGGGGGGCCTGGCGATCGCGCACCAGGCTCGTGCAATGGGGCTTCAGGTCATGGTGGGCAACATGACCGGCACCTCGCTCGGGATGGCGCCGGCGCTGGTGCTGGGCCAACTGTGCGACATCGTTGACCTCGATGGGCCGATCTTCCTGGCGCGCGACCATGTTCCAGGCGTCCAGTACTCCGACGGCCATATCGGCATCGATCGCGAATTCTGGGGCCGCGTGACGACATCGTTGGATCGTACGGCAGAGCAGTCGAAAGCAGGCTGACCGAAGGCGATGGGTGGCGGCCACCAAGCTACGCGATCGTCGACAGCGCGCCTCAGTCGCCAGGTGTCGTGCACCGATGCACTGCAGGTTGACGCGGATTCCCTGCGCCTTGGGTGTGTTGTATGCTGCTTCTGCAAAAGTATTTGCAGTCAGAGGTTGAACTCTTGTCCATTGCACCATCAAAGCGCCCAGTTGAAGCGAATCCCGGCACCATATTGAAGTCGCTGCGGAAGAAGAACGGGTGGGGACTGGCCGAGGTCTCGGACAAGACCGGCCTGCCGATTTCGACGCTTTCACGCCTGGAAAACGGCAAGATGGCGATGACCTTCGAGAAGCTCAAGCGCATCAGTGCGGGTCTGGCCATCGACATGAGCGTGCTGATCGGATCCTCGCTGGCGTCGCAGCGCGTTGAAGGCGGCTTCCGCCGAAGTATCGTGCGGGCCGGCGAAGGGCAGTCTGTCACGACGCCGACAGGGGCCTATCTCTATGTCGCCGCGGACATGCTGAACAAGATGGTCACGCCGATCATCGGCTTCGTAACCGCTCGAAGCATCGACGAATACGACGAGTTTCTTCGCCACAGCGGTGAGGAGTACTTGTTCGTCCACAGCGGCACGCTGCTCCTGTACACGGAAGCCTACGGGCCAGTCAGGCTCGAGCAAGGTGATTCCATCTACTTCGACAGCGCTATGGGCCATGCGTATGTCTCGGCCAGCGACACGCCCTGCCAAGTGATCTCGATCTGCGCGGCGAGCGGTACGGACTTGCTTGAGCATCATCGGCTGGACCCCCCCGCGATCGATCGCTCCCTGACCATGTCCGAGTCCGCTATGGCCGCCAAGGTCGAGCAGCCCATCAAGGCTGGCTCGAAGAGCCCTCGGACGCATGTGATTGCTGGTGCCGCTCGCGCAAGAAAGGCCTGAGCTCGGGCGCCCTGACACGGACGGCCTGTCCGCCGGTGCCCGCCTTGCCTCAGAGCTTTATTTGCAAATATAGCAAATATATCTTCAACTTTTGCAGATCCTGTCCTATCGTCTCAGCTGTCTCTTATGGATCAGCTATGGCCAGGATGCAGTTCGATATCGCAGTGGTGGGGGCAGGAATCGCCGGTTCTTCGATCGCGGCCCATCTGGCCGAGGGTTGCTCGGTAGGCCTGCTCGAAATGGAGGAAGTGCCGGGCTTCCATTCGACGGGTCGGTCCGCGGCGATCTACATCGACTTCTACGGCAACGAGACCATCCGCGCTCTGACCGCCGCCAGCAAGGCGTTCTTCCAGACGCCGCCCCCTGGATTTGCGGAATTCAGTTTGCTTCGCGATCGGTCGATCCTGGTGGTGGCGAGGGAGAACCAACTAGGGTCGCTCGCAGCCCTTGTCGATGAGACGAGAGGCAGAGTCAGCTACGAATGGCTGTCCGCACATGACGCGGCTGTCCTGTGTCCGGTACTGGATGACAGTAAATTTGCCGCCGCCGCAATGACGCGAGGCGCGGCCGACATCGACGTCAATGCCTTGCAAGCGGGCTATCTGCGATTGCTGCGTGAGCGGGGTGGTGTGCTTGTCACGAACGCGAGGGTGACGGCATTGGAACGTCGGGAAGACGGTTGGCTCATCAAGGCCGGAGATGAAGAAATTCTTGCAGGCAAGCTCGTCAATGCAGCTGGTGCCTGGGCCGGCGAGATCGGTGCGCTGGCGGGTGCACGTGACATCGGGATGGCGACCTTGCGCCGCTCGGCCGCTTTGGTCGATGCGCCGAAGGGCATGTCGCCCGTAGATTGGCCGGGGGTGCTCGATGTCGACGAGCAGTTCTACATGAAGCCGGAAGCTGGCCTTCTGATGATTTCGCCGGCCGACGAGACCTCCGTCGAGCCGGGGGACGTGCAGCCCGAGGAACTCGACATCGCGATCGCGGTCGACCGGATCCAGGAGATCACCCATTTGGACGTCACGCGGGTCAAGCACAAATGGGCAGGCCTGCGCTGCTTCGTTGCCGACCGCTCGCCGGTGGTTGGGTTCGACCTCGTCGCTCCGAACTTCTTCTGGATGGCTGCGCTCGGCGGCTATGGAATCCAGACGGCCCCGGCACTTGGCAGGCTCGCGGCCGACCTTGTCCAGGGCGTCGATACGAAACTCGCGCTTGCACGCCTCGGGCTCGAGGAAAACGCGCTGAGCCCCTCCCGGCAGCAGATCGGCATTCGACCGACTGGCAAGCCTGTCCTCGTTTAACGAAGAAAGCATTTCGCATGAGCCAAGCAAGCGCGGAAGCGACGCAAACGTCCATCGCAGAGCAACTCGACGCGCTCTTCAAGCGGTGGGACCGATCGGACGCGCCAGGGTTGGTCGTGGGCGTCGCGTTGCGCGGGCGCACGATCTACCGTAGAGCCTTCGGCATGGCCAGCCTCGAGACGCGTGCAGCCAACACGCCAGCCACGCGCATGCGGATCGGCTCGACCAGCAAGCACTTTGCGGCGCTGCTGCTGCTGCTGCTGGCAGAAGAGGGCAAGCTCGACCTGGATCAGCCGGTCCGGCGCTACATCGCCGAGCTCGAAGGGCCCGGAGGCGATCCGACCCTTCGCCAGCTGATGCAGCACCGGGGTGGCTCGCGCTGCTACGTGGACCTCGGCTTTCTCACGAGTGGCCTGAAGCCTCGGCCGCCCGGGTTCGCGCTCGAGACCCAGCGGCGTCAGCAGGGCCGCAATTTCGCGCCGGGCGCCGCGATGATCTACAACAACGGCGGCTATCACCTCCTGTCGATCGCGGCAGAACGTGTTGCAGGACTGCCGTTCGAAAAGCTGCTCGCAGACAGGCTCTTCGGTCCGCTCGACATGCACGCCACCGAATCGATTCCGAGTGACTATGTGATCACGCCAGGCATCGCCACCTTCCATACGCCTCTTCCTGAGGGTAACTGGCGGCGCGGACTGTTTCCGTCACAGGAGATCAAGGGCGAGGGCGGCATTGTCTCGACGATCGACGACATGCTGCGCTGGGCCGGGCATCTCATGCGACAGGAGCGCTTCGGAACCGCCCACACTTGGCGGCAACTTTTAACCCCGCACCCTGGCGTCGACCCGGAACTCGGCGCCTATGCGCTCGGGATTCGCCTCGAACATTACCGCGGGCTCCGCACGTTCGGGCACACGGGCGGCGTCATCGGAGGCAGTTGCGACCTGCTTTGCCTGCCGGACGAGAACCTGGAAGTCGTGTTGCTCGTCAATGGCGCCCCCGGAGTCACGCCCGAGCTCACGCGGCGGGTGGTCGACATCGTTCTTGCCGATCGCATCGGTCCGGTCGATCCGCGCCCATCGACGGCCGCCCATGAAGCCTGGCTGGGTAATTGGTGGTCGCCGCGGACCGGCATGGTCTATGGGCTTGTCGATGACGCAGGCGAGCTGAAGCTCGAGCTCTGCGTACAGCACCCCAAGATGGCTTTGAAGCTGACACGCGAAGGCAAGGTCGTTCTTCCCGAAGCCAATCTCGGTGAAATCAACCTTGGATTTCGTCACGCGGGAGGCGCCGAAATGCTGGAGGTCGGCTTCGGCGGCGAGACGCATGACTACGTTCGTCTCAACCCGGCGCAAGTCGATCGGGCGCAATTCGATCGCGATTTCGAGGGGCGCTTCGCCTGCGCGGACGCAAACGCAACCGCGACGATCTCCCGCGCGGGTGATGGCATGGTCATGCACTTGCGCGACGGCTTCGACGAGACATTCGGGCCTGTCGACCCACTGGGTCAGGACGTCGCCGAGCTCGGGCGCGACAGCGAAGCTTACGGTTGCGTGATCGATCTGATCCGCAGGGACGGCGTCGTCACCGGCTTCCGCCTCAACTCCGGGAGAACGAGGCATCTGGAGTTCCTTCGTGTCTGATCGACTGTGGACGAATGCTCCCCATCCTGTTCGGCCGGACGTGACCACGGCGTCACTTCGAATGACGAACGAACCAACGCCAGCTCTCAAAGGCAACTCCAGTGACTCCAATGAATGAAGCAACGTCAACCGCAGACCAGTTGGACGCATTGTTCGAACCCTGGAATCGATGTGATGCACCTGGTTTGGTCGTAGGCGTTCGGCGCGACGGACAGACGCTCTATCGACGAGGCTTCGGCATGGCGAGCCTAGAGACGGCCGTCGCGAACGGCCCGACGACGCGAATGCGAATCGGCTCCACCAGCAAGCATTTCACCTGCCTGCTTCTTATGCTGCTTGCGGAAGAAGGAAAGGTCAGGCTGGACGCGCCGATCCGCACCTATGTTCCTGAGCTCGAAGGTCCGGCAGGGGAGCCGACGATCCACCAACTGATGCTGCATCGTGGTGGGGGACGAGACTATGTCGACCTGGCCTTTCTCACTCATGGCTGGAATTCCACGCCCCCCGGCGCGGCGCTGCGAATGCAGGCGCGACAAACGGGGCGCAATTTCGCGCCGGGCGACGCGATGATCTACAACAACGGCGGTTACCACCTGCTGTCGATCGCTGCCGAGCGTGCCGGTGGCGCCTCCTTCGAAGCGTTGCTCGAAGAGCGCTTGTTCACTCCATTGGGCATGGACGACACCGTGTCCGCACCAAGCGATCACGTGATCCTTCCCGGCATGGCTACGCTGCACCTGCCTGGAGAGGATGGGCACTGGCGACGCGGCCTTTTTCCTTCCGAGGAGGTCAAGGGCGAAGGCGCCATCGTGTCCACGATCGACGACATGCTGCGATGGGCCTCGCATCTCCGAACCCAGGAGCGCTTCGGCTCCGCGCACACGTGGGTGTCGTTGCTGACGCCGGCGGCAGGAGCGGACCGGTGCATCGGCGCGTATGCGCTGGGGCTCGTCCTCGCGGACTATCGAGGCATGCGCACCGTCAGCCATTCGGGCGGCGTCGCCGGCGGCCTGTGCGAAATGATGACGCTGCCGGATCGCGCGCTGGAGATCGTCATCATGACCAATGGCGCGCCCGGTGCCAATCCGAGCGAGCTCGCGCTGAAGGTGGTCGACATCCTGCTCGAGAGCGATCTGGCGCCGCCCGCCGTCCCCCCGGCCGCTGCCGACTTCAAGATATTCCTGGGTAACTGGTGGTCACGCGAAACCGGCATGCTCTACGGTCTGGTTGACGAGGCGGGGGAACTCAAGGTCGAGATCTGCAGCCAGCCCGCAGGCATCGGTCTGACTCGGACGTCGGAGGGGCGGATTCTTCTTCCCGAAGCCGGCATCGGCGATCTCGAGTTCCTGTTCGACCAGGCGACCCCCGACGCGCTCGATGCCCGCTTTGGCAACCAGACGAGCCGATACCGTCGCATCGACCAGGCGGAAGTCGATGTCACGGCCTTCGGGCGATCCATCGAGGGACGCTACTACAGCGTGGACACGGACGCGACCGCGACGTTCACCGCGAGTGACGGACAGATCCAAGTCGAGATCCAGGACGGCTACGGCGGCACGCAGGGCCCCGTCACGCCGCTCGGCCCCGACGTCGCTGGCATCGGGCCGATCGCGACGATCTACTGGTGCGTCGTCAGTCTTCAGCGAGAGTCCGACGTGGTGACCGGCTTCCGTCTCGATGCGGCACGTACCCGCGGGCTGACGTTCAGGAGGATCTGATCGTGGCTGATGTATCCACAGCGGAGGCGGCGCCTGCAGGCTCATTCATCGACGGATCGGCGCCTCATGCACAGCGCAGTCGATCGAACGTATGGGCGCGAGTCGGCTACGCCTTGGGAACCAGCGGCATCAACCTGGGCGCGACGCCAACCAGTTTGTTCCTGCTGTACTACCTGACGGAAATTGCCGGACTTCGAGCCGCACTGGCGGGGGTGGCGGTCGCTCTCCCCAAGATCTGGGATGCCGTCGTCGATCCCATGTTCGGTGGCTGGATCGATCGCACGGCCATTCGCATGGGACGCCGTGGGCCGATCGTCATCGTCTCCGGCCTGGCGTTCCTGCTCAGCTCGCTCCTCACTTTCATGCTGCCGCACTTGTCCTCGCCGCTGCAGCTGACGTTCCTGGTGACGTTGCTGTTGATCATTTCATCGACGAGCCAGACGGCGTTCAACGTGTCGCAGTACGCCCTGGCATCGGAGATGACCGCCAGCTCGCGCCAACTGGGTGGCTTGCTGTCGCTCGCAGGGGTGGTGTCCCAGATTTTCTCGATTGCGGGCGTCGCATTGGCCCCAATAATCATCGATTGGGCGGGCGGTGGCGCGACTGGCTATTCAAGGATGGCGCTCGTCTTTTCCGTTGCGGCAGTTCCCCTGCTTGTTGCGTTCTTCCTGGCCACACATCGCGTGCCTGTGATCGGCCATGGCAGCAGTGAAGCCACGCTGCCGCTCTGGACGTCGATCAAGGCCACTGTCGAAAACAGACCGTTCTATTTCCTGATCGCGTTCCTCATCTTCCAGGGAGTGGGCACGGCGATCCTGTTCGGCTTCCTGCCGTTCGCGAACCAATACGTACTGCGCGGAGATGCCGGGAGTTTGTCGATACTCGAGGTCGTCCTCTTCATGTCGGTGATGCTGGGAATGCCCTTGACACCACTCGTGCTCCGCCGGGCTGACACGGCGAGCGCGATGCGCTGGTGCAACGCCGGCATCGCGCTGTCGCTGACCGTGCTCTTCGCCGCGGGCTTTGGTCCGACCTGGTGTACATGGATTGCTGTCGCAGCGACCGGCATCGCTTCTGGTGCCGTCGGCGTGCTCCTGCAAACGGCCATTCTGGAAGTTGCCCGAACCAAGTTGAGAGGTGCTCTGGTGGTTGCGTCCGGCTTCTACCTGGGGATCATGGTGGCCGGCACGAAGCTCGGAACTTCGGCTGGCGGTTTTGTATCGGGCGAACTTCTCGATCTGATCGGCTTTGTTCCTGGAGGTGGCCAGCAAGCCACGTCAGCGCTCATTGGGCTGCGCGCCGGCTACACGCTTGTGCCGCTGGTCTTCGTGGTCATCGCCGGAGTTTTTCTTCGCTTCGTCAGGCTTCCTCCCGGCGATGCGACGACCCGCAACTGACGCGCACCTGCGACACGGGACGTCCAGATTTCTTTCTTCAACCAGGGGACCAGCGTGCAGCGCTTCTTCTTCAGCAGATTTGCTGCCGAGACCAATACCTTCTCGAACATACCGACCACCCTGGCGAACTTCGAGCTTGCATTGGGCGATGCCGTGTTCGACGACCCTGCCCTGGAGCGTTTGAAGTCCGAGCTTGCCGATGTCGGCATCGAACTGGTCGCAGGCTTGTCCGCCTACGCCGAACCGGCTGCACCCGTGCAGGCGTCGTGCTACGCAGCATTGAGCGACAGGCTGATCGGCGAGCTTGAAAGGAATTTGCCGGTCGATGCCGTCCTGCTGCATCTGCACGGGGCGATGGTCTCGCAGCAATGCGATGACTGCGAAGGCGATCTCCTGCATCGAATCCGGACGCTGCTCGGCCCCGACATCCCGATCGGAGCGATGCTGGATCCTCACGCGCATCTGACACCGGCCATGGTGGCTAACTCGAACATCCTGGCCTTCATGAAGGAGTACCCCCATACCGATGGGCAGGAGCGCACGGACGCGGTGGTGCAGATCCTGCGCGGCATGCTGGATGGCTCGATCTCACCCAAGGCTGCGGTCGTCGATTGCCACATGCAAGGCTTCTTTCCGACGCAGACTCAGCCGATGCGAACCTTTGTCGATGAAATGCGCGCCCTGGAAGGATCCGACGACATCCTAGACATCTCATTCATCCACGGATTTCCGTTCGGCGACACTGCCTACACCGGTTCAAAGATTCTTGTCTACGCGAACGGAGATTCGACCAAGGCGCAGGTGATGGCCCTGCGGCTTCACGAGAAGATCTGGGCGATCAAGGAGACGGCCATGCTCTCCCTGTCGACGCTCGAGGATGTCCTGGTGGCGATGCGCTCGCCCGGCACTCGTCCGCTCGTCGTGGCCGACTTCGCCGACAACCCCGGAGGTGGTGCACCGTCGGACAACGTCACCATCACACGTGCTGTAGTGGAGCTCGGCCTGCAGCGTGTCGTGATCGGACTCCTCTGCGACGCGCAAGCGGTGAGGCTGTGCCACGAGATAGGCGTCGGCGGAAGATTGGACTTGCGCATCGGCGGCAAGACGGGGCGCGCGTCGGGACTGCCGATCGATCTGGAAGTCGAGGTCATGGGACTTGCGCGCGACGCGCACATCGAGGGCGCTGACGGGACGCGCTACCCGCTCGGCGACACGGCATGGGTTCGCCATGCTGGTGTGGATCTGGCGTTGTCCTCCCGACGAATGCAGTTGATGGATCCTTCAGGCCTGACCCATCTAGGCATCGAGCCATCTGCATACTCGACGATCGTCGTGAAGTCGTCCAACCACTTCGTGGCCGGCTTCGGGCAGATCGCCGGACGCATCATGCACGTCAGCGCCGAGGGTGCCCTCGACACGAACCTGGCGCGCATTCGCTACCGAAAGCTCACATCGCGTTGGTATCCGAGAGATATGGATACCCCGAAGACGGTAGTTTCCATATAGCGATCGGCAACTGGCGTTCGTGGCGCAATTACGCGCAGTCTCCACTCGCGCCGTGATCAACGCCTCCGGCTTCGCCAGCACTACAAGTGGGGCGACTTGAAGGCCGATCCCACCGACTGGATGCGGCGCTACTTCGACGCCTTCGTCCACACAGCCAACTGGTGTAGTTGCCGCCAGACCTTCTCGGCGCCGTAGACCTGCATGTTGGCTTGCCAGACGCGCTCGATCTCAGGCGCCAGGACGTCGTCGTTCTGAGCTCTGGCGCAGCGCCTTGCCGGCGTCAACGTCCAGCTGCGCCTTATGCCGCTTCGCCCGCAGGCCGACAGAGTGGCAGGCAAAAAATGATCGGTCAGCGTGCAGCAATTCCAACTCGGATAGTAGCAACGCCTTGCACATCGTCGGCGTCACGACGGCGAGTTTGACAATTCAAAGTTCGCAATGACTTGGTAGCTGGAGTAAAACTCACTTTTCGAGTGACTGCTGTGCAGGCGATAGCAGACCTCCTGCTGCGATCTCCCGTCGTCAGTTCTCGCTGCATAGCCCACGCAGCGTCCGTGGCTGTGACGTCTTAAGTGCACGTCTGCCAAGGATCGAGCCCAAGCGTTCGAGCACTGTAGTTGCGAGTCGCGCTTGTTCGAGCCAAGCAACCAATGACCTCATCTTTCCCGATCATTTGACCGCCCCCCAAGCCTCTCAGTCAGCTCCCGCGCAACGTCCAGCGCCAGATCCCGATGACGGGCGGCAGCACCGTCCTCCAGGGATGCGGTGCTCACGCAAACCGAAACCCCAGCCACGATGCTCGAAGTGGCATCAAAGACCGGGGCACCGAACGCATAGACGCCTTCGCGGATACCTTGATCGTCGATGCTGTACCCTCGCTGCCGGGTGAGTTCCAGCTCTGCGAGGAAACCCTTCATCGCGGAGACGTCGCCAGAGCGAGGGGAACGCTGCAATCCCTCACTCACAATCCGCCGGACCTCGTCCTTAGGCAAGTAGGCAAGCATGGCCTTGCCGCTGGCCGAAATCCACGCGGGAAACTTCAGGCCCACGCGAAATGCGAGGCCCAGCGGCCGGACGCTGTTCCGGACAGCGACGTAAACGGCTTCGTTTCCATTGAGGACGGACAGCAAGACGGTCTCCTCCGGCGAGCTCCGGCTATCCGACCAGATCGCGTTGAACTCACGCGCCACGTCTGTCCCAGAGAGGAATGACTGGGCGAGGCTGACGACCTTTGAACTCAGCCGGTAACTGCCGTCGGGATGACGGCGCACGTAGCCACACGACACGAGCGTGTTGCAGATCACCCGGACGCTGCTCTTGGGCAGTGCGAGCTCTGCCGTGAGCCTCGCGAGGCTGATCGGCTCCGTCTGACAGCTTAGATGCTCGAGAACGGCCAGGGAACGCACGACCGCAGGCACCCGCTCGACCGGTTCGGACTCCGCGCTAGCGGGTGTTCGCTGGGAAACATTCATTTTTTCCTTCGGGTGGCCATTGGGCATTCGGGCGGAACAGACGGCCGCATCGAACGGCCGGACGAAGTCTAGCGAATGAGGACGGTCGATCTGGAGGTGGCGCAGGCCTTAGGGCAAACGCCAGTAGACCGCCTCATCCCTGGTGCTCAGACTGCGTGCAGCCCTTTAATCGTTAGTGCAGCCGGCTGCACGAAATCTAAATCATGAGCTCAACCGAAACCTTGCGCACGGTGGCCGTTGCCGGCACTGGTCTGATGGGATGCGGCATCGCATCCCTGTTCGCATCCGCGGGGGTCCAGGTCGTCATCTTCGATTCCGACGCTCGCGCCCGTCGCATGGCGAAGGAGAAGTGCAAGGCCGTCTTCGACGAGATGGTCACAGCGGGGACGATGACCGCGTCGGCGGCGGCGTCCGCTGAAGCGAGAGTCGCCACCGCCACGTCACTCGAGGCGTTCCATGACGCCCAACTCGTCGTTGAAGCGATCGTCGAATCCATTGATGCCAAGCAGTCGCTCTACGCCGAAGTGGAGCAGGTGCTCGGAGAAACCGCCATCATCGCGAGCACCACGAGCGCGATCGTCCCGGAATTGCTCAGCGCGCGACTGCGCCGTCCCGGCCGCTTCCTCGTCGCGCACTTCTGGAATCCGCCTCACATCATTCCGCTGGTCGAAGTCGTGGCGGCCCCGGACACCGACCCGCAAGTGGTGTCGGCCGTAATGGACTGGGTAAAGGCTGTCAATGGCAAGCCCGTTTTGCTGAGCAAGGCCGCACCCGGCTTCATCGGCAACCGACTTCAATTCGCGGTGCTGCGCGAAGCCCTCCACATGCTCGAGACCGGAATCGCCGATGCGCAGACCATCGACGAAGTAATGAGGCAGTCCGTCGGGCGTCGTTACCGATGGATCGGACCGCTCGAGGGGGCCGACATCGGCGGTCTGGAAACGTTCCTGAAGATCGGCACCCAACTGCTGCCTCATCTGGCCAGCAACGACGAAGGGCTCGACGTGCTGCGGAAGCTTGTGGTCGAGAAACGTGGCGGGCGGCGCGACGGCCACGGCATTTACATCTGGGACGCCGATCGCGAAGTCCGACTGCGTGAATCCCGCTTGCAGATGTTGAAGGAAGCGCATCTCGAAGGGCCGGGCCCAGCGGCCTGACTCTTCTGGCAATAAACATTCAAACATAGGAAGACAAATGCGACAGACTCAGCTCTCTCCCAGTCGTCTCGGCCTTCTGCTGCTCTCGACCTTGCTGGTAATGGCGGGTTGCGGCGGCAATGATGACCATACCGTCACCCCGACACAGCAACCAATGAGTTGCAGCGAATTGTCCGGAATGACGATCGCAGCGGCCAAGATCGGATTACCCACGACCGGCGCAACCATCACCGCAGCGACGCCGGTAGCGGCAGCGGGCAGCGGTGTGAGCGCAACGCCCGAATATTGCAAAGTCAGCGCGGACATCTCACCGGTTGACCCCACAGCGCCGAAAATCACGATGCAAGTCGCCCTACCCACCATTTGGAACAACAAGGTGATGATGTTTGGCGGCGGCGGTTATGACGGCTCCATTCCCGACGTTACCGGCAACGTGCCGGCGGGTCCCGTCGATCAACCCGCGCCGCTTGGTCGCGGGTACGCGACGTTCGCAAGCGATTCGGGCCACCAGGCCAATGCGCTGGCGACTCAAGATGGTTCCTTCGGCGTGAACGACGAAGCCGTCAACAACTTCTCCGGTGACGCGCTGAAGAAAACGCGCGATGTGGCCATCGAGATCATCAAGGCGCGCTACGCCGTCGACGGACCGGCCAAAGCGTACTTTGCCGGCGGATCCTCCGGCGGCCGTGAAGCACTCGAAGTAGCGCAAAAATGGCCCCAGGATTGGGACGGCGTCATCGCCCTGTATCCCGCGGGAGCCGCTGCCAGTCTCGATCTTCAGTTCGGACGCATAGCCAGAGCGCTTGCACAGCCTGGCGCCTATCCCAATGCGGCGAAGCGGAAGGCCCTCTACGACGCATCGATGCAGGCATGCGACACGCTCGACGGCGTCGCCGACGGGCTCATCAGCAACATCAAGGCGTGCAATGAAATTTTCGATCCGATGACCGCTACGGTGAATGGCGTTCCCCTGCGCTGCCCTGGCGGCGCCGATACCGGCGACACGTGCCTATCGGATGCGCAAATCGAGGCATTCGAGGTCATCAACACCCCGATCGTTTTCAACTACCCATTGCAGAGCGGCGAGACACAATATCCCGGCTTCAACACGTGGGGAACGGACTTCGGAACGAGCGCCAGCGGAATCGAGTCGGTGGTCGCCTTCCTGTCGCTGGGCAGCGCGCAGCCCTCCAACCCGATGCCCAGTGCGGCGCCTTATGGCAGCGTGTTCTGGGATCAATGGGTGCGCTACTTCGTCACGCGGGATCCGAACTTCAACTCGCTGACGCTCGACCCGCAAAATCCGGGCATGTACCAGGACCGCATCAGCGCGCTGACCGGGCTTCAGGATGTCAACAAGACCGATCTCACTGCGTTCCAATCCAAGGGCGGCAAAGTGTTGATCGCGCATGGAATGAGTGACGCGCTCGTCAGCACCCGAGCCACCGAGCAGTATGTCGACCGTGTGCGTTCCACGATGGGTGACGCCCTCGTCGACACGTTCCTGCGCTACTACGAAATCCCCGGCTATGGGCACGTGATCGGCACCGCGTTCAACGCCTCCTGGGACTCCTTGACGACGCTCGAAAACTGGTCAGAAAAGGGTACGTTGCCTCCGAACCAGATCGTCACCGACACCCTGGGCGTCCCCGGCCGCACCCGGCCGCTCTGCGACTATCCCGCCTACCCTCGCTACAACGGCAGCGGCGACGTCAATGTCGCATCGAGTTTCAGCTGCTCAACTCAGTAGACGCCTTTTCCAAGAGAGCCAGTGATCGGCGAACCAGTGTTGGCCTGCGGCGTCCGCATGGCCCGGCCCGGTGATGCACCAACCAATAGGAGACATCGTCATGAAATATTTCAGGTCCTCCAACAGCCGAATGGCGGTTCGTACACTCTTCGGTCTCGGCCTACTGGCCGAGATCCTGCCGGCGCAAGCGGGTACCTGCGAATACCTGACTACGCTCAGTCTGCCGCACGCGAAGGTCTCGTCGGCCAATGTTGTGGCGGCGACGGATTCCGTGCCCGAGTATTGCTTGGTCGAAGCGCACTCGTACCCTAGCGCGGACTCGGACATCAAAATTCTTGTTGGCCTGCCGACTGCAAGCTGGAATGGCAAGTACCTCCAACTGGGCAACGCAGGCTTTGGTGGTGCCATCTCGCCGCCGACGTCGGCAATCCAACAGGGGTACGCCGGAGCCGCGACGGACGACGGTCATCAGGGCAGCCCGTTCGATGGCCAATTCGCGCTGGGGCACCCGGAAAGGGTGATCGACTTCGGATACCGAGCCCTGAAGGAAACAACGGACATCGCAAAGACGCTGATCACGACCTTTTACGGGAGGAACCCGAAATACTCCTACTTCTCGGGCTGTTCAGATGGAGGACGCGAAGCGTTGGTCGTCGCACAGCGCTTCCCGCAAGACTGGGACGGCATCATCGCCGGTGCGTCGGCGAACTTCTGGACCCACCAAATGGCCGGCTACGCGTACAACGCGCAAGTCTTGGCGGACTCGCCGCTTCCCGCGGCGAAGCTGCCTGCTATCCAGGCCGCAGTGCTGGCGAAATGTGACGCGAGCGACGGGCTTGTGGATGGACTGGTGAGCAACCCGCACCGCTGCCATTTCCGGCCTTCAACAATGCTCTGCAAAGCCGGGACCAACTCGAACAACTGCCTGACACCGGACGAAGCCCGGACAGTGCGCAGGATCATGGACGGCCCGCGCGATCCGAGAACCGGGGAATCGATCTTTCCTGGATTCAGCTTCGCGGCGCCGGTCGATTTCGGCCTCCTTGCGTCGTGGATATATCCGCAGCCACAGTACGGGTTTTCCATTTCGCCGCAGGCGACGTTCGCGCGTGACTTCTACAAGTACATGGTGTTCGACGATTCGAACTTCGATTTCCTAACGCTGAACTTCACCACCGACATCGAGTTTGCCGACGCCAAGCTGGCCTCCACCTTGAATGCGACCAACCCAGACCTGCATCGCCTAAAGGCCCGCGGCGCCAAGGTGATCATGTACCACGGTTACGAAGACCCGGCCGTGGCTCCTCAAAACTCGATCAATTACTACGAGAGCGTGGCAAAAGCTCATCGCAGGGGCGAAGGGGATGTCGACGACTTCTTCCGCCTGTTCATGGTGCCTGGCATGGGGCACTGCAGTGGTGGCCCAGGCCCGAACACCTTCGATGCGCTCGGAGCGCTCTCGAAATGGGTCGAAAAAAGAGAGGCGCCGGACCGCATCATCGCCACGAAGTACACAGGCGACGTTGCCACGAACCCGGTCGAGCGCACGCGCCCCCTCTGCCCGTATCCGCAGGAGGCAATCTACAAGGGCACGGGCAGCACGAACGATGCAGCGAACTTCGTATGCGGGAAGCCGCGCAGGGATGACTGACGAAGCTGGCGGTCGAAGTAGCTTTTGGCACGCTGCCGTGAGCCGCGACGCGGCCCTCCCCCCCTGCGCGGCGTCGGCCGAGGCGCCGGCTCGTGCGATCGACCTGCGCACAGCTTTCGACTACCGCACGGCCTTCGAGTTCGCGCCCATCGGCCTCGTGCTGTCGCGCCACCGCCTGATGATCGACTGTAACCGCGCGGCGGTCGCGATGTTCCGCGCCGAGCGCGAGCAGCTGATCGGCCAGTCCTTCCGTGTGCTCTACCCGACGCAGGGCGAGTACGAGCGCACAGGCGAACGCATCCTCGCGAGCCTGGACACCGACGGCCGCTACGCCGACGAACGCGTGATGCGCCGCGTCGACGGCGAGCTGTTCTGGTGCCACGTCTGGGGCCACGCGCTGGACGCGGCCGATCCGCATGCCGCGGGCATCTGGAGTTTCGAGGACCTGTCGTCCAGGCGCGCGCTGAAGACCGATTTCACCCCGCGTGATCGCGAGATCGCGGCGCTGCTGATCGAAGGGCAGACCAGCAAGATGGCGGGTCGCAAGCTGGGCATCAGCCCGCGCACCGTCGACGTCTACCGGGCGCGGCTCATGCGCAAGGTGGGGGCGTCGACGACCGCCGAGCTCGTGCACAAGCTGCTGGCGAGCTGACGCACCCTTGGCTGCACGCCGCCCGCAGGTCATGCGGCAGCGTCATCGTCTTCTTGTTCGGGATGTCCAGCCACACCAGTGTCGCCCCGCCGTCGCCGGAGATCACGTCCGGCAGGTCGGTCACTGCCAGCATGAAGTAGGTGTCCAGTCTCTTCGAGCCAGGCTTCGGCAAGGTGAGGTAGTGCCGCGCGGCCCGACGATCAAGTCAGGCCGCATGGCCAGTGGCAGGAATGCGGCGAAATCGGAAATCTGACGCGGCGCGCTGGATTTCCGATTTGCGCCGCTCCGCGGATGTTCGGCGCCGGCCAGCGGATCTGTCTTTTGCCTGACGGTTTGCGTCAGCGGCGGCTACGAGTGGTGGCGGATCTGGCCGAAGGCTACGCGCTCAAGAGCGGCTACTCGCCGGCATGTGGCAACGAATGGGGGCTCTCGCAGCGATCAAACGCATGCGCGAGCGCTGGGCGCGACCTCTATACGATGCGCTCGCGCTCGTTGATCTGTTGGAAATGCGTGGGCTTCCACGGATCGCCGCGCATCTTCGGGATGTGGTGGCCCTGATCTAGTCGGTCCAGCAGCGGTCTTTGGCCCAGGCCGGATGACCGTGGCGCAACTCAGCGAAAGCGCGATAATGCTGATGCGGAGATCGGGTGCCGCTGGTTCGAAGCCGGAATTGACCCGTTTCCGTTGATCAGTTTGGTGTACCCGAGGGTGTACCCAAGAAACCGTTCACGGTGAAGAAGCGAGCATTGGCGCGGGTTCGATTCCCCTTTTGGATTCCGCCCCAGCCACCAAGTTACTGTTCCAGGACGTCCCACAGCGTCCCAGAAAATCCAAAAAGCCCTTGAGAATCAACGCTCTAGGGCTTTTTTTGTTGCCCCAACCGGCTTCATGGAATTCGTTGCGGTAACCGGGTCTGAGCAGTAAGGTCGCCAGTAACTGTCCTTTCGGCGCTTTTTGGCCAGAAAGTTACTGTCATGGCACGCAACCTGATCCCTGGTGACGCCACCCTCCGAGCGATCAAGCCTGGCGATTCCCGCCGACGATTGAGCGACGGGGACAACCTGTACCTGCTGCTCTTCGTGGGAGGCGGGGCCCACGGCTGGCGCTTCGACTACCGGTTCCACGGCAAGCGCAACACGCTGTCGCTGGGCACCTACCCGGACACGTCGCTGGGCCTGGCGCGGCGCAAGGCCGACGAGGCGCGGGCGCTGCTGGCCGAGGGCAAGAACCCGAGCGACCTGCGCAAGGCCGAGAAGGCCTCCTGGGCCCAGGCCGAGATCGTGGAAGAGCGCAAGGCCAAGGGCCTGCCGCCACTCGATTCCTTCGAGGCCGTGGCCCGGGAGTGGTTCGACATCAAGAAGAGCGGCTGGGCGCCCATGTACGCCGAGAAGATCATCGGGCGACTGGTGGCTGACGTCTTCCCGTACATCGGCCATGAGCCGGTGGCGGAGATCACACCCGTGCGACTGCTCGAGGTGCTGCGCC
>FTKD01000828.1_pt6 | contig 21504 bp, 22 predicted proteins | sample 1658191 | NCBI WGS metagenome assembly FTKD01 (sample SAMEA3914808, study PRJEB12502) | metagenome | biome: forest; material: soil | place: Canada | collected 2011-08-03 | depth 0.3 m
GCGCTGGCCCGCGTGCCGTCGATCAACGGCACCGTGTCGTTCTGCAGGTCGTGCGGCGCCGCGCCCGTCCCCTTGTCGTTGAGCGCCACGGCGCAGCCCTGCTTGAGGCCCCACTCGGCGGTCGAGATGGCGCCGTAGACGCCGCGCGAGCCCGGCGACGCGGCCGCCAGGATGCACGGCGCGGCGGGATTGAAGCTGGACGGGATCTGGACGACCAGCGTCACGCGCCGCCGTCCCGTGCCGTCGTCGCTGAAGGCCGTGTACTCGGTGCCGCCGATGTGGCCGTCGCCGGTGAGCGCCGAGCCGTCGTTGCCCACCTTCGGGCCGTAGAGCACGCCGAAGCCGCCCGCCGCGGTGGTGTCGACGAGCGCGCGGTAGCTGGTGTAGATCGCCAGGCGCCGCAACTGCGCCGCCGTCGGCGGATTCGACATCGAGGGCGGGAAGTTCGACTGCAGGCCGGACGGTCCGAGCCCGGCCGTCAGCAGATCGTCGGTGGTGTCGTCATGGGTGGCGGAGGTGATGTTGACCAGGAACGACGGCTGGACGCTCGAGTCCGGGTTGTCCGTGCGGTTGCAGCCGGCGACCAGCGCGGCGCCGAGCAGGGCGCAGGCCAGCGTGGCCGCGCCACGGGTCGCCAGGGTGGCGTCGTTCATGGGATCTCCTCGAATTTGTTCTGGCCGGTCGGCTGGGCGAGGGCCGATTCTCCGGCCTGTGGCGTTCGTGCGCGCACGGGATTTGCCCGGGCTGACAGTTTCATCGTGGTACGTCGTTAGGATGGCGCCACCTTTCCCTTTCCTGGGGCCTGTCATGTCCACGTTCGAGTTCTCGCCGCTGCCCGTCCCGGCCTCCATCGCCGGCGAATCGCCGTTCTGGCATCCGCGCGAGCGCTCGCTCTACTGGGTGGACATCGCCGGCCACAAGCTCAATCGCTTCGTGCCGCAGTCGGCCGCGCACGCCGAGTGGTCGTTCCCCAGCGAGGTCGCCAGCATCGCCCCGCGCCCCGACGGCGGCGTGGTGATGGCCCGGCGCGACGGCATCTTCCACTTCGACGTCGCCACCGGCGAGAGCCGGCGCATCGTCGCCGCGCCCTACGACACGAAGAAGCTGCGCTTCAACGACGGCAAGGCCGACCCGCAAGGCCGCTTCTGGGTCGGCACGATCCACGACGAGCGCCTGCCCAAGGGCTCGCTGTACTGCCTCACGCCCACCAGCATCGATCGCATCCTCGACGACGTGGCCAACAGCAACGGCCTGGGCTGGAGCCCCGACGGCCGCACGATGTACTGGACGGACACCAAGCTCAGCACCGTCTTCGCGTTCGACTTCGACCCGCACGACGGCAACCTGTCGCGGCGCCGCGTGTTCGCCAGCTTCCCGCCCAAGCCGGACGGCGGCTCGCTGGACGGCTACGGCGGCCGTCCCGACGGCGGCGCCGTCGACAGCGAAGGCTGCTACTGGGCGGCCTGCTTCGAAGGCCAGCGACTGGCGCGCTTCGCGCCCGACGGCGCGCTGCTGCAGTCCGTCGCGCTGCCGGTGCGCTGCCCGACGATGCCCTGCTTCGGCGGCGACGACCTGCGCACGCTCTACGTCACCACGTCGCGCGAGAAGCGGCCCGAACAGGAACTGGCCGACCAGCCGTGGGCCGGCCGGGTGCTGCAGTGCCGTGTCGACGTGCCGGGGCTGCCGACCAACTTCGCGGACGTCTAAGGCTTCTTCACGGCGTCCAGCCACGGCGCCAGCGACACGCGCCAGATGTTCTGGTTGCCGTTGTCCCACGCGGCGATGCGCGCGAGGTCGGCCTCGGCCTGCGCGCGCGTTCGCGGGTAGCCGATCCGCCCCTGGCGGTCGCTCGCGAAGTACAGCGTGCGGCCGTCGGGCGCGAGGCGCGCCTCGTTGCTGTCGTTGTCGCCGCCGCCGTTGACCGCGTCGCCCAGGTCGATCGGCTTGCCCCACGCGGCGCCGTCGCGAAACGCGATGAACAGGCGCTCGTGCGCATCGGTCGCGGGATGCTTGGAGCTGAAGACGATGAACGATTCGTCGGGCGCCACGCACGGGTCGACTTCTTGCGTCGTGGCGTCGCCGAAGGGCTGCAGCACCGGCGCCAGCCATGTGCCCGCGCTGGCCTGCGCACGCCACAGCTTGAACGGCCCCTTGCCGTCGACGCGATCCATGAAGTACAGGCTGCCGTCGGCGGCGATGCTCGGGCCCCAGATGCTCGCGCCGCGGTTGACGACGGCCGGCAGGTGCACCGGCTCGCCCCAGTCGTCGCCGTGACGCTCGACGCGCCACAGGTTGCCGCCCGGGTGCTTCGCATCGCCCTCGGCGAGCGGCCGGTTCGAGACGAAGACGAGCGCGGAGCCGTCCGGCGCCAGCGTCGGCTGCGCGTCCATCCAGCGGCCCGAGAACGGCGCGATGCGCGGGGCCGACCAGCCGGTGGCCGACTGCGCCGACACCATGATCGCGCCGTCGCGCGAGAACACCAGCGTCGCGCCGTCCGGCGTGAACGCCGCGTCGGCGTCGTTGGACGGGCCCGAGATCACGCCCGGCGCGAAGACCTCCGGGGGCGCAGGCGCCTGCGCGAACGCAGCGACCATCCACCACGCACCGATGGCGCACGAAACGAACCGCAGCGTCGACCTCATGGGAGTCTCCTCGTGAAGCCCGCATCGTCGTCGAATCGCTCCCGCGGCCGCAGCGCAAAAGCGACGAAGCGCGGAAAGCGCGCCGCGAGCGGCGTCGCCGACCCGGAAATCGGCGCGGTGGATTCGACTCGAGCTGCGCGGCATGCGCATGCCTGGGCAGGGACGGCCGGCATGTCGCCGTTGACGAAATCTTGTCGGCGCGGAGCTCATTCTTTGCGGCTTCTTTATATCGATTCGGCTCCAATGCAGACAGGCACTTCGCAGTGACCCGTTGCCTTTTCAGTCCGCCCGAACCATGTTCTCAGCTCTACCAGGAAGCATCACCGACGGCCGCCGCGCCGGCGCCTTTGCGTTGCTGTGGCTGCTGGTGCTGACGGTACTGAACGTCCAGACAGCGGGGCAATTTCGGGCAACCGTTCTCTTCGCAGTCCCCGTTGCGATCGTGTCGTGGAGCAGCTGGCGTCTCGGATTTCTGTTCGCGGCGCTATCGGTGATCGCCGCGAAGTTCGGCGCAGCGATGCCCGAGCCCGGGTCGACCAGCCCGCTATGGCTCGACGGCATGCTGGCGTTCGTCAAGTTGAGCATCGATGCCGTCGTCGTCAACGCGTGGGGCCGGCGCAGGCGACGTCTCGCCGCGACAAACAACAACCCCGCAGACCTGCCCGGTCGGAGGTCAAAGTAGCCGGACAGCACTCTGCGCGCAGCCGCACGAAGCGTGCGACTCCATGCTTCCATTCCGATTCTCGCGTCCCATGTTCATCAACATCCTGCAGACCCGTTTCGCCGACATCCCGAACCTGCGGGAGTGCATCGACAGCGTCGCGCGGGAATGAAGGTCGACGGCACCTATCACGACGCGTTTCGGATGAGCCTGATGACCGAGCTCGCGCACACGAGACTTCCGTTGGAACCGGGTGCCGGCGCGGGGCCGCATTTCTTCAACCATGAGAGTCCGAAATGAGTACGCCAGGAACCAACAGCAGGGCAAGCACATCCCCCTCTTCGCGCCATCACGGCAAGAGGCCCGGCGGAAAGACCATGGAGGCGGCGAACAAGCGCCGCGCGCTGATGAAGGTCGAATGCGAACGTCGCGGGGTGCGCTTCCTTCCGGTCCAGGCCATGCGCGAGATCTACGAGCGCAATGGCCTGCTTTGAAAGCGCAGGGATATGACGATATCGACTTCGGCGCGGCAAGCGGGGAACAGAAGTTCGTCCACAAGGCTGCGTGACAGGAACACCATGCAACGAGACCTGACGCGCGTGGCCAATTGGCTGCAGCCCGAGGAAATCCTGATCGATGTCCCACTGCGCAATTCGGCCGACGCACTGGAAGTGATGGCCGACGCCATCAGTGCGCGTCATGGCCTCGATCCAGGGCCGGTTTTCCGTGCGCTCTCCAGACGCGAACAGGCCGGCTCGACGGCGCTCGGCGGCGGCTTCGCCATTCCGCACGCCAGGATTGCCGGCATCGAACGACCGCTCACGCTGCTGTTGCGCACGCAGCATGCCATCCCGTTCAAGGCGCCCGACGGGGATCCCGTCTCACTCATGTTGGCGATCCTGGTGCCCGAGCATGGGGACAAGGACGACCATCTCCAGCTGCTGGCCCTCGTCGCAGAGCTCTTTTCAAAACCGCGGTTTCGAGCGCAGCTCGATACCGGCACCGATACGGCGGCCATTGCCGCGGCCTTTCGAGCCGGCGTCTCTCAGCTGCGCTGAAACCGGGCGGCGACGAATCCGGCCCCGGCGGCGTTCAGGGAAAGGCGCAGGTCAAGGCACGAATCTGTAGCCGACACCCGCCTCTGTCAACAGGTGGCGAGGCTGGGATGGGTCGATCTCCACTTTCTTCCTGAGCTGCCCCATGTAGACGCGCAGATACGGGGTGTCGTCGGTGTGGCTGGATCCCCAGACCGCGTTCAGCAGTTGCCTGTGCGTACGAACGCAGTTCGGGAAGCCCGCCAGATGAACAAGCAGTCTGTACTGAATGGGCGTCAAGTGCACCGGCGCACCGCCTCTTTCGACGGACCGGTGCAACAGGTCGATCTTGACGTCACCGAACTCGATGCTCGTGCTGCCATCCGTGCCCGCGCGAGTGCGCCGACGCAACTGGGCACGTACCCGCGCGAGCAGCTCCCCCGCGCTGAAAGGCTTGACGAGGTAGTCGTCCGCACCCGCGTCGAGCGCGCTGATCTTGTCTGCCTCCGTCGTTCGTGCCGACAGTACCAGGATTGGTATGTCGGACCAGGCCCGCAGGTCTCGAATCAGGTCGATGCCGTCGCCATCGGGCAATCCCAGGTCGAGAACGACCAGGTCGGGCCGGCGAGTGCCGGCTTCGATGAGGCCTCTTTGAACGCCGTTCGCTTCCATGACCTCGAAGCCCTGGGCGCTGAGCGACATCCGCACGAACCTGCGAATTTCGGCTTCGTCTTCGACGATCAGGATCCGCTGCACCGTCTCACCCATGCGTTTCATCGCGGTCTTCCTCGATTTCGTCGGGGTGTTCGAGACCTTCGAGACTCGGAGGCGTTCCGCGCGGCAACTCGATCGTGAAGCGCGCGCCGCCCTGGGGTCGCGTTTCGCCGCGTATCGTGCCGCCATGCGCCTCCACGATGGCGCGGCAGATCGCGAGACCGAGCCCGACGCCCGGCGTCGAGCTCTCCTTGCGGCCGCGTTCGAACATGTCGAAGATCGCCAGCTCCTTGCCCTTCGGCAGCCCGGGTCCGGTGTCGTCGACCGTGATGATCACGTGATCGCCGGAAGCCATTGCGCGAATGTCGATGGGGCTCCGCGGCTCCGTGTACTTGGAGGCGTTCTCCAGAAGATTGCACAGCACGCGCTCGAACAGCACGGCGTCGATGTTCACGAGGGGAAGATCGTCCGCCAAATGGACCTTGACCGGGCGGTGATCGAGCGCGCCGCTCATGGCGTTCAACGCGGTGCCGATCACTTCCTCGAGAGGCTGCCATTGACGATTCAGCTGGACCGGTCCTGACTGCAGCCGGGCCATGTCGAGCATGTTGCTGACCAGCGAGTTCATTCGCAGCGCAGCATCCTTCATGCGATGTGCCGTCTCGAGCTCGGGAGACATGGCGGGAAGCTTCATCATGGTCAGCGACTCGGCCATGCCTACCAGCGCGGCCAACGGGGTTCGCAGGTCATGCGAGATCGCAGCGAGCAGCGAATTCCTCAGCCGTTCCGACTCCATCTGCACCGTGACCGATTGGGCGACGTCCACGTAGTGAACGCGCTCGAGCGAGATGGCCAACAACGATGCGCAGGTATCCAGGAGCCTTCGCTGCTCCGGCCCGGCAAGCCGACCCGGATTGGCCGTTCCGATCGCCAGCACGCCGCGCATGCGCATCGGTGCCTTGAGCGGCACGTAGAGAACGGGGGCCGCCGCCAAGGTATTCGTGCCGTAGCCAGTCGCCTCGTCGTGGTCGAAGGCCCACTGCGCGACGCCGGTGTCCATGCCCTCTGGTTGGCCCTCGGATCGGACTGCGCCGTGCAAGCGATCTTCCAGATCGGGAATCATCAGGGCAGCCGATGCGGCGAACTCGGATTTCAGGAACCGCGCGCCGATCTCCGCGATCTGCTCGGGCATCAATGCCCCGGACAAATCCCTCGACATCGCATACAGCGCCCCGACGCGCTCTTCGCGAGAGCGCGCCACGCGGGCCTGGAACTTCAGCCCGGCGGTGAGCTGGCCGATCACCAGCGCCACCACGAGCATGACGGCAAATGTCAACAGGTACTGCGCGTCCGACACGCTGAAGCTGAAGCGCGGCGGCACATAGAAGAAGTCGAACATGACGACAGTCAGGAACGCGGCGAGCACGGCCGGGCCGCGTCCAAATCTGACGGCAACGACGACCACCGCCAGCAGGAAGACCATCACGATATTCGCGAGGTCGAGCAGCGGCTTGAGCGGAGCCACGGCCAACGTGAAGATCGCGCAGATCAGCGCGCTCCACAAGTAGCTCTTCCATTCCAGGGAATCTTTCTGATTGACGCTGCTTCTGACATCGTCACGGCGACGCAATGCGGCACCCTCCCGCGCCGGCAATGCCACTTGAAGCAGGTCCAGATCCGTCGCGAGGGCCCCGACGGCCTCCGCGAGAGGCGTCTGCCAGGGGCGGCGAAGCCGACCGGTGTCCCTGCCGAGGACCACCCGTGGGAGATTGTGTTCGTGTGCATACCGCACCACCGTTGCGGCGAGGTCGCTCCCGCTGAGTGCCGCCGTGACAGCCCCGTTGTCTTCCGCGGTCTTGAGCATCTGGAAGACGCGTTGCCGGGCCGCGTCGGGCAGTCGCTGCAGCCTGGGTGTCTCGACGTAGATGCAATGCCAGGGGACGCCGAGCTGCGCTGACAGCCTGGCCGTGGTTCGAATGAGTTTTTCCGAACGCTCGTCGGGACCGATGCACAGGAGAATGGACTCCCGCGTCTGCCACACCGGCGCGGCCTGGAGGTTGCGCCGATATTGCAGCATCTCGTTGTCGACACGGTCCGCCGTGCGGCGCAGCGCCAACTCCCGCAGCGCGATGAGATTGCCTTTGCGGAAGAAGTTCCGTACGGCTCTTTCGGCCTGTTGAGGCAGGTAGACCTTGCCTTCCTTCAACCTGAGGAGAAGGTCGTCCGGCGGCAGGTCGACGATGACCACTTCGTCCGTCTCGTCGAACACGCGATCGGGCACGGTCTCCCACACGCGTATCCCCGTGATGCCGGTGACGATGTCGTTGAGGCTCTCGAGATGCTGGACGTTCATGGCCGACCAGACGTCGATGCCCGCGTCGAGCAGCTCTTCGACGTCCTGCCAACGCTTCGCGTGCCGGGATCCGGCGACGTTGGAATGCGCCAGTTCGTCGACCAGCACCAGCTGCGGCTTGCGCTCGAGCGTTCCGTCCAGGTCGAACTCGCGCAGCACGCGATCCCGGTACCGGATCTCCTTCATCTCGAGCTTGGGAAGCCCTGCGACAAGGGCCTCCGTCTCGGCGCGCCCGTGGGTTTCGATCACGCCGATGACGACGTCGACACCTTGCTGCTGCTGGACACGGGCGGCGGACAGCATGGCGAAGGTCTTTCCCACGCCCGCGGACGCCCCGAAGAAGAGCTTCAGCTTTCCCCGGCTCGCCTGGATTTCCTCATCCTTGATCTTGGCGAGCAAGCGATCGGGATCGGGTCGGCTGTCCGTCATCGAAGTGAATCCATTCACGATTTTTCAAACGGTAGCAGACACCAATGCCGCATCAGAACGTGCGGCCGACCTGAACGATCAGAACCGGCTTGTTCAAGTTGCGCGTGTCGCCGTTGGCGGCCGACAGGCCTCCGGTGGGCGGACGAAAGAACGCGTTGTTGTTCGCGCCGGCTCCGGCGGCGGAAACATTCCATCCCCCGGCAAACGTCTTGCTCACCGTCAGGCGATAGTCCGTGTAGTCGGGACTGATGCTGCCATAAGTGGCCTTGACGTCCGTGTGGCCGACATGGCCGACCAGGCTGATGTCGTCCGTGATGGCCCACGTTGCGGACAGGTCGTGGTACATCGTACCGCTGGTGTGGCTCGAATAGCCCGTGGACTTGTTGGCACCGAAGTAGTCGCCCGTCGAGACGGACAGCTTGTAGCTGATCCACTTCCACGAGACGCCGGCGTTGACTTCGAAGGTGTTCAGGCTTTGCGAAGGCAGGCTGCACGGGGCGCTGTAGGCCGCCGACGGGCACGCCGACTTGTCGAAGTTGGCGCCCGGATAGTAGTAGCCGTAGCCGCCCAGCGTGTAGCCGAAGTCGTCGTTGATCTTGCCGTTGTAGCCGGCGTAGTAGTCCACCTCGAGGCTGCCGCCGGGATACGAATTGCCCGACACGTTGGAGGCCCACGTTCCGGCGTAGAGGCCGTTCGCGAGCACGAGGTCGGCGCCGCCCTGGACGGCGGGATGGCCCCAGGTCTGGTCGGTGCCGCGAAAACGGTAGTCGCTGACCACGTTGATGTTGGCCGTGGTCGTGTAGGCCGGCGTCGCGGCAGGCGCGGAGGCTGCCGCGTCGGCCGCTGGCGCGTCGGCGGCCCGGGCCTGCGGTGCAGCGACGAGGGTCGTGAAGGCCAGCAGGGAAACGCCGGACAGGATTCGGTATGAGTTCATGTTTTGGAATTGCGGAGAATGCGACCGCCCGCGCGGTGTCGGAACTTGCCTTGAAGACGCCGCGCCACCCGCGGCATCGAATGCCGCAGGTGAAGTCGACAGCATGCCGAGCGGGTCGCCGACTGTCTTTTTTCAGTCAGGAAGCGCTGCTGTGCTGCAGCTCGAGATTCATCTCGAGCACGTTGACGCGCGGCTCGCCGAGCAGGCCGAACAGACGGCCTTCGGTGTGGCGCGCGATCACGCCCTCGACGACCTCGGGCGCGACGCCGCGCAGGCGCGCGATCCGGGGGGCCTGGTACAGCGCCGCCGCAACGCTGATCTCGGGGTCTAGGCCGCTGGCCGACGCGGTGACCAGGTCGACGGGAACGGGCGCCTTGTTGCCCGGATCGGCCGCGCGCAGCGCGTCGACGCGCCCCTTGATGCCATCGGTCAACGCCGGGTTCAGCGGCCCGAGGTTCGAGCCGCTGGAGCCCTGGCCGTTGTTGGTCATCGGCGCCGTGGCCGACGGACGGCCCCAGAAGTACTTCGGGTCGGTGAAGTTCTGCCCGATGAGCGAAGAGCCGACCGTCTTGCCGTCCTGGACGATCAGGCTGCCCGCGGCCTGATGCGGGAATGCGGCTTTCGCCACCCCCGTGACGGCCAGCGGGTAGACCACGCCGGTGACGACCGTCAGGACGACGAACAGGCTCACTGCGGGACGAATCATTGATTTCATTGGGAACTCCAGTTCAGACGAAGCCGATGACACTGAGAACCATGTCGATCAGCTTGATGCCGACGAACGGCACGATCACGCCGCCCACGCCATAGATCGCCAGGTTGCGCCGCAGCAGGGCGGCAGCGCCGACCGCACGGTACTTCACGCCCTTGAGCGCCAACGGGATCAGGAAGATGATGACCAGCGCGTTGAAGATCACGGCTGACAGCACGGCGGACGACGGGCTCGCGAGTCGCATCACGTTGAGCGCGGCGAGCTGCGGATACGTGGTCACGAAGGCCGCCGGGATGATCGCGAAATACTTGGCAACGTCGTTGGCGATGCTGAAAGTCGTCAGCGATCCGCGCGTCATCAGCATCTGCTTGCCTGTCTCGACGACCTCGATCAGCTTCGTCGGGTTGCTGTCGAGGTCGACCATGTTGCCGGCCTCCTTCGCGGCCTGCGTGCCCGAGTTCATCGCCACCGCGACGTCGGCCTGGGCCAACGCCGGCGCGTCATTGGTGCCGTCGCCTGTCATCGCGACGAGCATGCCCTGCGCCTGGTAGTCGCGGATCAACGCGAGCTTCTGCTCGGGCGTCGCTTCGGCAAGAAAATCGTCGACGCCGGCTTCCGCGGCGATGGCCGCGGCGGTCAGCTTGTTGTCGCCGGTCACCATCACCGTCTTGATGCCCATGCGGCGCAGTTCGGCGAAGCGCTCCTTGATGCCGCCCTTGATGATGTCCTTGAGCTCGATGACGCCCATGACCTTCACGCCGTCGGAGACGACCAGCGGCGTGCTGCCGCGGCGCGCGACATCTTCGATGGCCGTCACCAGAGCGGCCGGAAAGCTGCCGCCCAATGCCTCCACGTGCTTGCGGATCGCATCGGCCGCGCCCTTGCGGACATGGCGTGCACGCACCAGGGTGGCGACATCGCCATCGGCCGCGGCCGATTCGCCTGCGAGCGGCAGATCGACGCCGCTCATGCGTGTCTGCGCCGAGAAGTGGACGAAGTGCGCGTTGAGCGACTGGAGGTCGCGTTCGCGCAGGTTGTACTTCTGCTTCGCGAGAACGACGATGCTGCGGCCTTCAGGCGTCTCGTCCGCGAGCGATGCCAGCTGGGCCGCATCCGCCAGGTCGCCTTCCTTGACGCCGGGGGCCGGCAGGAAAGCCGACGCCTGGCGATTGCCCAGCGTGATCGTGCCGGTCTTGTCGAGCAGCAGCACGTCGACGTCACCGGCAGCCTCCACCGCGCGGCCGGACGTTGCAATGACGTTGGCCTGCATCATGCGGCTCATGCCAGCGACGCCGATGGCCGAGAGCAGCCCGGCGATCGTCGTCGGGATCAGGCAGACGAGCAGCGCGATCAGCACCGTCACCGTGACGGGCGAACCGGCCTTGGCGACTTCGACGCTGAACAGCGAGTACGGCAGCAACGTGACCGTGACGCCGAGGAACACGATGGTCAGCGCGACCAGCAGGATCGTCAGCGCGATCTCGTTGGGCGTCTTCTGGCGCTTCGCGCTCTCGACCATCGCGATCATGCGATCGACGAAGGTCTCGCCGGGATTCGCTGTGACGCGCACCACGATCCAGTCGGACAGCACGCGCGTGCCGCCTGTCACGGCCGAGAAGTCGCCGCCCGATTCACGGATGACGGGCGCCGATTCGCCGGTGATGGCGCTCTCGTCGACCGAGGCCACGCCTTCGATCACCTCGCCGTCCGCAGGAATCACGTCGCCGGCGATGATGTAGATCGCATCGCCCTTGCGCAGTTCCTGCGACTCGATCGGGAGCCACTTCGCGGTGGAGCGCGGCTCGGCCAGCTTCTTGGCCCAGGTCTCCTTCTTCAGGCTGCGCAGCGAGGCCGCCTGGGCCTTGCTGCGGCCCTCGGCAAGCGCCTCGGCGAAGTTGGCGAAGAGCACCGTGAACCACAGCCACAGCGAGATCGCCAGGATGAAGGACGCCGGCGCTTCGCCCTTGCCGACGAGGGCCTGGACGAAAAGTCCCGTCGTGATGATGCTGCCGATGTAGACGACGAACATCACCGGGTTGCGCCACTGGACCCGCGGGTCAAGCTTGCGGAACGAGTCCTTGATGGCGGGTTTGACCAGCTTCGGGTCGAACAGGGTAAAAGTGTTGCGAGTCATTGTTGAGCTCACTTCCAGAGCACGAGGTGCTCGATCACGGGTCCGAGCGCGAGCGCCGGGACATAGTTCAGCAAGCCGACGAGCAGCACCACGCCAATGAGCAGCGAGATGAACAAGGGGCCGTGGGTGGGCATCGTTCCGCCCGTTGCGGCAATGCGCTTCTTCGCCGCCATCGAGCCGGCGATGGCCAGCACCGGCACGATCACGCCGAAGCGGCCGAACCACATGGCGATGCCAAGCATCGTGTTGTAGAACGGCGTATTGGCCGAAATGCCCGCGAACGCGCTGCCGTTGTTGTTGGCGGCCGAGGTGAACGCGTAGAGGATCTCGGAGTAGCCGTGCGCGCCGGGGTTCGAGATCCCGGCCTTGCCGGCATCCATCATGACGGCGATGGCCGTGCCCGCGAGGACGAGGAGCGGTGTGACGAGGATGGCGATCGACGTCATCTTCATCTCGTAGGCCTCGATCTTCTTGCCGAGGTATTCGGGCGTGCGCCCGATCATCAGGCCGGCGATGAAAACAGCCAGGATCGCGAAGATCAGCATGCCGTAGAGGCCGGAGCCGACACCGCCGAAGACGACCTCGCCCAGTTGCATGTTGACCAGCGGAACCATGCCCCCCAGCGGAGTGAACGAGTCATGCATGGCGTTCACCGCGCCGCAGCTGGCATCGGTCGTGATGGTCGCGAACAGTCCCGAATCGGCGATGCCGAAGCGCGTCTCCTTGCCTTCCATGTTGCCGCCCGACTGCGTCGCGGACACGGACTGATCGACTCCGAGTGCGGCGAGTTGCGGGTTGCCCTGCTGCTCGAAGGTCATGGCCGACACGGCGCCGACGGCGAACAGCACGAACATGGCGATGTACACCGTCCAGCCCTGGCGCTTGTCCTTGACCATGTGCCCGAACGCGATGCACAGCCCGGCCGGGATGAGGAAGATGATCAGCATCTGGACGAAGTTCGTCAGTGCCGTCGGGTTCTCGTACGGATGCGCCGAGTTGGCATTGAAGAAGCCGCCGCCGTTGGTGCCGAGCATCTTGATCGCTTCCTGCGACGCGACCGGGCCCATGGCGATCGTCTGGTGATCGGAAGACTTGTCCTCCATCACCGGCGCGCCCTTGGCGTCCTTCATTGGCTGCCCGTCGGCGCCGAGCTTCGGCTCCTGCCACTTGTTGACCTCGACGGTCTGCACGTCCTTGTAGGCGTCGAAATTCTGGACGACGCCTTGCTGGACGAAGAGCACCGCGAAGACGAACGACAGCGGCAGCAGGATCCACAACGTGACACGGGTCAGGTCGACCCACGCGTTGCCGATGCCCTTCATCGAATGCCGTGCGAAGCCGCGAATGAGGGCGATCACGACCACGATGCCGGTGGCAGCGGAGAAGAAGTTCTGCACCGCCAGCCCGAGCATCTGCGTGAGGTAGCTCATCGCCTGCTCGCCGGAATAGCCCTGCCAGTCGGTATTGGTGACAAAGGCGATGGCCGTGTTGAAGGACGAATCGGGCGAGACGTTCACCATCGCCTGCGGGTTCAACGGCAGCCACAACTGCACGCGCTGCAGGGCGTAGACGACGAGGACGCCGATCCCGTTGAACAACAGGATACCCAGTGCATAGTGCAGCCAGCCCATGTCGGCATCGGCCTTGACGCCGCAAACGCGGTACAGGCCGCTCTCGATCCGACCCAGGAAGCGGAATTTGCCTTCCATCACGTTGGCGATGTAGCGCCCCGTGGGAATGGCCAGCAGCAACAGCACGACGCTGTAGACCACCAGCAGGGTCCATGCATGACTGGTCACGAGAATTTCTCCGGTTGAAGCAATGCGACGACCAGGTAGACCAGCAGGCCTACCGAGACCACGCTACCGAGCACATAGAGCCAAGTCATTTGGTTCCCCCTGCGAGCAACGCACAGCCGCGTGCCATGCCGGCCAACAAAAGCCAGAACACGACGACCAGCGCGAGATAAACGACATCCATGAGACGCCCTCCTAGAAAAGACTCTTCGATCGTAGGAAGTCGCGCGTCAAGATGTCGGTAAATTTCCAGCCGCGCGCATAAAGATCCCGTATAGATGCGCGATCGAACCGACCAGCCGCGCGTCCCGGCGCTGGCCTTGACAAGATCTTTATGCCGACGGGCCCGAATTTGACGGGACTTAAACGTCCGACCTTCTAGAGTGACCCCGTGCCCTGGCGATCCGCGTCGGGCTGCTCGATAGCCTCGAGCCTCTCGCTTCTCGCTTCTCGCAACGCCAAGGTCGTCATGTCTGCCGTCACCGTGACCCGCTTTTCGCGAGTCACGTCGAGTTCGAACCCGGATTCGATCCGCATCGAGCCGGCCTCGGCGGAGGATTGGCGCGCACTCTCGGAACTGGAGCGGGCATCCTTTCCCGGCGACCGCATCTCGCCGCGCAGTTGGCGCTCGTTCCTCGCAAGCCAGTCTGCAGTCGTGACGGTCGCGCGCAGCGTGGGCGCCGGCCTTGGCTCTTCGAGCATCATCGGCGCCGCCGTCGTACTGCAGCGCGCCAGGACGTCGGTCGCGCGCCTCTACTCCATAGCGATCGCGAAAAGTGCTCGCGGGCGTGGCGTATCGGCGGCGCTGCTCGACGATGCGACGCAACGCATGCGCGACGCCGGTGCAGCTGTCCTCCGACTCGAGACGCGGCTCGACAACGTCGCCGCCCAGCGCTTGTTCGCGAGGTGCGGCTTTGTCCAGCGCGGGCGCAAGGCGTCCTACTACGAGGACGGCGAGGATGCCCTGCTCTATCAAAAGTCGCTCTGGAACGGTGGATGAGTTCCACCGCATCACCCAATACGGCCGACGGCGACAGACCGCCGCCGTCGTCATCTCCAAGGAGTATTGATTTGGCTTCCGATCACCTGATCGTGGTAGAAAAAGCGGCGGATTTCCGCTGGGCCGGCGGCGATTCTCGCGTCGTCACCGCCGAGGAATTCATCTCGGAGCGCACAGAGGGACATGAGGTGGAACGCGCCCTCGCCTCGAAGCGGCCACGCAAGGTCATCAACCTGTGCCGCAACTACGACTACCTCAGTCTCGGCTACTACTGCTCGCTGCTGGCCGAGGCGCGTGGTGACCGCATCACGCCCAGCGTGGAAACCATTCTCGACCTGCAACAGCGCAGCACGCAGCAAGGCCTGCTGGCCCAGCTCGATCGATTGATCGCCGGGCTGGACGACGTTCCGAAATCGGTCAATACGCTCAGTTTTCATGTCTTCTTCGGGCGGATCGAGGATCCTGCGCTGGCGGACCTGGCGCGCAAGAGCTTCGAGTTGTTCCGGTGTCCGCTGCTCGAACTCGAGCTCGAGCGTCCGGCTGGACTCAACGGATGGAAGACGACCTCGGTCAAGGCGCTCGACCCGCGTGACGTCGACATCTCGCGCGACTCGCTGTTCCTGGGGGCGTTGGACGAATTCACGCGTCGACGCTGGAGTCCGGCCCGGGTGCACAGCGTTCCGAAGATGGATCTCGCGATCCTGCATGATCCGAACGATCCGCTGCCGCCGTCGAACCTCGCCACGCTCGCGCGCATCGTCGAGGTGGGCGAGAGCATGGATGTTTCCGTCGAGCTGATCAGGAAGAAAGACTTCTCCAGGCTGACGCAGTTCGACGCGCTGTTCATCCGGGAGACCACGGCAGTGGCTCACCATACCTTCAAGTTCGCGAAGAAGGCGGCGGCCGAAGGCATGCCCGTGATCGACGATCCCGGCTCGATCCTGCGTTGCACGAACAAGGCTTTCCTCGCGGAGCTGCTGCGCGAGAACGGTATCGGCACGCCGCGCACACGCCTGGTCAGCCGACGCACCGTGGCCAGGTTCGAGGACACGCTCGACTACCCGGTCGTCCTGAAGGTGCCCGACGGGTCGTTCAGCCGCGACGTCAAGAAGGCCTCGGACTTCAAGCAATTCCAGGGCATCGCGCAATCGATGTTCAGGGAGTCGGAAATCGTGCTCGTGCAGGACTTCATGTACACGGAGTTCGACTGGCGGGTCGGCGTGCTCGACGGCGAGCCTCTGTTCGTCGCGCGCTACTTCATGGTTCGCGATCACTGGCAGATCATCAAGCACGCCGGCGATGGGCAGCACGCAGAAGGTCGAACGGAGGCCGTCAGGCTCGGCGACACGCCGCCAGCCGTGCTCCAGGCTGCAATCGCAGCTGCGAGGCTGATCGGCGACGGTTTCTACGGCGTCGACCTGAAGCAGAACGCGACCGGCGTCTTCGTCATCGAGATCAACGACAACCCGAACCTGGATGTGGGGGCGGAAGACAAGGTGACGGGCGACGAGATCTACCGAAAGCTTCTGGGGCATCTGCTGGCGAAATTCGAAGCGCGCAATGGAACGGCGCCCTCGGAGCCCGCGGCGATCGACAACGTCTTGATGCTGGCCACCGCTGCACCTGCGCCGTCCGACCCGGTGGCCTTGCGGGCTTGACAGGGCTGCAAGAGACGCCGCCCAGGACCGTTGATGGAATCTTTGCGCGCAGGGGCCGATTCTTGTCAGCATCTTGATGTCGGTTCGTCTCCAATCGAACTCAGGGCGTGGGACATCCTCGCGCGCCTGCTCGGGAGTCGATGATGAAAGTCGCTTTGCTTTGGCAGTCGGCGGTACGGCAGCTGTGTGGCGCCGGCCGCGCGACAGGTCGCTTTCTTGGCCCGTTTCCACCCGTCGAACCCGGCGCAAAGTTCACGCCGGGTTTCCGTGTGCACGCGTCCTACGGTCGATTTGTCTTCGGCCTGCATGCGCTCGCACCACGCCAGGAACCGCTTTGCCAAGCCGACGTTCATGACGCGGCAAAAGGATCGGATTTCAACCTGTCGGATCGACCGTCCAGATGATCGACTTCGCAATACGCCGGCTGCGCTCGTGCGACTCCCTCGATGCGTTGACGCGAATACTTCATCGAGCCTTCGAGGATCTTGCGCGTCGTGGCATCGAATGCCAATGCGCCAACCAGTCGGTCGATCGCACGAACGATCGCGTCGCGCGGGGAGAGTGCTTCATCGCAGTCTCCGGGAGCAGGATGATCGGAACGATCACTCTGGAACACCCCGATCGCTCTTCGACCATCGAAGCCTATCGAGATCCGGCAACCGCGAGCGTCCACCAGTTCGCGGTTGATCCGGCAAGCCAGGGTGCCGGTGTCGGCGGCGCCCTGATCGCCTGCGCCAGTGCCTGGGCAAGGGCGCGACGGTACGAGCGCCTTGCGTTGGACACGCCGCAAGGGGCGTCCCGGGAGGTGGCGTGGTACTTCGGGCGCGGATTCGACCTGGCGCAGACCGTTCACGTTCCGGGGCGCCGCTATGCGAGCGTGGTCTTGACGAAGGCGCTCCCGGACTTCGCGGTGCGTCACTCGGGGCAAGAGCAGATGGACACGGGCGTCCCGCGACCCGGGAAGCTTCAGTGGGCATCTGCAAACGATTCGAACGTCGACGTCCGCCACCCGTATCGCCTGGCGACCTGAACGGCCCCACAACCAAGCCATTGCCCGAAACATGCGCCAAATCGTGGTCGGTGTCTTCACACAGAGAGTCTCCGCAGAGGCGACGCTCCGGCACCTCGAGATGAGGGGATTTCATGCAGAGTGCATCGGCGGCCCGGCGATGGAGCCGCCCGTTCGGGCCGGCGCGGTACCGCTTGCGTCCGCCACGTCCGGGGCGCGGCACCGGTTCAAGGCGCGCCTGTCGGGACTGGCAGAGACGGTCCGGTCGCTGTCGCCGTGGTCGCACACGCCTCGTCACGGAGAGGTGTTCGTGAAGGTCCATGCGGGCTCGGCGCTGGAAGCCCAGGCGGCACGCGACATCCTCGACGCTTCGGGCGCACGGCAGTCCGACGGCCTGGGGGCGAAGTGGACGAACTGGAACTGGTGACGCTTCGCCGGAGACCCCGACGAGCGCCCGAGTTCCAGGGCGCCGGCGCGCGTGCGCTCCGTTGTCGAGCACCCCGGCCGACGTGCCTGCGCGGCCGCACTACACTGCGACACTGACCTCAGGGTCGCCGCGCGTCACGGAAACGCCACGCCAGCGAAACAATCGCGCATGACGTGTCGCGCACAGTGGTGCGCCGCGACGCCGGCCGCACAACGACATTCACGGAGAAGACGATGTTCCTGAAGACCTGGGCCGCCCTCGCAGTCGCACTGACCCTGCCGCTCCTGAACGGCTGCGGCATCGACGACGTCAACGACGGCCATGTGCGCATCGTCAATGCGACCACGGACTACTCCTCGATCGACCTCTACACGCAGGACAGCAACGGCAACGACACCCTCGTCGTCAGCGGCACCGCGGCTGGCACGGTCAGCGGCTACGACAACGTCAAGCGGGGCTCGGTCACGTTCGAGATCAAGAGCGGAACGTCCGCGGGCAACGCCTCCTCCGCGACCGGCAACATCACGACGGACGACCGCTTCACGCTCGTCAGCTACATCACCGGCAACACGCTGGACACCGTGCTGCTCAGCGACCAGGAAAACAACCCGAGTTCGGGCAACGCGAAGCTGCGCGTCCTCAACGGCGCGTCGACCGAGGCGGGCAGCGTCGACGTCTACCTCTCGCAGAACGCCTGCAACGCACTGTCCACGACGGACACCGCGTTCGCATCTGCCGTCGCCGGCCCCACCGCCGCTGCCGCATTCACGACGGCCTACAGCCAGGTCACGGCGGCGTCCGGCGGCACGACCTGGAACCTCTGCGTGACCAGCGCCGGCGACAAGAGCACCGTGCTGCTCGACATCCCGACGTTCACGCTGAAGAACCAGGAGATCGCCACGCTGATCCTGACGCGCACGTCCGGCGGCGTGCTCCTGAACGGGGCCTTGCTCGACCAGCAGGGTGCGTTGACCTCGTACCCGAACTCCATCTCGCGCGTGCGCATCATCGCCGACGCCGCGTCGGGGGGCACCGTCTCCGCGACGATCAACGGCGTGTCGTTGGCGGGCGATGCCGTCTCGCCTTCCATCGACAGCTACGTCGCCGTCCCGGCCGGCGCGGTGACCGGCACGTACGCGATCAACGACACGCCGATCAGCGGCGTCTCGCTGAGCAACCTGACGGCGGGCTCCGACTACACGCTGTTCGTCGGCGGCACGACGTCGGCACCGACGGTCACGCTGATCCAGGACAACAACACGCCGTCGACCAGCGCGTCGCTGCCGGTGGAAGCCCGCGTGCTCAACGGCGTGAACGGCGTCAACGGCACGGTGACCGCCAACGCGGGCGGCAAGCAGGTCGGCAGCAACGTCGCGTTCGGCGCCGCATCGGCCTACACTGCGATCACGTCCTACACCGGCACGGCGACGCTGAACGTCTCGATCGGCGGAGTGGCCCAGCCGGCCCAGGCCAACCAGACATTCACGAGCGGGGGCGTCTACACGATCCTCGTGTATGGCGATTCGTCCGCACCGCAGATCGTGATCAACCAGGACAACTGACCTCGCGCCTCAAGGAGCCCCGCATGTCCGACGCCCACATCCGCCTCAGCGACGCCGATGCGCAAGGCGTCGCCACGCTGCTCATCTCCAACCCCGGCAAGATGAACGCGCTGAGCCTGGCGATGTGGCGCGAGCTGCGCGAGGTGTTCGACGCCGTGCAGCACGCCGACACGCCGCCGCGCGTGATCGTCGTGCGCGGCGCCGACCGCGAGTTCGTGGCGGGCGCGGACATCGAGGAGTTCCCGCAGTTCCGCTTCGAGCCCGAGTCGCTGGCCGCGTACCACGAGGACATCGTCGCCCCGGGGCTGCACGCGATGCTAGCCTGCGACGTGCCGCTGATCGCGCACATCGAAGGCGCCTGCATCGGCGGCGGCCTCGAGATCGCCGCGTGCTGCGACCTGCGCCTGTGCGAGCCCAACAGCCGCTTCGGCGTGCCGATCGCGCGCCTCGGCTTTCCGATGGCGCCGGCCGAGGTCGAGATCGTGTCGCACATCGTCGGCCAGACGCTGCTGCGCGAGCTGCTGATCGAGGCCCGTCTGATGGGCGCCATCGAGGCGCACGAGCGCGGCGTCGTCACGCGCGTGGTCGACGTCGACAAGCTGGAAGACGAAGTGCGCCGCGTCGCGACCCACATCGCCGGCCTGTCGCCGCAGGCGATGCGCCTGAACAAGCGCGTGCTGCGCGCGTTCGCCCGCCCCACATTCAGCGAACCCGCCGATCGCGCCGCGCACTACGCGTACGCCGACACGGACGAACACCGCGAAGGCCTGGCCGCGTTCATCGAAAAGCGGCCGGCGAAATTCTGAGCGGCACAATCGCGTCTGTCGGCTCCCGAGCCGCAGGAAAACGACGAGACATGCCCGACAACGCCAATCTGTACGCCCGACTGCGCCCGTTCTTCCCGGCGCGTCCCGACGCCATCGCGATCGAGACCGCCGACGCCCCCGGCAGCCACGAGGCGCACGCCGCATTCGTGCCGCTGCACTACACGTGGCAGGACCTCGAGCGCGGCAGCGCCCGCATCGCCAACCTGCTCGCCGACCTCGCGCTACCCGCCGGCGCACGCGTGCTGGTGCACGTGGACAAGTCGGTCGAGGCTGTGATGCTCTACCTCGGCGTGCTGCGCGCCGGCCTGGTCCACGTGCCGCTGAACACGGCCTACCAGGCGAGCGAGGTCGACTATTTCGTCGACAACGCCGCGCCGGCGCTGGTGGTCTGCGCGCCGCGCAACTTCCCCTGGATCAGCCGCCTGGCGTTCGCGCGCGGGACCCGCATGGTGCTCACGCTGGGCGACGACCGCAGCGGCAGCCTGCTCGAACGCGCCGCGTTCATGCGCGACGAGTTCGACACCGTCGCGCGCGCCAGCGACGACGTCGCGGCCATCATCTACACCAGCGGCACCACCGGCCGCAGCAAGGGCGCGCAGCTGACGCACGGCAACCTGTTCGCCAATGCCGACGTGCTGCACACGTTCTGGCAATGGCGCGACGGCCGGGACGGCGCGCGCGACGTGCTGGTCCACGCGCTGCCGATCTTCCACGTGCACGGCCTGTTCGTGGCGCTGCACGGCGCGCTGCGCGCCGGTGCGCGGACGATCTGGTTCCACCGCTTCGACCCGCTCGCGACGATCGCGCGCCTGGCCGGCGCGAGCGTGTTCATGGGCGTGCCCACGCTGTACGTGCGCATGCTCGCGCAGCCCGCGCTGAACGCACACGCATGCGCGACGATGCGGCTGTTCGTCAGCGGCTCCGCGCCGCTGCTGGCCGACACCTTCGCCGCCTGGCGCGAGCGCACCGGCCACACGATCCTCGAGCGCTACGGCATGAGCGAGACCGTCATGATCACGTCCAACCCGTACCGCCCCGAGAGCGCGCGCCAGGGCGGCACCGTCGGCGTTGCGCTGCCGGGCGTGGGCGTGCGCGTGCACGACGACCAGGGCCTTGCTTGCGGCGTCGACGAGATCGGCGGCGTCGAAGTGAAGGGCCCCAGCGTCTTCGCGGGCTACTGGCAGATGCCCGAGAAGACGCGCGAGGAGTTCACCGCAGACGGCTGGTTCCGCACCGGCGACGTCGGCCGGCTGGATGCCCACGGCGTGCTGACGCTGATCGGCCGCAGCAAGGACCTGATCATCAGCGGCGGCTTCAACGTGTACCCGGCCGAGATCGAAGGCCGCATCAACGACCTGCCCGGCGTGGCCGAATCGGCCGTCGTCGGCGTGCCGCACGCGGACTTCGGCGAGGCGGTCGTCGCGCTGGTGGTCCCGCGTTCGGGCGCGACGCTGGTGCCGGCCGAGATCGTCGCCGAGCTGAAGTCCGCCATCGCCCACTTCAAGGTCCCCAAACACGTGCGCCTGGTCGACGCGCTGCCGCGCAACGCGATGGGCAAGGTGCAGAAGAAGCTGCTGCGAGAAGAACTCGCGACGCTGTTCGCATGACGGAC
>FTKD01409798.1_pt1 | contig 21424 bp, 19 predicted proteins | sample 1658191 | NCBI WGS metagenome assembly FTKD01 (sample SAMEA3914808, study PRJEB12502) | metagenome | biome: forest; material: soil | place: Canada | collected 2011-08-03 | depth 0.3 m
GGTGCGGGAACAGGTTGAAGCCCTGGAAGATCATGCCCACGTGCTGGCGCAGGTCGCGCATCGCCTTCGCGTCCCCATGCTTGAGCGGCTGGCCGTCGACGTGCAACGTGCCTTCCTGGAACTCCTCGAGCCCGTTGATGCAACGCAGCAGCGTGCTCTTGCCCGAACCGCTCTTGCCGATGATGGCGATGACCTCGCCGCGCTTGACGTCCAGGTCGACGCCCTTGAGCACCTCGTTGGTGCCGTAGCGCTTGCGCAGCTGGCGGATGTCGACGATGGAGAACGTGTTGTCAGCGGTCACGGCGCATCCTTCTTTCAAGGCGTTTGCTGCAGGCCGAGATCGGCCAGCACAGCGCGAAGTACATCAGGGCCACGCAGGCATAGACGGTGAACGGGCGGAACGTGGCGTTGGTGATCATCGTGCCCGTCTTGGTGAGCTCGATGAAGCCGATGATGGACGCCAGCGCCGTGCCCTTGATCACCTGCACGAGGAAGCCGACCGTGGGAGCCACGGCGATGCGCAGCGCCTGCGGCGCGACGACGTGGCGCAGCTTCTCCCCGAAGCTCAGCGCGAGGCTGTCCGCCGCCTCCCATTGGCCGCGCGGGATCGCGTCGACGCAGCCGCGCCAGATCTCGGTGAGATAGGCGCTCGCGTACAACGTCAGTGCCACGCCCGCGGCGACCCACGCCGACACGTTGATGCCGAACAGCCCCAGCCCGAAGTAGGCCAGGAACAGCTGGATCAGCAGCGGCGTGCCCTGGAACACCTGAACGTAGGCCGCCACCGCCGTCGCGACGCCCGGCCACCGGCGCAGGCGCGCGACGAGCAGCGCCAGGCCGACGAGGCCGCCGCCTGCGAAGGCGATCAGCGACAGCACCACCGTCCAGCGGGCGGCGAGCAGCAGGTTCCACAGGATCTGCCAGACCGAGAACTCGACCATGTCAACGCCCTGCCTGCGCCACGCGGCCGAAGATCCAGCGTGGGCCTGCCCACGCGAGGAACTGCCGCAGCGCGACGGCCAGTGCGAGGTACATCGCCGCGGCGACGAGGTTGGCCTCGAACGAACGGAAGTTGCGGCTCATGATCAGGTTCGTGTAGTAGCTCAGCTCCTGCGCGGCGATCTGGCCGCACACCGCCGAGCCCAGCATCACGATGACGATCTGGCTGATCATCGCCGGCCACACACGCCCCAGCGCTGGCGGCAGCACCACGCGCAGGAACACCTGGCGCTCGGTCATCGCGAGGCTGCGCGCCGCCTCGAGTTGCCCGCGCGGCGTGTTCTCGATGCCGGCGCGCACGATCTCGGCCGCGTAGGCGCCGAGGTTGAGCGTCATCGCGACGGCGGATGCCGTCTCCGACGACAGCCGCAGCCCGACGCTGGGCAGGCCGAAGAAGATGAAGAACAGCTGCACGATGAACGGCGTGTTGCGGATCAGCTCCACGTACGCGGCCGCGACCGCGCGCAGCCACGCGGGGCCGTGCGTGCGCGCCCGCGCGCAGGCGACGCCCAGCGCAACGCCCAGCAGCGTGGAGACCGCCGTCAGCCCGAGCGTGAACGCCGCGCCGCGCAGCAGCAGCGGCCAGTCGACGAGGACGGCCGCGAAGTCGAGCTGGATCATCGTGCTGCTCCGAGTTCGGCTGCAGTGATCAGTTAGGCAGGTCGCCGGCCGGCCGCCCGAGCCACTTCACGCACAGCTTGTCGATCTCGCCGCTGGCCTTGGCCGATGCGATGACCTCGTTGACCTTCAGACGCAGCTTGTCGTCGCCCTTGGCCACGCCGATGAAGTTGGGCGAGTCCTTGAGCAGCAGCTTGAACTCGACGCTCAGCTGCGGGTTGCGCGCCATCATGTTGCCGGCCACCGAGGCGCCGGTCGCGATCACCTGCACCTGGCCGGAGACGAAGGCCGAGACGGTGGCGTTGTTGTCCTCGAAACGCTTGACGTCGGCGCCGGGCGGCGCGATCTTCGTCAGCTCCATGTCCTCGATGGCGCCGCGCGTCACGCCCACCGTCTTGCCGCCGAGGTCGGCCGCCGACTTCAGTGCCATCGCCTTGGGCGCGAACACCGCCTGGAAGAACGGCGAGTAGGCGGCGGTGAAGTCGATCACCTTCTCGCGCTCGGGATTCTTGCCCAGCGTGGAAATGACCAGGTCGGCCTTGTGCGTCTGCAGGTACGCGACGCGGTTGGCGCTGTTCACCGGAACCAGCTCGATGGCCACGCCCAGCTTCGTGGCGATCAGCCTGGCCATGTCGACATCCAGGCCCTGCGGCGCCATGTCGGTGCCGACGAAGCCGTAAGGCGGGAAGTCGGTGGGGATCGCGATCGTGATCGACTTCTTCGCCATCACGCCATCGAGCGCGCTTTGCGCGAACGCGGCCGGCGATTGAACGAGGCCGGCGGCCAGCGCCAGGAAGATGAAGGGGCGTCGTTGCAGGCTCACTCAATTCTCCTTGTGGCGCCGTAGCGGCGCGCGCGTTGCGGTGGGGATCGGCGTCGGGGAAATCAGGTCGGTGAACAGCCGGCGCGCGCGGCGCGGCGCGGGCGCGTCGGCCGCGGGTGCCTGCAACGCCTGGCGCAGCGGATCGAGCGGATCGGCCTGCGGCGCGGGCGATCCGAGCGCCGCCGCCACGGCGCCGATGTGCGCTCGCATCAGTTCGGCGGCACCGCCGGCATCGCCGCGCTCGAGGGCGGCGACGATCGCCACGTGCTCGTTGCACGACGACGCGGCGTCGTGCGTCGACTGGAACAAAGTGGCCACCAGCGTGGTGCGCGCCGTGAGGTCGCGCAGGATGTCGGCCAGCAAGGGCCCGCTGACGCAGTCGGCCAGGCACACATGGAAGTCGCCAAGCAGGAAGCTGCGCTGGCCCGCATCGGTGCCGCTGATGGCCGCCTGCTCCGCCTTGTAGTGCGCCTTCAGGCGCGCCAGCTGCGCCCTGGGCAACGGTTTGGCCAGCGAGTTCAACATGCCTGTCTCGATCGCGATGCGCGCCGAGAACGCCTCGGTGGCGTCGGCCCGCGACGGCTGCAGCACGAACCAGCCGCGCCGGCTGCTCACCTCCACCATGCCACGCGCCGACAGCCGCGCCATCGCCTCGCGCACCAGCGTGCGGCTGACGCCGAAGACGTCTGCCAGCTCCTGTTCGCCCAGTCGCTGCCCTGGCGCGATGCGCCCGGACAGGATGGCATCGACGACGCGACTGGCGATCTGCGGAGCGCTGGATCGCGATGGAATGGATGTGGTGCTCAAGATGCGCTGACTTGGGGCCCCCAGCCCCGAAGCCGTGCAGATGCGGCGGCGACGAGGCTTGGATGCGTTGTTTGTATACAAGCAACGCAAGGCCCATGCCTGGACGGGTCCGCTGCTTGCGGCGCGGCCACTGTCGCGACGCCCGCACGCCCTCGCCCGCCCCGGAACGGCAGAGTTCGTGAAGAAAGCCCGGAATGGGCCCGAAACCTGCCGCTTTTCGCCGGTTCGGAATTCACGATCGCGACGAGACTTGGCGGCTTCGACGTCGACCGCCTCGGACATGAACCGCAGATACGCCTACCGCGACTACGAGATCCTTGTTTCAGCCCTGCCGGCCGGCGGCCAGCCCGGATGGCGCCCGGAGATCTGCGTCATCGCCCCGGACGACCACTGGCAGTTCGTGCCCACCCACCACTCGCTGGTGGCCAACGACCTCCACTACTGCCTCGAGATCGGCCGCCGCTGCGCGGAGAGCGCGATCCAGAGCATGGATGTCGCGCGCGCGATGGCGGGCTACGGCGGGCACTGGCACTGAATTGCCAGGGCCGCACGGCCAAGAGAGAAGCGCCTGGCACGATGTGCGAGGCGCTTTTTCTTTGCCGATCGATCAGGCGCCCGGCTCGACCGGACTCGTCATCGCTCGCCCGTCTCCGGCTCCTGGCAGCGCACCAGCTCAGACCACCCGAGCACGCCCAGCGGCTGCCGGACGAGCTGCCCGCGCGCGACGTCGACCTCCCAATAGGCGATCGGCGCCTTCTGACCCGGGCGGCGCAAGCCGACACCCAGCGACTGCGGCGTGCCCGACCCGTCGTCCGCCGGCACCAGGCACTGCAACAGATTGCCCGCCCGCGCATGCGGTGGCAGCGCGACGACGTCGACGATGCGGCACACCCCTTGGCGGGTATCGAGCAGGAACGCGAAGTCGGCGCCGAGCCTGCGCCGCGCGCGCACCACGCTGGCGCCGAACACGACCGGCAGCGAGCCCGGCACCGGCCCGTAGCCGGCCGACTGCGGCAGGTCTTCGCCCGATGCACACGCGCTGCCGCGCAACGCGCGCGCAGTGGTCCAGAGGCCCGCATCGACGACGAACGGCTGGGTCTCGTCATCCGCCGCGGGGCTGGCAGCATGCTTGCTCCGCCTGAGCAACTCGGCGTCGCGAGCGTCATAGGCCTGCGCCACGCAGGCGGCGTCCTGGCACGCATCGCGCACGTCGCGCAACCATCGCGCCTCGCCGCGCTGCAACGCCGCGCCATCGGTGCCCGGTTGGCCCAGCATCGCGCGGAAATGCTCGGCGAGTTGGCGATCGCGGGCCGAGAGATCGGGCGAGGCGCAGATCATGCGGTTCACCTGGGAGGTGACGCGGTTGCAGTCGAAGCTGGGGCCGTCGGCGGCCTGGGCCAAGGCGGGGAACGCGACCGCCAATGCGAGTCGCACAACCGTGCGGCAAAGGAGAGCGGCTTTTTCGCCTGGGCTCATGATGAATTGCCGTAGCCGAAGCGTTGATGGAAGCAATCGCGTCTGGACACTATGGCGAAAAGCGCCGACCGCCACAAGTGGACTGGACAGCGCCTGGCGGCCGCCGACATCCTCGTTCCCGAACGCAAGAAAAAACGCCAAGCAATCGATCTGCTTGGCGCTTCGTCTTTGTGGCCTCTTGCGAAGCCGTGAGCCGGGGTCACTTGAATCTTCGCACCCAACCCGCATGAATCCTCAATAAGCAAATCTCATGAATTTAGGTTCCTTCGGAAGTTCCTGCAGGGATTTTTGTGCTGCCGACCCACGCAGGTTTGATTCCACAGCGAGGCAATGTTGAGCATGCCGCGTGATCGCCAAGCGGCTACACCACCGCGAGCTCACATCGGTCTACGCTCCGCCGTGGCCACGAAGAGCCTCCAGAGCGCGATTGCGGGAGCGAAATAGCCTCGTGGCGTTTCCCGGCACGCAAGCAAAAAGACCCTGAGCAGAGATTTCATTCTTCGACCTCAACTTTTGCCATTGTCCGGCGGGGTGATGCCTGGACTTGATCCTTGTGCGTCTCCTGACTTCAAGCAGCACGTAGGCCACCAAGCTCTTCGTGAGTGCATCCTAAATGGGATTGCCGACTGGGTCGATCAAGCGGGTTCGACGAGTCGCCCTCGACGACAGACGTCGGGCCCACCCGGATCCGGCCACCCTCGGTCACGCTCGTGTTCACAGGCCTTGGGCGCAGATGCGACGACCTTCCCGACTATCTGCACGCTTGTCGACGGCATGGGAGCCAACTGGCTCCCATGCCGGACGATCTAGATCGAGGAGAGCAGGCGTACCGCTGTGACGGCCGGGTTCTCTCGCACGCTCAGCAGCACGTAGTACCTGCCATTCAAGCTGCGATTCCAGCCGCTGACCAGGAGTTCGTCGCCGAGACCAACGCATCCCGTGTAGTCAGGATCGCCCGCGGCACGCTTGTTGGTCTCGAGCAGCATGAAGCCGACCAAGCCGCGTCCCAACGACAACAGGTAGCGAAGTTGTGGGCCGTGAATTGGAGCGAGTCGCGCGGTACCTTCCAAGCGAATTCGGGCGCCAGGGCCGTCCTCGTCCTGCGCGAAATCGACGAAGCCTTGAAGCGCGGTGCCGTCCGCGCCATTGCCGCTGCCGCTCTCGTTCAGGAACAACGCACCGGTCGCCGTCTTCAGTAAAAGGGAGATAGTCATTCTTATATTGGTTTGCCTGTTTCCGAGCCTTTCTATATTCAGAAATTCACCAACGGTGGCCTACGGTAATAACTGCCTTCTCATCATCGGCGTCAACGACGATATAAACACCTTCCAGACGCTCGATCGCCGGGGTACGTCCGACGGCACGAACCAACTCGTCGATCGCGCCGTAGGTCATCAAGTAGGTGACGCCCCCTCGCCCGTCGTACTGCCGCCTGCCGTACGCGCGAATCAGAGGAATGCACGCCTTGGAGATCGCTCGCTGCTGGGCGCGACGGCTGGCGTGTCGGGTCAGTCGCTCGTCACATGAGGATCGGCTTGGGCAGTCGTGGCTGCCATAGGCTCTTTCGTATTTCGATTGCATGAGCAGTATCGTGCGCCATCCATCGAGAAACTCCAAGCCCAGTCGTCAATATGCCACAGCGCCAGCGCGACGAGTATCTATCGTCCCGGAAGAACAAGTAACCCTCACTCGGAATTCAACAGCACAAAGGGCCTCCGGGAGAACTTGCCGCTCGCCGGCGGCCTCCGTCAGTTCAGTCATGCGATCTCACCAGACGCTCGTGAGTCGTGCGCGGAGCGGAGGTCAGCCCGCCGACCCCGGCAGCCCGGAAACCTCCGATGCGCCGCGGTCGACCACCGGCGTCGCGGCGCGCTGCTCGAGCGCCCAGCGCGCGATCTCGTCCTTGCGCGCGAACCAGACGCCGGGCTTGCTGCGCGCATAGGTCACGAACCGGTCCAATGCGCGAACGCGCCCGGCGTGCCCGGAGATGCGGTCGTGCAGCGAGATGACCATCAGCCGGCGCCGGTGCGCGCCCTTTTCGTAGAGCTGGTCGAATTCGTCCTTCATCGCCTGCTCGTAGGCCAGCGGGTTCCAGCCCAGGAATGGATAGGCCACGATATCGTTCATGTGGAACGTGTAGGGCACGGTCACGAAGTCACCGCCCTTGAGCTTGACGATGAACGGCTGGTCCATGTTGGGCTCGTCGATGTGGTACGTGAAGCCCAGCTCCTGCAGGATGTCGAGCGTGCGCGGCGAGTTGCGCATCCAGTACGCGTTCCGGCCACGCGGCTGCTGGCCGGTGGCCTTGACGATGGACTCGACGCAGTCGGTGATGAAGCGGCGCTCCGCTTCCGGATCGAGCGCGTAGCTGTTCGATCAGGTGCGGCCGTACGCCGCTGCCTCGTGGCCGCGCCGCACGATCTCGCGAGCCAAGTCGGGCGCCTTGTCGACGGCATGCCCCACCATGAACGAGCTGAGCTTCACCTGGTGCTTGTCCATCAGGTCGAGCAGGCGCGGGATGCCCTCGTAGACCCCGTACTGGAAGAACGCATTGGTGGGCAGGTCGGGCAGGCCTTTCTCGATCGGATCGGGAATGACGCCGCCGGCACCGGAGATCGGCTGTCGCCACCGCACCACGGAGATCAAAGGGTAACGGTATCACCGCGAAAGTACCGGACGCCCTCGTATAGTCGTCAAGCACCACCTAACCAACACATCAAACTCCTCTGACCATCAATCGGTCGCGCGCTATGGCCATCACGTCAATCAAGATTGATCTGGAAACGTTCATGCGGTTCGACGTGGGAATGCCGGAGCTTCCGCTAGACCCTCCGTTCGAAATGCGCGCCATTGGTCCGATCGTCGTCTTGGCTGGCCCCAATGGCTCTGGCAAGTCGCGCATCTTGCGACTCCTGAAGACGCTCATCGACAAAAAGCCAACACCCGAATTTGAGAGACACTCCAAAGAGCTCATCGCTCAAGAGAGTCGCACACTCAAGGTCTTTGAGGGCCAAGAGGCCGAAGCCCTCGAAAAGGAGAGACGTGGACAACCCAATGAATTGAGCGTCGCTCGAAACAATCTTGCTCAGTCGCGGTCGCGCCTGGAAGGCTACCGGACAACGCTCGACGCAAGCAACAGCATCAGTCTGTCTTCTGATGAGCCTCCCGCGATCATTCGCTTTGTTCCATCCGTGCCAACCCTGGTGGATCCGTTCAATACGACGGAACTCGATGCAAGCCAACGGGCCGATGCGCTGAGTCTCGGACCTGAAAATGCCCAACAGAACGCGCCGGCGTATGCGAGGCGAATTCTTCGCAGGGCAATGGAGGCTGAAAGCAAGCGGTTCAAACAGGAGTCGGGCCATCTACTTCCGAAGACTCCCGCGGAGCTTTCCAGCAATGCGCTTCTCGAGTTGATGGCATCGCTGCTTGGGCCCGACATAACCCTCGACCTGGATGACGCAAGGCTTCTCATCGGCCCGACACAGCCGTATTCGACGACCCTGTCGCCAGGACAGCAGATTCTGTTCCAGTTCGCCTGCATGCTGCACGCGCGTGGCTCGAGCCTCGCCAACAGCATCGTCGTGATGGATGAGCCAGAGAACCACCTGCATCCTGCCGTCCTGGCAGAGATTGTTGCGGCCCTTCGCCAGCAGTTGGGCAACAGCCAGCTTTGGATTGCAACACACTCCGTGCCGTTGATCGCACAGCTGATGGCTGTCGACAACAAGTGTCTGTGGTTCGTAAACAAGGATCGAGTAAAGCATTCGGGGCGGTCGCCGGAGGTCGTCCTCGAGAGCCTGATGGGCGGCACGGACGGCGCGCATGCGCTCCACGAACTCACCATGCTGCCTGCGCAGTACGCTGCCATTCGCTTCTTGACCGAATGCCTGGATGACCCGGAAGTCGTCGGCCCGAACATCAAGGATCCGCAGACACGGCAGATTACAAAGCTCTTGGAGAGCCTGGCCGAGCGCAGATGCGACGCGGACCGAAAACTGCGAGTTCTCGACTTCGGAGCAGGCAAGGGCCGCGTCCTTGCGACACTGCGCGATAGCGACCCCAGCGTTGCCAGCTGGCTCGACTACTTTGCTTACGACATCGCCGAACAAGACCGGTCGGAATGTGAGCGCGAAATTGCCCTCACCTACCCGGGCGATTCCAGGGAGCGGTGGTTCAGCGACCTCTCGTTGCTAGAAGCTCGCGCGGGCGCCGATCTGGACGTCGTCATCATGTGCAACGTACTGCACGAGGTACACCCCGATGACTGGCTTCTGCTCATGGCGACCAACGGCCGACTGTCCAGGCTGATCTCAAGCGACGGCTTCCTTCTGGTCGTCGAGGACTACGGCATTCCAGTGGGAGAGCGGGCACACGACTACGGCTTTCTGCTTCTGGACGAGCAGGAGCTCTCTCACCTGTTCGCGGTTGCCCCAGCAGACAGAGACGCCCATCGGTTCTCCCGTCAGACGTCTTCCGATTCGCGCTACGCCGAGAGACTAAATGCCTTCCTCATCGCGAAGGCTTGTTTGGATCGGCTGACACCCGACACCCAGCGCGCAGCCATCGACTCGCTACGCCGCCGAATGGCAGACACGGTTCGCACGTTCCTGAGAGACAAGAATGCGAGGTCAACGGCGGCGGGAAGAGACTACGCCCGCAGCGCACAGTTGCTGGCAAACGCGGACATCTGGTTGGAAGCGCACCAGAATTCGAAGGTGGAGTCGACGGCAGGGGCGAAGTAGTCGTCGACAGCGGACGAAGCGGGAAGGCAACGATAGGCTCTCACGGGCATGCGGCCCAATAGGTCAGGGGAGCAACACGATCTTCCCTATGACCTGGCGCCCCTCGAGGTCGCGGTGCGCCTGGGCTCCATCCCGAAGGGGGTAGGCGCGCGATGTCCTCACTCGCACGACGCCTGCTTCGATCCAATCAAAGAGTTCGCGGGCGCGGACCTGCCGCTCGTCGGCAGTGGTCAGCACATTCCACAGATCGCCCCCAACCAGGTGCAGCGACCTGTCCATTGGCAGCCGCGGGTCAACGGGCGTGGGGTCGCCGCCGGCCATTCCGTAGATCCAACCGTCTACCCGATTTGCATACGCTCGTCGTACGCCTCATCATCGCTGTCACGCGCTGCAAGCCGCGCTCCGAGCAGGTCATCCGGTAGGCTGAGAGTCATCGCGAATCAGGGTTCATCTTGAACGTCGAGACCGCTTGCGACAAGGATATCGCCTGATCCTTCAATGACGCGGCCGCCGCCGCGGACTGCTCGACCAGTGCGGCGTTCTGCTGCGTCATCTGGTCCAGTAGCGCCACCGCTTGATTGATCTGGACGATACCGTCGGACTGCTCGGAGGATGCAGCGGTGATCTCGCTGACGATGTCGCTCACGCGCTGAACGGAGGCGACGATCTCACGCATCGTCGAGCCGGCGCTTGCGACCAGGCGCGAGCCTTCGTCGACACGATCCACGCTGGAGCCGATCAGACCCTTGATCTCCCTGGCCGCGCCGGCGCTGCGCTGCGCCAGGCTGCGCACTTCCGACGCGACAACCGCGAAGCCTCGGCCCTGCTCGCCGGCACGCGCGGCCTCCACCGCGGCGTTCAGTGCGAGGATATTGGTCTGGAAGGCGATGCCGTCGATCACGCCGATGATGTCGGAGATCTTCTTCGAACTGTCGTTGATCTGCTCCATGGTGGAGACCACCTCGGCAATGACCTGACCGCCGCGCTGGGCCACCTCGGCCGCCGACGCGGCGAGCTGGTTGGCCTGGCGCGCCGAGTCGGCAGAGTGATTCACGGTGCCCGTGAGCTGCATCATCGACGAGGCGGCCTGCTGCAATTGCGACGCGGTCTCTTCCGTACGCACGCTCAAGTCGTGGTTTCCGATCGCAATCTCGGCGCTCGCGGTGCCGATGCTGTCGCTCGAGGCGTGCACCTGCGCAACCGTGGCGCGCATGGACTGCACCATGCGGCCCAGTCCTTCGACGAGACTGCCCGTCGCGGCCGGGGGCACGTGCACGCCGAGCTCACCGCGCGCCAGCGCTGCCATCACGTCGATCGCCACACGCGGCTCTCCACCGATCTGGCGCAGCACGCTGCGCGTGATCACCAAGCCCAGCACGCCGATCGCGGCGAGCACCACCAGCGAGATGCCCAGCTCGCGCAGCGCGGTGACACGCACCTCAGCTTCGACGCCGTCCATATACAGGCCCGAACACACGATCCAGTTCCAGCCGGGTACTTTCACCAGGTATTGCAGCTTCGGATAGACGATCTCGTTCGGTCCCTTGTCGCCGGGCTTGGCCGTCCACGAAGCGACCCACGCCGTTCCGTCCTTGCTCGCGGCCATGCCGTCGGTCAGGAGCTTCGCCGCGTCGATGCCCTTGCTGTTGAGGGTGCCCAGCACCGACTTGCCCGGTACCCAGAGCGTCTGGTACGGATGCATCACCGCCAGGCCGTCCGTGGTAATGATGTAGAAGTAGTCGGCCTTGCCGGCCAGATCGCCGTAGCGAGCCATCCGCAGCGAATCGGTCGCGGCCTTCATCGCGTCAGCCTCGCTCATATTGCCGGACGCGGCCGCCGCTTGATAGCCCGCGGCTAGTGTGGCGGCTGATTGCACCGCGGCCTTCAACGTCGCCTTGCGGGCGCTGATGAGTTCTTCGCGCAACTGAAGGAATGCAAGCCCGGAGACGAGCAATATTCCGACGATGGCGGTCGACAACAGCAACAGGATTTTTCGTTTTAATGACAGCTTCTCGATCATGGGGCTTCCCAAGGGGTTCCGATTTTTCGTGGCGGCAAGGAATCAAATGCGCTCGATCACCGCCGCAGCTCCTTGGCCCACGACAGTGCATCTGGACTCGTGCGAAGGGACGAGCGATGAGACACGGCGGTGCGCTGCGTCCCATCGCGGGGTCATTTCTAAAATCGGTAGTTCATGCCACCTTCCACACCGTTCGGGTGGAAGCCGACCCGCGCCACATTGCCGTCCAGGTTGCCGCCGTCGAGCAGCGAGTAGTTGGCATTGCGGTTGTTGAGCACCTTCCCGGCAGTTGCGTAGAGGAGCGCGTTGGGCATCAGCTCATACCAGTAGCTGACGCCATACAGCGTGGCGTCCTTGTTCAACTGCGACATGTCGTTGAGGTGTGTCCACCCCGCGCTGAACTTGCTCTTGCCGAATGGGACGATCGCGCTGAGGCCATAGCCCGTCGCACTCGAGAGCGTCTTGGTGACCTCTTGATAATTTCCGCCGGAAATCGTCCCGTGGATGAAATCACCAAATATCTGGACGACGCCGAAATCGTAGTTCGCTGCGAGCTGGAAGCCTTTCTTCTTGGCGATCGCGGTCTCCCCCGCGCTCACGAAAGTAGCGTTGTTCAAGTTCCACGTCGAGACTGCGGCCTGACCCTTGGAGTACGAATAGACGCCCGTCGCGTCAAAGCCTTGGCCGGACTTCGAACTGATCGTCGTCGCCCCCGTCACGACGTTGCCGTGGGTGTTGTTCTCCGATCCCGTGGAGTAGGTGAACTGACCGCGAAGATTGGCGACTTGCGGGGTCGACCAGGCGATGGAGCTGTTCAACCGGGTTGGCATGGCGCCGACGACGGGCAACAAGGAAGTCAGGTTGCCGTACAACCCGTCGCCGTGCGCACTGCCGATGGCGCCCATCATGAAATACGAACCTGCGTATTGGCGGCCAATCGAGACCTGGCCGAAACCGGCGTCGATGCCGGCCCACATCTGGCGCGAGAAGACTTGAGAGCCCGTGCCGAGCGTGCCGCCAGAAGACGGCGTGGTGACGTTGGCGCCGGTCGCCGGAGTGGCATTGCCCGCCTCCCCCGTATCGAACTGCACGCCCGCTTCGGCCAGTGCGGTCACCTTCACCTGGCCGACCGTCGAAGTCGCCTGCACACCCAGGCGCGAGTTCGAGAAGCCGCCGGTACCTTCCAGGCGGGTCTTGGGGCCATAGCCGCTGTTCGCCTGGTTGACCGACACGTCGGCGATACCGTAGAACCTGAACTGAGGCGTTCCCGGAGTTTCGGGTTTCGCCTGCACAGGCGCCGATATCGCCGATTTCTCACGATCTCGAAGCTGCTGCTGGAGCTCCGATGTGTCGGTCGGCGACTTCGGTGCCTCGGCCTGCTTCGCAAGAAGTTGTTCGATCAACTTGCGCTGGGCAGCCAGTTCCTGCTTCAGCGCCTCGACCTCGGAGTCCACATCGGCGGCAAGCACAGGCCCCGAACCCAGCAGGACCATCGCGGCCATGGCAACAATCGTTTGCTTTCTCACGTCATGTCTCCTTCATGTATGGATCAGATTTGCGGGTGGTAAACAGGTGAGGCTCTTCGATCTGCCCGATGAGCCTCATTCGAAAGAACCGCGGTGCGCGATATGCGAGGACCCGCGTCGGAAGATCGGCAGATTCGGTTTCTCCGGATTCAGTCAGCGGCCGCCATCGGCCTGCGCGGCGGGCACTTTGTTCATCGCGGACAGTGCCACGCATGCGACGAGCGCCGGAATTCCGATCAGAGCGAACATGACCGAGAGCCCCATTCCGAGCGACACCATCCAGCCGCCCGCAGCCACGCCAACGAACGAGCCGATGCGGCCGATGCCCGATGCCCAACTGACGCCGGTCGCACGGTTGGCGGTGGGGTAGAACGCCGCCGCCAACGCGTTCACGCCCACTTGCCCGCCCGACACGCAGAAGCCGGCGGCGAAGACCGACAGCATCAGCGCTGCGATGTGCCCGGCGCTGCTTCCAATGAGCGCGGTGAACACCGCCGCCATCAAGTAGGCGATGCACAGCACGCGTGCGGCCTGGAACCGGTCCATCAGCTGACCGATGGCGATCGCGCCCACCGTGCCGCCCGTCTGGAACATTGCGGAGACCAGGGAAGCCTGGATCAGCGACAGGCCCGTCGATTTGACGAGGGTCGGCAGCCAGTTCGACAGCAAGTAGATGACGAGCAGGCTCATGAAAAAGGTCAGCCAGATGAGGGTCGTCCCTCGCCGCAGTTCTGCATCGAACAAGCGGCCGACAGGAGAGCCGGCAGGTGCCTGCGGCGTCGTCCATGTGACGGACGACAGGTTCTCGGCGGGAACGATCCGCTGCAGGATGCGCCGCACGCGCTCCGGATCGGCTCTTCGCATCACCAGATAGGTCGCCGACTCGGGCAGAGCGGCCATCAGGAACGGCACGAGGCCCAGTGGGAGCAACCCGCCCAGCACGAGCACCTGGCGCCAACCCCATTGGTTGACGATGTGGGCTGCAAGGACACCACCCAGTCCCGAGCCGAGCGTAAGCCCGCAGAACATTGCCGTGACGAGCACTGACCGGTGCCGTCGAGGCGCGTATTCCGAGCTCAACGTGACGGACATCGGCATCGCGCCACCCAACCCTATGCCGGTCAGGAACCGCAGTGCCGCCAAGGACGGCAGCGAGTCAGCGAGCCCGCAACACAGGGACGCCACGCCGAAGATGGTGACGCTGGCGAGCATGATCGTCTTTCGCCCGTATCGGTCGGCGAGCGGTCCGAAGATCAGCGCTCCGATCATCAGTCCAGCCAATCCCGCCCCGAACAGAGCTGACAGTTGACCCGTCGAGAGCTGCCACGCCGTTCGGAGCGCCGGCGCGATGAAGGCGATCGAAGCCGTGTCGAATCCGTCAACTGCGACAACGCAGAAGCAGAGCAGCAGCACGTTGATTTGCATCCTCGATACCTTCTGGGCATCGATGAAGCTCTGCACGTTGATCTCGCGATGCGACGTCATGGGTGGTGCCGCAACGGTCAGGAGAGCGGAAACGCGCCGAACGCGGATGCGCGATTGCTGACCGCGCACCCGATCGAGGTCACCGTGTCGCCCGTCTCAGGCGCGAAGTCGAGGCCGCCGGGCACGAAGACCTCGGCAGAACCTTCGCGGCGCGCCGGCCTGCAGAACGCGAGGGCGAGCTTTGCCCTGGCCGCAATTGATCGGACCATGATGTCTCCTACTTATGAACGTCTGTAGTCGCACGTCAAGTCGCCTCTCAGCATCACCCGCTGGAGACATGCGACATTCGTGCTTTACGTTCGTAAAGTATATTGAGTCACGGACCAATTGCAAGAGAAATCGATGCGCAGTGTGGAACTACCGCACGCGCAACGACGCGGATGCGATGACTCGCCTCGGATCGGCGCGAGTACGCACGCAACGATCAGCCGGCCTTGGAAACAGGTGCCGCCTGCACGTCGGTCGTCCGGATCGACGCCCCGGCTTCCCAGCCGCCACCAAGTGCACGAATCAGGCCGATCGTCGCGTCGTATTGCGCGCCTCGTACTTGCACAGCGACACGCCGATTGGCGAGTTCGGTACGCCGCGCGTCGAGCAGTTCGAGCTGGCTGACCAGGCCGTTGCGATAACGCGTATCGGACAGTGCGGTCGCGCGCGTGGCAGCGTCGACTGCCACCTTCTGCGCGCCCGCCTGGTCCGACAGCAGCCGCAACGACGAGAGCTGATCCTCGACATCGCGGAACGCGCCCAGCACCTGCTCGCGATAGGCTGCGGCGGCGATGTCCCACTGCGCATTGGCGGTCTGCACACCTGCCGCGCGACGACCGCCGTCGAAGACGGGCAGCGACATCAGCGCGCCGATGCCCCAGGCGCGCGTCGACCACTTGAACAGGTCACCGACGTCGGTTGACGCGAAACCGCCGTTGGCAGTCAAGGCGATGTCAGGGAACCACGCGAGACGCGACACGCCCGCGCGCGCCTCAGCGGCCTGCATGGAAAGCTGCGCTGCGGCGACATCGGGACGGCGCGCGAGCACGGTGCTCGGCACGCCAGCAGGGATCGTCGGCAGTGCACCCGACCAGTCGGCCTCGGCCAGCGAGAAGCCTGAAGGAAGCTCGCCGAGCAGCACCGCCAGCGCATGCTCGCGCAGCGCGCGCTCGCGATCCAGCGCCAGTGCTTGCGAGTGGGTCGAGGCGACCTCGGATCGCACACGCGCGAGATCGAGCTCGGCGACGTCGCCTGCCGCATATCGGCGCTCGGTCAGCCGCAGCGTGTCTTCGTACGCCGCCATGGTCTGGCGCACCAGCGCCCGCTCCGCGTCGATCTCTCGCAGGTCGAAGTAGGCCTGTGCCGTCTCCGATTGCACGAGCAGCAGCGTGCTTTTAAGCAGGGCTTCACGCGACTGTTCATCGAGCTGGGCCGCGTTGCGCGCCTTGGCGAGCTTGCCGAACAGGTCGGGCTCCCACGAGGCGTTGAAGCCGGCCTGGCCAATGTTGCCCACTTGGCCTGGGCCGGCACCCAGCCCGGGTTGGATCGTGGCGCGCTGCACGCCGGCAACGGCGCCGACCTGGGGCAGCAAGTCGGCCTTGGCGTCGCGCAGCAGCGCGCGCGCCTCGGTCACCCGCGCTGCCGCAGTCTGCAGGTTGGTGTTGCCGGCCGACGCGCGCGCGACGAGGTCGTCCAGCGCCGAATCGTTGAACGCCTGCCACCAGGCGCCGCGCGGCTGGCTTTCGGCCGGAGCGACGTCGGCGAAGCGAGCGCCGCCGTCTTCCTTGAACGCGACCGGGGCAGCGGGTGCCGGCCGCGGCACGAAGTTCGAGTCGCTCGCACAGCCGGCCAGCATGAGTGCGGCGACGAGCGGGAGGAGCGAGTTCTTGAGAATGCGGTTCATTTCATTTCCTTTGCGATGCCGGCAACGGGCGTTCATTCGTCGTTGTGGCGCGGCGCGGATACGACCGGCTGAAGTCCACCGATGCCACCGCCGTGGACGGGGCTGTCGTGATCGACGATCACACCCGGCGCCTCGACGTCGTGCGGGATCTCGCCATGTCGCTTCAGCGGCTTGTTACCGGTGAGCTGACGAAGCAGCACGTAGAACACCGGCGTCAGGAACAGGCCGAACGCCGTCACGCCGATCATTCCGGAGAACACGGCCACTCCCATCGCGTGGCGCATCTCCGCACCCGCGCCGTGGGACAGCACGAGCGGCAGCACGCCCATGATGAAGGCCATCGACGTCATCAGGATGGGCCGCAGACGCAGCCGCGACGCCTCGATGGCCGCCTGCAGCGGACTTCGTCCGACGAACTCGAGCTCGCGTGCGAACTCCACGATCAGGATCGCGTTCTTCGCCGACAGTCCGACCAGCACCATCAGGCCGATCTGGGTGAACACGTTGTTGTCGCCGTGCGAGAGCCACACGCCGGTGATCGCGGCCAACAGGCCCATCGGGACGATCAGCAGGATCGCCAGCGGCAGCGTCAGGCTCTCGTACTGCGCGGCGAGCACCAGGAACACGAGCAGGATCGAGATCGGGAAGATCAGCGCCCCGGAGTTGCCCGCGAGGATCTGCTGGTAGGTGAGGTCCGTCCACTCGTAGCTGACGCCCTGCGGCAGGGTCTCGGCGGCGATGCGCTTGACCACCTCCTGCGCCTGGTCGGACGAATAGCCCGGCGCCGCGCCGCCATTGATGTCGGCGGAGAGAAAACCGTTGTAGCGCATCGCCCGCTCCGGGCCGAACGTCGGCGAGACCTTCATCAGGGCCGACAGCGGCACCATCTCGCCCGAATTCGATCTCACCTTAAGCAGGCCGATGTCCTCGGCACGCGCCCGGTAGGCCGCGTCCGCCTGGACACGCACACTGTAGGTGCGGCCGAACTTGTTGAAGTCGTTCACGTAGAGGCTGCCGAGGTAGATCTGCATCGTGTCGAAGACGTCCGTCACCGATACGCCCAGTTGGCGCGCCTTCGTGCGGTCGATGTCGGCATACAGTTGCGGCACGTTGACCTGGTAACTCGAGAACAGGCCCGCGAGCTCCGGCGCCTGGTAGGCCTTGGCCATGAAGGCCTTGAGTGCCTCGTCCATGCCGGCGATGCCCACGCCACCGCGATCCTCGAGCTGCAGCTTGAAGCCCCCGGTCGTGCCGATGCCTTGCACCGGCGGCGGCGGGAACATGACGATGAAGGCATCCTGGATCGCGCCGAACTTCTGGTTCAGCTGCTGCGCGATCGCGCTCCCCGACAGCGCCGCACCGGTGCGCTCGTCGAAGGGCTTGAGCGTGACGAAGACGATGCCGGAGTTGGAGCTGTTGGTGAAGCCGTTGATTGACAGCCCCGGGGAACGACACGGCGTGATCGACGCCAGGCTGCTTCAGCGTGATGTCGTCCATGCGGCGAATGACTTGCTCCGTGCGATCCAGCGTGGCACCGTCAGGCAACTGCGCGAAGCCGATCAGGTACTGCTTGTCCTGCGTCGGCACGAAGCCGCCGGGAACGGCCTTGAACAGGCCGATGGTGGACAGCGCGAGCACCGCGTAGACGCCGAGCATCAGCGTCTTGCGCGAGATCGCTTTGGTGACGCCGCCGCTGTAGCGCGCGGCGCCGCGGGTGAACACGCGGTTGAAGCGCACGAAGAAGCCGCCGAGGACGGCCTCCATGCCACGCGTGAGGCGATCCTTCGGCTCGTCGTGCCCGCGCAGGAGCAGCGCGGCCAGGGCCGGCGACAGCGTGAGGGAGTTCACCGCGGAGATCACCGTGGAGATGGCGATCGTCAGCGCGAACTGCTTGTAGAACTGGCCAGCCAGACCGCTGATGAAAGCCAGCGGCACGAACACAGCCGACAGCACGAGCGCGATCGCGATGATCGGCCCCGACACCTCGCGCATCGCGCGATACGTGGCCTCGCGCGGACTCAGCCCGCTCTCGATGTTTCTCTCGACGTTCTCGACGACAACGATCGCGTCGTCGACCACGATGCCGATGGCCAGCACGAGGCCGAACAGCGACAGCGCGTTGATCGAGAACCCGAACACGCTCATGACGGCGAACGTGCCGACGACCGCCACCGGCACGGCCAGCAGCGGAATGATGGAGGCGCGCCACGTCTGCAGGAACAAGATGACGACCAGCACGACGAGGACGACCGCCTCGAGCAGCGTGTGCACGACGGACTCAATCGACGCCCGCACGAACTGAGTCGGGTCATAGACGATCTCGTACTTGACGCCCTCGGGCATGGACTTCTGCAACTCTTCCATTTCGGCACGCACGCCATTCGATATGGCGATCGCGTTGGAGCCAGGCGCCGCGAAGATCGAGACGGCGACCGCATCCTTGTTATCCAGCAAGGAGCGCAGCGAGTAGTCGGAAGCGCCGAGCTCGATGCGCGCGACGTCGCGCAGTCGCGTCACCGCGCCAGTCTCGGTGGTCTTGACGATGATGTCGCCGAATTCCTCGACCGATTGCAGGCGCCCTTGGGCGTTCACGGAAAGCTGGACGTCGACGCCTTGGAGTCCGGGCGAGGCCCCCACAATGCCCGCGGCCGCCTGCACGTTCTGCTCTCGAATGGCCGCGACGACATCGCTGGCCGACATGCCATGTTCGGCGACCTTCTGAGGATCGAGCCAGACACGCATCGAATAGTCACCCGCGCCGAACAGTTGAACGTCGCCAACGCCCTGCACGCGCGCGAGGCGATCCTTCACGTTCAGCAAGCCGTAGTTGCGCAGGTAAGTCATGTCGTAGCGACCGGATGGCGAGAGCAAGTGCACGACCATCGTCAGGTCAGTGGAACTCTTGATCGTCGTCAGCCCCAGGGACCGCACCTCGGTGGGCAGGCGCGGCTCGGCCTGCGAGACGCGGTTCTGCACGAGTTGCTGCGCCTTGTCCGGGTCGGTGCCCAGCTTGAAGGTGACGGTCAGCGTCATCAGGCCGTCTGTCGTCGCCTGGCTGCTCATGTAGAGCATCCCTTCGACGCCGTTGATGGCCTCTTCGAGCGGGGTCGCGACCGTCTCGGCAATCACCTGCGGGTTCGCGCCCGGATAGTTCGCTCGCACCACAACCGATGGCGGCACGACGTTCGGATATTCGGAGATCGGCAATCCGCGCACGGCGATGAGGCCACCGAGGAAGATCAGCAGCGACAACACGCCGGCGAAGATCGGCCGGTCGATGAAGAATTTGGAGAGGTTCATGACGCGCTCCGCTGTCAGTTCTTGAGAGTGGCGGAGGTCTGCGCCTCGGCCACGCTCATGGTCACCACCTGGGGCGCGACCAGGGCGCCAGGCCGCACACGCTGCAATCCGTTGACGACGACGCGCTCGTTGGCCTTCAGACCGGAGGACACGATGCGCAGGCCGTCGACGTTGGCGCCAAGCGTCACCTCGCGGTAGTTCGCCTTGTCGTCGGCGCCCACCACCATCACAAACTTCTTGTTCTGGTCGGTGCCGACCGCGCGTTCGCTGATCAACAGCGCGGGCTCGGTCTTGACCGTGCCCATGCGCAGGTGCGCGAACTCGCCCGGCATCAGCGCGCCATCGGCGTTGTCGAACACGGCGCGCACGCGCACCGTGCCGCTGCGGGCGTCCACCTGGTTGTCCACCAGCTGCAGATGGCCGGTGATCGGCGTCGCGGCGTCGGCCACGGTGCCCATCTGCACCGGGATCTTCTCGATCTGCACACGAGCGCTCGCGCCCGCAGGCAGCTCGCTCAGCGCGCGCGTGACGACCTGCTCGTCGGCATCGAAGCTCGCGTAGATCGGGCTGACCGACACCAGCGTGGTCAACACCGGCGCACCCGGGCCGGCGGCCACGAGGTTGCCGGTCGTGATCTCCAGCTTGCCGACGCGGCCCGACACCGGTGCGCGTACCTGCGTGTAGCCGAGGCTCAGCTGCGCGGTCTGCAGTTGAGCCTTGGCGGCGCGCAGGTTGGCGTCGGCCTCGCTCTGCGCGTTGAGGCTGTCGTCGTACTCGCGTTGCGAGATGGCGTGGTCCTGCAGCAGTTGCTTGGAGCGCTCGTAGTTGCTCCTGGCGTTGACCAGGCGCGATTGCGCGGCGAAGACCTGCGCGTCGGCACGGTCGACGTCGGCCTGGTACGGCGCCGGGTCGATCGTCAGCAGCAGGTCGCCTGCTTTGACCAGCGCGCCCTCGCGGAAATGCACGGCCTCCACGGTGCCAGCGACGCGCGACCGGATGTCGACGCGTTCGACGGCTTCCAGGCGGCCCGAGAAGTCGTTCCAGGTCGCCACGTCGCTCTGTACGACGGCGGCGACAGACACGGGCGTCGCCTGGACTGCCTGCGTTGGCTTGGCGGAAGCCTGGCCGCTGTGCAGGGATACCGCCGCGGCCACGATCGCGACGATGGCGGTGAGAGAGGTGCCAGCCACCCAGAATCGGTGGCGGCTGCGGGGAATCGAGTGAGTCACGGGAAAGCTCCTGGATGTCGGGATGAAGAAATGAATGGAGGGGGTACTAGGCGGCGAGGCCGAGCATGTGGCCCATGAGGACCTGCTTGGTCTTCATGTAGGCCGCGTTCTCGTCGTGAAGCGAAGAGATCAGCGGAACCCGCTCGACGATGCGAAGGCCGTAGTCGGCAATGCCGTCGTACTTCTGCTGGTTGTTGGTCATGAGGCGCACGGCGCGCACGCCGAGATCGCGCAGCATCTGTGCGCCGACGGCGTAGTCGCGGCTGTCGACCGGCAGGCCGAGCCGGACGTTGGCTTCGACGGTGTCCGCACCTTCGTCCTGGAGCGCATAGGCACGCAGCTTGTCCAGCAGGCCGATGCCGCGCCCTTCGTGGCCACGCAGGTAGACAACGACGCCGCGTCCTTCCTGCGCGATGCGCCGCATGGCGTCATCGAGTTGAGGCTTGCAATCGCAGCGCATGGAGCCGAAGACCTCGCTGGTCATGCACTCCGAGTGCACTCGCAC
>FTKD01000362.1_pt4 | contig 21273 bp, 18 predicted proteins | sample 1658191 | NCBI WGS metagenome assembly FTKD01 (sample SAMEA3914808, study PRJEB12502) | metagenome | biome: forest; material: soil | place: Canada | collected 2011-08-03 | depth 0.3 m
CGGTGCTGGTGGAGGATCCCGGCTACTTCCTGATGTTCGGGCGGCTGCAGCAGGAGGGCATCCGCGTGCTGCCGATCGCGCGCCGCCACGACGGCGTCGACCTGGGCCAGCTGGAGGCCGCCTGCCGCGAGCACAAGCCGCGCCTGGCCTTCCTGCAGACCACGCTGCACAACCCGACCGGCTGGAGCAGCAGCCCCGCCAACCTGCACAAGCTGCTGGTGCTGGCGCAGCAGTACGGCTTCCTGATCGCCGAGGACGATGTCCAGGGCCATTTCCACCCGGGCCAGACTACGCGGCTGGCGGAGCTGTCGGGCCTGGACAACGTCATCTACTACTCGAGCTTCTGCAAGGCGCTGAGCCCGGCGCTGCGCATGGGCTACATCGCCGCCGACCCGGCGTTGCTGAAGCCGCTGTTGCGCCAGAAGATCTACTCGGTGCTGACCACGCCGGCGCTCAACGAGCTGGTGATGCTGGAGGTGCTGGCCGCCGGCCGCTGGCGCAAGCATCTCGATCGCCTGCAGCGCCGCCTCGCCGCCGCGCGCCACGCCAGCGAGAAGCAGCTCGCGTCCGCGGGCATCCGCTTCGACCATCCGGGCGAGGGGGGCCTGTTCCTGTGGGGCGAGGTGCCCGCGGGCATCGACATCGACCTGCTGGTGCAGGACGCGCTGCGCAACAAGATCCTGCTGGTGCGCGGCGCCGCCTTCATGGCCGACGGCGGTGCCGACCCGCACATCCGCTTCAACGTGGCGATGTGCCAGGCGCCGCAGGTCGCGGACTATCTGCGCGAGCGGCTGCAGGCGGTGGCCGGCGTGCGCCAGGCCATGACGCGCCTCACGGCAACGTGAAGTAGAACCGCGCGCCTTTACCGACCTCCGACTCGGCCCAGATGTCCCCGCCATGGCGCCGGATGATGCGCCGCACCGACGCCAGGCCGACGCCCGTGCCCTGGAAGTCCTTGGCGCTGTGCAGCCGCTGGAACACGCCGAACAGGCGATCGGCGAAGCGCATGTCGAAGCCGGCGCCGGCGTCGGCGATCACGAAGGTGGGCGTGCCGGCCAGCGTCTCGCGGCGCAGCTCGATGCGTGTCTTCGCGCTCTGGCCGCTGTATTTCCACGCGTTGCCCACCAGGTTCTCGATGGCGATGCGCATCAGCGTCGGGTCGCCCTGGATCACCAGGCCGGGCTCGATGTGGATCTCGGCGTCGCGCTCGGGTTCGTTGCTGCGCAGGTCCTCGAGCACGTAGCGCGTCAGCTGCGACAGGTCCACCGGCTGGCGCTTGAGCGGCTGCGACTGCAGGCGCGACAACGCCAGCAGCGAGTCGATCATGCTGTTCATGCGCGCGGCCGCGGCCAGGATCCGGTCGGTGTGGTCGTTGCCGATGCGATCGAGGAAGCGGCCGTAGTCTTCCTTGAGGATGCGCGCGAAGCCTTCGACGACGCGGATCGGCGCGCGCAGGTCGTGCGACACCGAATAGATGAAGGACTCGTGGTCGGCGCCGTCGGCGGCGGCCGCCGCGGGCTCGGCGGCGGTGGCGGCTGGCGCGGCGGGCAGGGCGACGGCGTCGGCCACGACCGCCTTGCGCAGCATCATGAGGCGTCCGGCCTGTGCGTCGTCGGCGTTGGCGATCGACGTCCAGCTCACGCGCCAGTCGCCCACCGCGCGCGTCTCGCCCGCGGGCATCTGCGCGAGCGCCTGCGCGACGGCGGCGGGCAGGCGCGCGCAGACGTCCACCCAGTCGGGCGCCTCGGCCTCGGCATCGTCGGGCACGCCCAGGCCGCCCAGCAGCGCGCGCGTGCCGGCGCCCTGGGCCTCGAGGCGCCACGGAACGCTGGCGTCGAGACGGCGGAACACGAGCACGGTGGCATCCGCCTGCGCCAGCATCTCGCGCAGCGCGGCGAGGCCGAACTCGGCCGCTTCGCTTTCGCCGACCGGCCTGGCGGTGCCGAAATACCCCAGGAAATAACCCTCGCCGTCATGGCGCGGTTCGCCGCGCACGCTCCACAGCGTGCTGGCGTCGCCCAGGTGCAGCAGCACGCGCTGTTCGGTGACGGGCGCGTGGACGGCCAGCTGGCGCGACAGCGGCGAGCTGGCGGGCGAACCGGCCGTCGCAGCGGAAACGCCCTCGGCGCCGGGCAGCGGCAGGGCTATCGAGACGAGCGCGGCACCCAGCGGCGGGCTGGCTTTCCAGCCGGCCGGGCGGCGCGCCGGCGGCCGCCAGCTGGTGAGGCGGTGCGCGGCGTCGGTTTCCCACAGCCAGTGATCGGCCAGCGCCAGCAGACGCGTGCGGTCCTCGGTCGCCTGGCGCAGCGCCGCGGCGCTGCGCGCTTTCATCCACAGCGCGCCCGCCACGACGCCGATCGCGCCGAAGGCGGTCAGCGCCAGGAACGCGAGCACGGCCAGCGTGGGAGTCATCGAATCTGCGGAAGCCACATGCAGCCGATTGTAAGGATCAAAGGCCCGTGCACCCGCGGGGCGATCGGCTGGCCCGCGGTGTTGTTCGGTCGCCTCGCTGTAGGGAGCTTGAGACACTTTTTACGCAAAGCCCCCCGCGGGCGTCCGGATTGCTCGGCCGCCAGGTGCGCGGAGTGGATCAAAGGCCTCCCGCGTGCGGAGTATTTCGCCATTGACGCCTTTCAGGCGCGAGGACATGCTTACATTACAGGGCGAGAATGCTCCAGAGCCGAGAACCTTGCAGGTTCCAACAATTCAGGGTGCGATGGTCGATTTGAATAACTCCGGGATCGAGGGCGCGGCGACGAAGCCGGTGCTGGATGCCGCCTGCATGGCCGAGTTGCGTGCGCTGGACCCGGACGGCAAGGCGCAGCTGGTCAAGCGCGTGCTGGCCACGTACCGGACTTCGCTGGCCAAGCTCGTCGAACAGTTGCGCGTGGCGCACGCCGACGGATCCTGGGACCAGGTTTCCCGGGTGGCTCACACGCTGAAATCCTCCTCCGCCAGCATCGGGGCGCTGGCGCTGTCGGCGCTGTGTGCCGACATCGAGCGCCTGCTGCGCGCCGGCGACACTGTCGCGGTCGTGCCGCTGCTCGAACTTTTCCATGCCGAGGTCGTGCGCGTCGACGCCGCCGTCGGCCAGACCCTGCAACATCTGGAAGCGGCGGCCTCATGAAGATGTGCGTCCGCCGCGGCGGTTCAGTCCCGAGTGCGACGCCAGGGTGGCGCGCATGACGTTGCACCACGGCGTGAGCCTGGAAGCGACCGACCGTCGTCCGACGGTGCTGCTCGTCGACGACGACGAGGTCAACCTGCTGATGACCGCCGCCGCGCTGCGCGACCGCGGCTTCGACATCACCTCCACCACCGGGGGCGAGGAAGCGCTCACGCGGCTGGCCAGCTGGACGCCCGACGTCGTCGTGCTGGACGCCATCATGCCGGGCCTCGACGGCTTCGAGACCTGCATCGCGCTGCGCAACATGCCCGGCTTCGACAACGTGCCGGTGCTGATGCTCACGGGTCTCGACGACGAGGCCTCCATCAACCGCGCGTACCAGGTCGGCGCCACCGATTTCTTCGTCAAGGCCACCCAGTGGAGCCTGCTGGCCGGGCGCCTGCGCTACCTGCTGCGCGCCTCGCGCACGCGCCAGGAACTCGAACGCAGCAAGGCCAAGCTCGCCCGCGCCCAGGACCTGGCCCGCATGGGCAGCTTCGACTGGTGGCAGGAGGAAGGCCGCAGCTTCGTCAACGGGCTCGACCTGTCGGAAGAGGGCCTGCGCGTGTTCGGCTACGGGCCGGACGACCGCGTGAACCTGCGCCACATGCTGCGCATGATCGCCCCCACCGACCGCGAACCGCTGGTGCGCCTCGCGCGCCAGATCCTGTACCAGGTGTCCGTCATCGCCACCGACGTGCCGATGACGCTGCCCGACGGGCGTTTTCGCATCATCCACGTCGAGGCCGAGCCCGAGTTCGACGAGCACGGCCACTGCTGCGCCTACACGGGCATCGTGCAGGACGTCACCGACCGCCGCATCGCCGAGGATCGCATCCGCCACCTGGCGAACTACGACGCGCTCACCAATCTGCCCAATCGCCGCCAGCTGATCTGGCGCGCCGAGCGGGCGCTCGAATTCGGCCGCCGCCTGGGCCACCAGGTGGCGCTGCTGCTGATCGACCTGGACCGCTTCAAGGTCATCAACGACACGCTGGGCCACGCCGCCGGCGACGAGCTGCTGATGGAGGTGGCGTTCCGCCTGCGCGGCTGCGTGCGCCACTGCGAGCAGTTGTTCGAAGGCGTGATCGAGACCGCGGGCTCGCGCTCGCACCGCACGCTGGAGGCCGTGGGCCGCCTCGGTGGCGACGAGTTCGTGGCGCTGCTGCCCGAGGTCGCCGACGAGGCCGACGCCCAGCGCGTGGCCACCCGCATCCTCGAGGCGCTGCGCGAGCCGGTGGTGGTCGCGGGGCAGGATTGCTTCGCCACCGCCAGTGTCGGAATCGCGCTGTTCCCGCGCGACGGCAACACCGTGGCCGACCTGCTGCGCAACTCCGACGTGGCGATGTACGCCGTCAAGTCCCAGGGCCGCAACGACGCGCTGGTCTACACGCCGCGCCTGGCCGGCCGCGGCCGCGAGAAGCTGGCGCTGGAAAGCGCGCTGCACAAGGCCATCGAGCGCGACGAGCTGGTGCTGTACTACCAGCCCAAGGTCGACGTGAGCAACGGCAAGATGGTGGGCGTCGAGGCGCTGATGCGCTGGCGCCGCGGCGACCTGCTGATCCAGCCGGCCGATTTCATTCCCGTCGCCGAGGAGACCGGCCTGATCGTGCCCATGAGCGAGTGGGCGCTGCGCCAGGCCGCCCGGCAGGCGCGCATCTGGGCCGACGCGTTCGGCTTCGCCGACTCCATCGCGGTCAACATGCCCAACCGCATGTTCGAGCGCACCGACCTGATCGAGCAGATCTCCACCGCGGTGCGCGAGGAAGGCATCCCGCACAGCATGATCCAGCTGGAGATCACCGAGACGGGCCTGATGAAGGACCTGCAGCGCGTGATCCCGTCGCTGCACCGCCTGACCGAGATCGGGGTACAGATCGCGGTGGACGATTTCGGCACCGGCTATTCGTCGCTGTCCTACCTCACGTCGCTGCCGATCTCCGAGGTCAAGATCGACCGCAGCTTCGTGCGCGACCTGGGCACGCAGCAGGCCCCGAGCCTGGCCGTGGTCACGGCCATCATCGCGCTGGCGAAGTCGCTGGACCTCAAGGTCGTGGCCGAAGGTGTCGAAAACGAGAAGCAGCAGGACGTGCTGTACGGAGAAGGTTGCACGCTGATGCAGGGGTTCCTGTTCAGCAAGCCGCTGCCTCCGGAGGACATCCAGACCTGGATGGAGCAGGTGGTCCTGCCCCGCAAGGCGCCCTGGATGCCCGCTGCCTCGAAGGCGCGGACCGGTGCCGATGATGTCGTCGACGTCGGTCGGCGCTCGTAAAACCTGAGCGGCCTCGCCGCGGCCGACACCTTTTCACCGCCCATGCCCGCCGATCCCAAGAACGAGACGCCGCGCCCGCCGGTGAAGGCGGCCGGCGCCAGGCCGTCCGCCGCCGAGACCGCCAAGGCCGCGCTGCGCCGCCTGGCGCTGTCCAAGCTGGAGCCCACCCCCGAGAACTACGCCCGCGCCTGGAACGAGGAGGGCGGCGCCCCGCCCGCCGCGGCGCCGACGCCGGCCGCGCCCGCGCCGGCCGCGGGCAACGCCAGGGGCAAGCCCGTCTACGACCGCATCGCGGCGCGGCTGTTCGACGAGACGGCGCAGCGCGAGGAGTTCTCGCAGTCGCTGCAGCAGTCGGACTGGGAATCGGCGCGCACCCATGTGGAACGCGCGGCGGATGCGCAGCTGGCGCTGGCCCAGGGCTGGGCGCAGACGATCGAGAAGCTGGCCCGCGGGCTCGAGCGCGGCGGCCGCCAGTGGACGGCGGCGCGCAAGAAGGACAGCCTGCAGCGCGTGCTGGAAGCCAACCGCAGCGACATCGCGCGGCTGCACCAGCGCGTGAAGCAGCTGGTCGCGTCCTGGGATGGCGACGTCACCGGCGACGCCGTCGCGGTCGATGCGAACGCCGAAGACAGCAGCGGCCCGGTGTCCACCAAGGGCGTCGAGACGCTGGATTCCGGCAGCGGCCCCGCGTCGCAGGGCATCGAGGTGCGCGGCGGCGTCGATCGTCCGGTGGCCGAACGTGCCGCGACCGAGCGTCCGGCAGCGGTCTCGCACGGCGGCTGGCCGGCGGTGCTCGAACAATACGACGCCACGTTGCGCGCGGCGCTGCCCGCCGGCGACGAGCGCGCCGATGCCTTGGCCGGCGAACTGCGCGAGCTGCAGGCGAGCCTGCTGCGCGACGGCGCCACGGCATCGCTGCGCGCGCAGGCCGAGGACGTCTGCGAACGCGCGCGCCGCCTGCTCGCCCACCGCCATCACCTGGTCGACGAGCTGCACGAGTTGACGCGGGAGATGAGCGCCGGCCTGGCCGACCTGGCCGAGGACGGCAGCTGGGTCAAGGGCCAGACGGAGAGCCTGCAGCTGAGCCTGGGCGAGTCGCCCAACGTGCGTTCGGTGCGGGCCGCCAGCGAGATGCTGGCGCAGACGCGCGCGCGCCAGCACCAGGTGCGCGCGGAACGCGACAGCGCGCGCGTGGCGCTGAAGGACGCGATCCAGCAGATGCTCGCCGAGCTCGACGCCCTGGGCGACCACACCGGCCGCTTCTCCGACAGCGTCGCAAGCTACGTCGACACGATCGCCAACGCCGACTCGCTGGAGAGCCTGGCCGGCGTCGTGCGCCAGATGGTGGAAGAGAGCCGCGCCGTGCACGGCCTCGTCAGCGAGACGCAGGAGCGCCTGCACGAAGGCCGCCAGCGCGCGGCCGAACTCGAGGCCCAGGTGCGCACGCTGGAGAGCGAGCTGCGCCGGCTGTCCGAGGAGGTCTCCACCGACGTGCTCACCGAGGTGGCCAACCGGCGCGGCCTGATGCAGGCCTTCGACGTGGAGACGGCGCGCCTGGAACGCCAGGGCGGCGAGCTGGCCATCGGCCTGCTGGACATCGACAACTTCAAGAAGCTCAACGACACGCTGGGCCACTCCGTGGGCGACATGGCGCTGAAGACGCTGGCCGGCCACGTGCAGAAGCAGTTGCGCGCGGTCGACATCGTCGCGCGCTTCGGCGGCGAGGAGTTCGTGGTGCTGTTGCCCGGCGTGCCGGTCGACGAGGCCCAGGTCACGTTGACGCGCCTGCAGCGCACGCTGTCGGCCAGCCTGTTCATGCACGACGGCCGCGAGGTGTTCGTCACCTTCTCTGCCGGCGTCACGCGGTTCCGGCCGGGCGAGGCGCTTGAGGCCGCGCTGGAGCGCGCCGACGAGGCGCTCTACGAGGCCAAGCGCACGGGCAAGAATCGCACGTGCATCGGGTGACGGCGAGTCAGGTCGGCGCGCCGCACAATAGCCCCTCGAACGTCCACGACGTGACGACGCCGTTGCGCAGCTCGAACCGGGTCGTGCAACGCATCGGCACCACGGGCGCCACCGTGGCCACGCTGACGGTCGGCGCGCCGACGGCGGCGTTCGAATAGGTCGGGAGCGTGCCCGGATTGACGTTGTCGTCGCGCACGACATAGGTCAACGTCTCGACGCCGGCGGAGGTCGTGTCGAGCAACGGCTTGCCCCAGCTCGCAGCCAGTTCGGCGCGCGTGGCGCCCTTCCAGCGCTGCAGCGAAGCGTCGTAGCGGGCGTCCATGGAGGCGCGGGATGCGCAGCCGCCAAGCGACAGCGCGAACAGGGTGAAGACAAGAAGGCGCGAGGTCATGCCGGTATTGGACACCGGGCGCGGCACGCCCGTCGGCCCGTCGATTGCCAGAAGCGGTATCGTCCAGCACAGGAAGCCCCCAGATGACCATGCAAGCCGCCGACACCCTGGCCCTGTCCGACGCCGTTCGCGCGATCGAGCGGCCGAGCGTGGGTGCGCGCATCGCCAACGTGGTGGGCTCGCCCATCGAGCGCCTGATCGGCATGCTGCCGGCACGCGCCGCGACGCTGATCTCGGCGGCTGCGCGCAAGGCGATCCATGCGGCGTTGAACCTGTCGCTGCGCACGCTGGCCACCCACGATCCGCTCGCCAAGGGCGCGCCGCCGCGCGCGGCCAACGGCTGGCACAAGATGGCGAGCGCCGCGAGCGGCGCCGTCGGCGGCGCGTTCGGGCTGGCCGCGCTGACCGTCGAACTGCCGGTCTCCACCACCATCATGATGCGCTCGATCGCCGACGTGGCGCGCAGCGAGGGCGCTGATCTCGCCGATCGCCAGACGCAGCTCGAATGCGTGATGGTGCTCGCGCTCGGCGGCAGCTCGCCCAGCGACGATGCGGCCGAGGTGGGCTATTTCGCGGTGCGCGAGGCGATGACGCGCGCGGTCTCCAGCGCCGCGGCGCACCTGGCGCGCCATGGCCTGACGAAGGAGGGCGCGCCGGCGCTGATCCGCCTCATCACGCTGATCGCCGAACACTACTCCGTCAACGTCACCGAGAAGGCGGCGGCGCAGCTGGTGCCGTTGATCGGCGCAGTGGGCGGCGCGGCGATCAACACGATCTTCATCGACCACTTCCAGTCCGTGGCGCGCGGCCACTTCGCGGTGCGGCGCCTGGAGCGCAAGTATGGCGAGGCGGTGGTGCGCGAGAAGTACCAGGAGCTGGCCGCGAAGATCTGAGGCCGTATATTGCGGGCTGCCCAGCCCGGAACCCGCAATGACGCGCTCTACCGTATTCGCCCGTTGGAACTGCAGCGCCGCCGCGGCGCTGGCGCTGATGGCCGTCGATGCGTCGGCGGCGACGCGCTCCGCCTGCACGCTGCGTCCGGCCGGCGACGTGCCGTCGCAGTCGGCCGACGCGCTCGCCATGAGCCTGGACGCCAAGCGCTTGACGGGGCTGGCGAACTGGGACGTGCGCTGGTGGGAGCGCCATCGCGTGTGGATCACGCTGGAGGCGACCAACCCGGGTGACGCGGCGGCGCACGTGTTGCCGCAGATGCTTCTCGATGCGCGCGCGGACGGCTCCGCGGCGTTCTCTCAGGTTGGCACGCCGCTCGCGCTGGCGCCGCATGCGCATGCGGTGGAGCACCTGTCGATCTACGTTCCCGACGATGCGAAGACGCTGGGCGTGCGCGTGCTCGCGGCGGCGCCGATCGACACCGTGTCCGTGTCCTTGTCCCTCGAATGCTCGGAGGCGCGCTTCGACATCGGCGAGGTCGCCCCTTCGGCCCGCGCGCTGGTCGACGAGGCGCTGAAGCTGTACTTCGAGAACTTCATCGATCCGTTGACGGATCCGCGCCTGGCGATCGAGACGGCGCGCAAGCTGGCCAGCGGCGCGCAGGACGGCGGCGACGTCGTGTGGACCTTGCGCGGCCTGATGCAGGGCGTGGGCGACACGCGCAGCTTTGCCGTCGGCGCCGGCGCGGCGCTGCCCGTCCGGCGCACGCTGGCCACGCGCGCGCCCGAGTTCGAGATGCGCCCGGACGGCACGGCCATCTTGCGGCTGCACCCCGTCTCCGATGCGGATGCGCTCGCGTGGGCGACCGCGCTGCACGACGGCATCGCCACGCTGTCCGCGCGCCACCCGCGCGCGTGGATCGTCGACCTGCGCGACTTCGACGGCGACAGCCCATGGCCGTCGTTCGCGGCGCTGTCCACGTTGCTGGACGGTCCGGCCGTGGGCGCCTTCGTGAGTCGTCGCGACACCGCGCCATGGATCGTCGATCGAGGGATTGCCCGGGTTGCGGGCGGCCCCGCGCTGGTCGACCTGCAGACGCCGCCGGAGCCGACCTTCCGCGGGCCGATCGCAGTGTTGATCGGGCCCAACACTCGCAACGCCGGCGAAGATGTAACAGTTGCCTTCCAGGGCCGTGCCCGTACGCGGTTCTTCGGGGCTTCGACCGCCGGATTCCCGATTTTGGGCGTGCGAGTGCATCGCCTGTCCGACGGCACCACGTTGGGCATCCTGGAAACGCGCGATGCGGATCGAACCGGCCGTGTCCATCGTGTGCCGGTGGAACCCGATACCGCATTGCCGCCCGATGCCGCCCTCGATACGGTGCCTCAGGACGCCATCGACTGGGTGCTGGACGAACGCGCGAAGGCCGCGAGCGGTCAATAGCGATCGCCAGGTTCGTGTGCCGGGAGGCGCGTTCCTTGTCTTGCCGATCGCGCGGGTTTTCGTGATTTAGTTCCAGGCGCCTCTTGTCGTCGATTCGACGGCTTCGGCCGCAGCCTTTCGGATTACCCGGGGTGGGTATGCCCGCCTGTCAAGCGAATAAACGCTATTCACGTTTTCTGCGCCCCTAGTTCTTGGGTGAGGCGTGATTTTTTGGGCAGTTCCGCGCCGGTAGAGTGGACTCGTTACAGCCTTTCATGTGGCTGTTGCAATTCCCGACCGTGGCGAATCCGTACCCCGTATTCGACCCTGGCTCGATCCAACGTCTTTTCAAACAGAAGAGTTGAATTTCATGCGCAAACTGAATCTTCCTGGCTTGGGCGCTCCTCTCGGAATGACCGCCGTGGCCGTGGCCGTGGCCATGACGCTGTCCGCCGTCTCGTTGCCGGTCCTGGCCGGCGCCTTTGGCGGCGTTGCCGCGACATCGACGGTTCGCACCTCCGCGGATCCGCGCATCATCGACCTGGGCATCGCGTCACCGACCGACCTGAAGAGCTTCACAGTCTCGCTGGCCGTCCGCAACAAGGCGGCACTCACCGCCGCCGTCGCGGCCGTCGCCGACCCGAAGAACGCGAGCTATCGCAAGTTCATCACGCCCGCCCAGTTCGCCGCCACTTATGGCCAGACGCCGGCCGCCGTCGCGCAGGTCACCGCGTTCCTGCGGGCGCAAGGCTTCACGGTTGATGAGGTCGCCGCCAACAATCTGCTGATCAGCGTGACCGGCACCAACGCGCAGATCGCCGCCACGTTCGGCAGCGCGATCCACAACTACACGCTGTCGGGCGCGGCCTACCAGGCACCGGCCGGCACGACCACCATTCCCGCGGCGATCGCCAGCGTCGCCACGGCCGTCTCGGGCCTCAGCGACCAGGCCATCTTCAGGCCGCATTCCGCCGTCATCCCCAACACCGGCGCCCTCGCCGGTGACGTGCCGGCCCAGTCGCAGGTGCTGTCGCCCGACGTGGCGCCTGCCAGCGGCCCGGGTTCGTATTCGGTGCTCGATGTCGCCGCGAAGTACAACGTCAACCCGCTGTACGCCAAAGGCCTCAGCGGCGCCGGCAGGACCATCGGCATCGCCACGCTGGCCAGCTACTCGCAGGCCGACGCCTACGCCTACTGGAGCCAGCTCGGCATCCCCGTGAACCCCACGCGCATCACCGACGTGAAGGTCGGATCCGGGTTCTCCAGCGGCTACGGCCCGGGTTCCGAAGGTGCCGGCGAGACCACGCTGGATGTCGAGCAGTCGGGCGGCATCGCCCCGGGTGCGAACATCCGCGTCTACGTCGCTCCCAACACCAATGCCGGCTTCATGCAGGTGTTCTCGAAGCCGATCAACGAGAACCTCGTCGACGTGCTGTCGATCAGCTGGGGCAGCCCTGAGATCTATTACAGCCAGGCACAGCTCGACGCGTTCGATGCGCTGTTCAACCAAGCCGCGCTGCAAGGCATTCCCGTGATCGCCGCGGCTGGCGACGCTGGCGCTTTCGACATCAATCGCAGCTACACCTATCCCGATTGCACGACGTTGCTGACGGTCGATTTCCCGGCCGTCGCCCCTGGCGTGCTAGCCGCGGGCGGCACGACGCTGCCCAATACCGTGCAGCATGTGCACGGCCCCGTGACGGTGGCGACGGAACGTCCCTGGGGCTGGGACTACCTGCACGACTACATCACCACCAACTACGGTGCGGCCTATGGCACGACGCTGTACTACACGTCGTACTTCACGGTCGGCGGCGGCGGCGGCGTGAGCGTGAACTACCCGGTGCCGGCGTTCCAGCAAGGCGTCAGCGGCCTGATGACGTCGGCCCAGGGCCAGTCGTTGCTGTGCGATCCGACCTTCGTCGGCGATCCCGCTGGACCGTACGAGGACCTGGCGGACCTGCCCGCGGGCATCGCCGGCCGCAACGTGCCCGACGTGTCTCTCAATGCCGACCCGTACAGCGGCTATTCGGAGTACTTCACGGGCAAGTGGAGCACCGGCAGCGGCGGAACCAGCTTCGTCGCACCGCAGCTCAACGGAATGCTGACGCTGATCGCATCCGGCCTGCCAGGCCGCATCGGCCCGATCAATCCGCAGCTGTATGCCGCCTTCAAGGCACAAGGCTACGCCGCGGGCTCGCCGTTCAAGGCGATCACCACCGGTGACAACGAGTACTACAAGGCGGCGGCGCACTACAACCCGGCGAGCGGTCTCGGCTCTCTGGATGTCAACGCGCTCGCGACGACCCTGGGCGTTCACTGATCCAACACGACGACGGTGGCGCGCCGTGCGCCCCGTCCCTGGCGACTCCTCTTTTCAGAATTGCACACCATGAACCACTTCAAGAAACTCGCTCTGGCCACGGTCATCTCCCTGGGCAGCCTGACCAGCGCGCACGCGCTGCAGTTCGCCGGCACCTTGACGCCGATCGACATGATCAACACCACCGGCGGCGGCACGCAATGGGTCTTCTCGGACGCAGGGTTCACCAACCTGAATCGCTCCGCGGGACAGACTTTCCTCGACGCGTTCGTCGTCAACGTGCCGGATGACGAAATCGTCTATTTCAGCGTCGCGAACCTGCAGGGCGTTGCGGCGACGGTCTCGTTCTCGGCCTTCGATCTGAGCTACCTGTTCGGGTCGGACCTCGTTGACGGACCGGTACCGACTGTCAACAGCAAGGGCGTGGCCGTTCGTTCGTTCGACACGGACACCTACGAGCTGACCAGCGGCGACTACGAGTTCGATGTCTACGGCAAGTTCACCACGACGGGCGGCAGCTTCGTCGGTGATGCGTACGGGGTGCAGGCCGTGCCGGAACCGGCTGGCTGGGCATTGTTGCTGGCCGGCCTGGGAGCGACGGGGCTGATGGCTCGCCGTCGCAACCGCAAGGCCTAAACAAGGCCGATGCGGGCATCGTCCGCAGCCGCAAAGCCGCGACGTGTCGCGGTTTTTTTTCGTTGGCGCACCGAGGCCGCGCGCCGTTCACCTCAGCGCGTCGGTAGCGTCGCGACGCCACGCGAATCCGCGCAAGGATCGCCTTCATCTGGGATGTGGCGCAGCTTGCTGGTTGGGACCTGGTCGACATGCGGCGCTGACGCTGCCCGCGCCGCGCAGGCGGCCGACACATCGCGCGCGCGGGCACTGGCGCTCGCGGGCGCGCTGGACACCTCGGCCGCCGTCGAGGCGATGGGCGCGCAACTCGCCGTGCCACAAGCGGCACCCAGCGCGACGCAGAGCGAAAGAACGGTCGGCTTCAAGAGTTCGATCCGGACGACTGAGATGGCTACAGTGTGCACCGAAGCTGCGCTGCGCCCACCCGAGTCGTCCGTGGTATTGCGGGGTTTCGAGTGAGGTTCGAACGGCACGGCAATGAAGGATTTGACAGGATGCATGACGGCGATCTACATTCAACCAAACGGTTTAATATTGAATATGCTCGACAACGTCCTGACCGCCCTGGCCGATCCCACTCGCCGCGCGATCCTCGATCGCCTCGTGGCCGGCGAGGCGCGAGTCACCGACGTCGCCGCGCCGTTTCCGATGTCGCTGAACGCCGTGTCCAAGCACATCCAGGTGCTCGAACGCGCCGCGCTCATCGTGCGGCGCCGCGTCGGGCGTGAACATCTCCTGTCCCGCAACCCGCGCGGACTCGAAGAAGCCGCGGCCTGGATGGCCGCCGAACACCTCAAATGGAACAACGCCTTCGACCGCCTGGCCAAGGCCCTGGAGAACGACACATGACGACCCCGGAAACCCCTGCAGGCATCCTCATCACGCGCGTGTTCGACGCCGCGCCGGAAAAGGTCTGGCGCTTCTGGACCACCCAGGCCGGACTGGAGGCGTGGTGGGGGCCGATCGGCTTCACGTCCCGCGTGCACGCGCTCGACGTGCGCGTGGGCGGCGGCTTCGACATCGCGATGCTGGCCACGGCACCGGAACAGGTGGCCTACCTGAACGACCACGGCATTCCACTGGAGAGCCACGCCCGCGGCGTCTACACCGAGGTCGATCCACCGCGCCGCCTCGCCTGGCGCACCCGTGTCGACTTCGTGCCCGGCGTCGCGCCCTACGAGGTGACGGCGTCGGTCGCCCTGCGCCTGTCCGCCGCCGGCGCCACCGAGATGACGTTCCGCAGCGACCGCATGCACGACGCCATGTGGACGCGCAATGCGGAGATGGGGTGGACGCAGCAGATCGACCGGCTGGTGGGGCAACTGGCCTGAGCCGCGCGCAGGCCGTGAGCGGGCTCTCTGCTCACGGCAACCTACGTGTCGGCACGGATCGTCAGTCTCTCGACGATTGCCGAAGGTTTCGTGCAGAGATAGCGAGGCGCGGCTGACTTCAGTTCGTCCAGCGAGCCGAAGCCCCAGGTCACGCCGCATGCATGTAGACCATTGCGGCGCGCCGCATCGATATCGATCGCCCGGTCGCCGACCATCACGGCATCGCCGTCGACGCGCCCCTGCGTGCGCAGCGCCGCAAGCTGCTGCCATTTGCGCATGCCGATGTCCCCGCCGCTGTCTCGCAAGCTGTCCAGCATTTCAGGAACGCCGTCGTAGAGCGTATTTTCTGCAAAGCCGATGTCGGCGTAGCGCTCGCGGTAGCTCGCCGCCAGCGCTCGCACATGCGCTGCGTCGCTGCTTCCGGTCAGGAGGGGAAAGCTCTCGTCCAGCGGCGGCCCGATGCAATCGGCCAGCGCATGCAGCGGACGTTCGGCGTAGCTGTGCCGCGCGAGCGCGTGATTGATGGACCGCCCGATGCCTTCCAACGGATCGCTCAACGTGCCGTCGAGATCGAACACGGCGACCGGATGGACGCTTCGCCGCCCCGCGGATGCGCGGATGCGCGGATTGCGACAGCGGGCGACGTGGGCGTTCCGGCAGGCATGGATCGATTCCTGGTTCCGCGGATCACGGTGCCAGGTGCCAAGCCCGAAGGGCGCGATGACACGGCAAAGGTGGGTGGGTTGGCGGAAGCGGTGAGATTCGAACTCACGGGCCCTTGCGAGCCGACGGTTTTCAAGACCGTTGCAATCGACCACTCTGCCACGCTTCCTTGTCGATTCGCGCCCTCGGCCGCTTGACCGGGTGACCGGTGGGCGCGACGACGCTGTGGAACGCGATTGTAGCGACCGGGGCTGTCAGCCGGGCTTGCGCGCCTGCGGGCAGGCCACCTGGAACACCTCGCGGCGGCCGCCGTCGACGCGGACCGCGGTCAGCGCGCCGCCCCACACGCAGCCCGTGTCGGTGGACAGCAGCAGCGGGCTGTCGATGAGGCCCAGTTGCGACCAGTGGCCGAAGGCCATCGGGGTGTCGCGGGTCAGGCGGTGCGGGTGCGCGAACCACGGCAGCATGCCGGGCGGAGCCTCGCCGGGGCCGTCCTTCTTCAGTTCCAGCTCGCCGTCGGCGCTGCACAGGCGCATGCGGGTGAGGGTGTTGACGATGAAGCGCCAGCGGTCGGGGCCTTCGAGGGCGGCGTCCCAGCGGCGCGGCTCGTTGCCGTACATCACGGGCAGGAAGGTGGCGATGTCGGGCGAGCGCAGCAGCGTCTCGACCTCGCCCGCGAGCGCCAGGGTCTGGTCGGCGGTCCATTGCGGAACGACGCCGCCGTGCACCAGCAGCCAGCCGCAGGCCTGCATGGCCATGCGGCGGTGGCGCAGCCAGTCGAGCAGCGCGTCGCGCTGCGGGTCGGCGAGGATGGCGTCCAGCGTGTCGCCCTTGCCGGGCTTGCGCACGCCGTGCGCGACGGCCAGCAGGTGCAGGTCGTGGTTGCCCAGCACGCAGTGCGCGGCGTCGCCGAGCGCCACCAGGCGCTGCAGCACGGGCAGCGATTGCGGGCCGCGGTTGACGAGGTCGCCCAGCAGGTGGATGCGGTCGCGCGAGGGCGAGAAGGCGATGGTGGCCAGGAGGTGGTCGAGCGGGTCGCAGCAGCCCTGGAGGTCGCCTATCAGATAATCCATGGCCCGATTCTGCTACGCTCGCGGGCTTTGGCCCTGCCGCGGCCTCATTTTCGGTTCGTCGTTCGCCCTGGACGCCACGCGCGTCCGCTGTTCCACGCCTGCGGGCGCGAACCCACTCTGCCTGCCCTACGCGCTTCTCGATGGACGTCGCCCTTCTCTTTTTCCTGATCGTGCTGAACGCCGGTTTCGCGATGTCGGAAATGGCGTTGACGACGAGCCGCAAGGCGCGCCTGCAGGTGATGCTGGAAGCGGGCGCGAGCGGCATCGAGGCGGCGATCGACCTGCACGACCATCCCACCAAGTTCCTGTCGACGGTGCAGGTGGGCATCACGTCGATCAGCGTGCTCAACGGCATCGTCGGCGACGCCGCGTTCTCCGAGCCGCTGGGCGAGTGGCTGCACGCCGTGTTCGGCCTGGGGCTGCGCCCGGCGCATGTCACGGCCACGGCGCTGGTGGTGCTGATCATCACGGTGCTGACGATCATCTTCGGCGAGCTGGTGCCCAAGCGCATCGGCCAGATGTTTCCCGAGACGGTGGCCACCATCGTCGCGCCGCCGATGCAGTGGCTGTCCATGGCCACGCGCCCGCTCGTGGTGCTGCTGTCCGCGACCACCGAGGCCATCCTGCGGCTGATCGGCGTCAGGGGCAACTCGAACCGGTCCGTCACGGAAGAAGAGATCGCCGCCAGCCTGGAAGAAGGGCTGGACGCCGGCGTGATCGAGGCGCAGGAGCACCAGATGGTGCGCAACGTGTTCCGCCTCGACGACCGCCAGATCGGCTCGATGATGATTCCGCGCGCCGAAATCCGCTGGCTCGATGCCAACGCGCCGATCGCCGAGGTGCTGCGCGCGGTCGTCGCCGAAGAGTCGCACGCGCGCTACCCGGTCTGCCGCGGCGGCCTGGACGACGTCATCGGCGTGATCACGGCCCAGGGCCTGCTCAAGCCGCTGGCCGAGGGCCGCATGCCGGTGCTCACCGAAGAGCTGCAGGCGCCGGTCTTCGTGCCCGAGACCCTGTCCGGCATGGAGCTGCTGGATCATTTCCGCACGCACGTGGCGCAGCTCGTCTTCGTCGTCGACGAATACGGCGCCGTGCAGGGCGTGATCACGTTGCGTGACGTCCTGGAAGCCATCACCGGTGAATTCGGGCCCGAATCGGGCGATGATGCGTGGGCGGTGCGCCGCGAGGACGGCAGCTGGCTGATGGACGGCCTGATCCCGGTGCCGGAGATCAAGGACCGCCTCGAACTCAAGGATCTGCCCGAAGAAGATCGCGGGCGCTACAACACCCTGGCAGGCATGATCATGCTGTTGCTGGGACGCCTGCCCCGGACGACCGATGCGGTCGAATGGGGAGATTGGCGATTCGAGGTCGTCGACCTCGACGGCAAGCGAGTCGACAAGGTACTCGTGAGCCGGAATACTTCCCCTGGAGAACAATCATGATCGTCACGAACCTGCACAAAGAGCCGATTGCGCTCGACACCGTCCTTCATCGCGACCTGCGCCTGAAGAATGAGCTGAATGCGATTCCGAAGCTTGCCCCGTTCACCTCGTTCATGGTGTCCGTGAGCGAGTTCTCCGATGCCGCGCTCAACTTCCCGATCCTGTTCGTGCGCGCCGCGCCGGACGCGCTCGGCCGCGACACCGTCGCGCCGGTGGCCGTGTTCGGCCTGAAGCCGGGCGAGAACCTGTTCGCCGTCGACGGCAAGTGGGACGCCGGCTACGTGCCCGCGATGCTGCGCGCCTACCCGTTCACGATGGCCCGCATCGAAGGTTCCGACCGCTGGGCCATCGTGTTCGACAACACCTGGGAAGGCATGTCGCGCACCGAAGGCATTCCGCTCTTCAACGAGAAGGGCGAGGCCAGCGAGCTGCTCAACGGCGTCCACAAGTTCGTCCAGGAACTGGAGACCGACCTCGAGCGCACCCGCCAGGCCTGCGCCGCGCTGCTGGAGATGAAGCTGCTCAAGCCGATGCGCTTCGACGCCACGCTGGCCAACGGCGAAGCGCTGTCGGTCGACGGCTTCATGACGGCCGACGATGAAGCCATCGCCAAGCTGCCCGACGCCCAGATCGCGCAGATGTATCGCAACGGCCTGCTGGGCCTGCTGCAGATCCACACGGTTTCGCTGGCCAACATGCGTCGCCTGCTGGACCGCCGCATCACGCAGAGCAGCGCCGCTGCTCGCGCACCCGCCGCCAACAGCTGAGCGGCCCGGGCGAGCCCCGGCGCGGGATGCGCCGGGCGCCTGCCGTTGAACTGGCCGCCGCGCGGCGCCGTCTACGCCGGCGCTTGCCAGCCCAATCGCATCGACAACTGCGCCGCCGCGGGCTTCAACTGCGCGGCGACGGCACCGTCGACCGCCGAATCGAAGGTGGCGCTCGGCCCGATCGCCGTCAGGCTCAGCACCAGCTTGCCGCGCGCGTCGAACACCGGCACCGACACCGCGCTGATGCCGGGCAGCGCCACGCCGTCGATGCACGCCACGCCGTCGGCGCGCACGCGGGCTATCTCGCGATCGAAGGCAATGCCGAGTCCGAGGCGGCCGCCCGTGCGTGCGCGGGCGGAACGCGCGGGCGCGGCCTGCGCCTCGTTGGCCAGCGCCTCCAGCACCGCCTCGGGCGGCCCGAACGCGGCGAACAGCCGGCCGGACGCGGTGTCCGGGATGCTCATCACGGTGCCATGGCGCATCGACACATGCACCGGCGACGGCGCCTCGGCGATGCGCACCAGCGTCGGCCCGCGATGGCCCCACACCGCGATCGCCACGGTGTGGCCGGTGGCGCGCGCCAGCTCGTCGATGCGCTCCGTCGCCAGCCGCACCGGGTCGTACTGCTGCAGGCCGATCAGGCCCATCTGCAGCGCCAGCGGGCCGAGGCCGTAGCGCCCGCCTTCGGTCTCGCGCTCCACCAGGCCGAGCTTGATGAAGCTCACCAGGTAGGGGTGCGCCTTGCCGGCGCTCATCTGGGCGGCCAGCGCCAGGTCCTTCAGCGGCAGCGGCTGCCCGTGGTGCGCCAGCGCCAGCAGCAGGCGGCCGCCCACCTCGATGCTCTGGATGCCGCGCGAATCGGATTCGCGTGCGGTCTTGCTGCTGGCGGCGGAAGGCGAGGGCGGGGTCACGGTGAAGAGGGTGATTGGACACGGCTGGACGACCCCATTATGATAGTGCCATGATTCAGCATTGGTGAATCAATTCAGCAAAGGTGAAATTCGATGACGGGCGCATCCATTCCGGTCGACGGCCAGCTCAGCGGCTTCGGCAACCATTTCAGCAGCGAGGCCGTGCCTGGCGCGCTGCCTCAGGGCCGCAACAGCCCGCAACGCGCGCCGTTCGGCCTCTACGCCGAGCTGTTGTCGGGCACCGCGTTCACCGCGCCGCGCCATGCCAACCAGCGCACCTGGCTCTACCGCCGCCAGCCGTCGGTGCGCAGCGGCCCGTATGCGCCGATGGCGCACGCGCTGCTGAAGACAGGGGCGCGCGACGGCGTGGACATTCCGCCCGATCCGCTGCGCTGGAACCCGATCCCGCTGCCGCCCGAGCCGCTCGACTTCGTCGACGGCCTGCGCACGATGGTGCTCAACGGCGACCCCGACGCGCAGTCGGGGGTCGCGGTGCATCTCTACGGCGCCAGCAAGCCCATGGGCACGCGCGCATTCGTCGACGTCGACGGCGAGCTGCTGTTGATTCCGCAAGAGGGCGCGCTGCGCGTCACCACCGAGCTGGGCGTGCTGCACGCCAGCCCCGGCGACATCGTGCTGCTGCCGCGCGGCATGCTGTTCAAGGTCGATCCGGCCGTCGCCGGCGCATCGGTGCGCGGCTACGTGTGCGAGAACTACGGCGCCGCGTTCCGCCTGCCCGAACTGGGCCCGATCGGCTCCAACGGCCTGGCCAACACGCGCGACTTCATCGCGCCGCACGCCGCGTTCGACGGCGGCCCCGCGCAGCCCTGGGAGCTGGTGCGCAAGTTCGGCGGCACGTTGTGGCGCGCGCCCGCCGCGGCGTCGCCGTTCAACGTCGTGGCCTGGCACGGCAATCTGGCGCCGTTCGTCTACGACACGCGGCGCTTCAACACGATCGGCACGGTCAGCTTCGACCATCCGGATCCGTCGATCTTCACGGTGCTCACGTCGCCGTCCGACACGCCCGGCTGGGCCAACTGCGACTTCGTGATCTTCCCGCCGCGCTGGATGGTGGCCGAGGACACCTTCCGCCCGCCCTGGTACCACCGCAACGTGATGAGCGAGTGCATGGGCCTCGTGCACGGCCAGTACGACGCCAAGGAGGAAGGCTTCCGTCCGGGCGGGCTGTCGCTGCACAACAGCATGGTGCCGCACGGCCCCGATGCCGACGCCTTCGACAAGGCCAGCAACGCCGCGCTGGCGCCGCGCAAGCTCGACAACACGCTGGCCTTCATGGTGGAGAGCCGCTGGCGCCTGCGCCCGACGGCGTTCGCGTTGAACGGCGGCCACCTCGACAAGTCGTACGCCGATTGCTGGACCCCGCTGCAAGACAACTTCAAGGCCTGACATGCTCGACTTCACGCACGCCCCGGAGGCCCGCAGCTGGGTGACCTCCGCCAACGCCGACGACTGCGATTTCCCGATCCAGAACCTCCCGTTCGGCCGCTTCCGCCGCGCCGGCACGAACGAGCCCATGCGCATCGGCGTGGCCATCGGCGACCAGGTGCTGGACCTGGCGGCGCTGGGCCAACTCGATCCGCAGGTCGCCGTGCTGCTGGGCCCGCTGGCGCAAGGCGACCTGAACGGCTTCATGGCGCACGGCCGGGCCGCGCGCATCGCGTTGCGCCAGGCGTTGTTCGTCGGGCTGTCGGCCGAGCCGTCGGGCACCGCGTCGCTGTGGCACGCCAAGGCCGCGACGCTGTTGGTGCCCCTCGACGAGGCCGAGATGGGCCTGCCGTGCCGCATCGGCGACTACACCGATTTCTACACCGGCATCCATCACGCGACGACGGTGGGCAAGCTGTTCCGGCCCGACAACCCGCTGCTGCCCAACTACAAGTGGGTGCCCATCGGCTACCACGGCCGCAGCTCGTCGATCGGCGTCAGCGGCCAGCGCTTCGCGCGGCCCTGGGGCCAGACCAAGGGCGAAGGCGACACGCCGGTCTTCGCGCCGTCGCGC
>FTKD01000010.1_pt1 | contig 21247 bp, 16 predicted proteins | sample 1658191 | NCBI WGS metagenome assembly FTKD01 (sample SAMEA3914808, study PRJEB12502) | metagenome | biome: forest; material: soil | place: Canada | collected 2011-08-03 | depth 0.3 m
ATTCGAGCTCAAGTGGGATAAGCAATATCAGTCGATCGGCCAGTCCTGGCGGCGCAACTGGGCGCGAATCATACCGTTCTTCGACTACCCACCGGAAATCCGCAAGGTGATTTACACCACCAATGCTATCGAATCGATTAACATGAGCCTGCGGAAAATCATCAAAACCCGCAGTTCATTTCCGACCGATGAGGCTGCCAGCAAGCTGTTTTACCTGGCGCTCAACAACATCAGCAAGAAATGGACGATGCCGCTGCGGGACTGGAAAGGGGCACTGAACCGCTTCACGATTCAGTTTGAAGAACGGATGACTTCGGTCTAAACGGAAACCCGTTTACACAAAATTCCGCACACCCCCCCCGCCTGCGGGCGAGGGGCCTTAAATCACTCCCGCGGCTCAGACCAAAGCTTCCCCGCCGTCGCCCAATTCTCCTTCTTCACTTCCGCAATAATAATATCCACCGACTCCGGCCCGCAGGCAAGCGTCGACACAGCCGCCTCGGTAACCGCCTTGACGAAAGCACGTTTCTGTTCAACGCTGCGGCCTTCGAACATTTGGACGTTGATGGTGGGCATACGGTAATCCTCAATGATGATTCAAGTGCGATTCAAGTGCAATTCAGGTACGAAAGCTGGCGTCCTGCAGATCAAGCTTGCGCAGCAGCGCAGGCCACTCCAAAACGCCCTCGGGCGAGCCGTCACCGACCAGCCCACGATGCGACTCTTCACAAACGGCAGCGCTCGGCATGACGAGTTTTCCGCCGCCCGCCTGCGCCGCGATCTGGATGCGGCAGGCGCGCTCCAGCGTTTCCATCAGCACATAAGCCTCGGCCACGCTGCGTCCGCGCACGATGGTGCCGTGGTTGCGCAGCATCAGCACGTGGCGGTTGCTTAGCGCTTCGATCATGCGCCCCTGCTCCTGCGGTGAGAGCGCCAAGCCTTCATAATCATGATACCCGATCTCGCCGTAAAACCTGAGCGCATGCTGCGACAGCGGCAGCAAGCCCTGCTCCTGGATGCCGACCGCAATCGCATGCGTGTTATGCAGATGCATCACGCAATGCGCATCGTCCCGCGCCGCATGCACCGCGCCGTGGATGGCAAAGCCGGTCACGTTGACCTTGCTCGCCACGCGGCCGATCACCTTGCCTTCGAGATCGATCTTGACCAGGTTCGACGCGCAAATCTCATCGAAGCGCAGCCCGAATTCATTGATCAGGAAATGCCCCGGCTCGCCGGGAACCGAAGCCGAGATGTGGGTGTAGACCGTATCGCCCCAGCCGTTCAATTCACACAGGCGGTAGCAGGCCGCCAGGTCGATGCGGACCTGCCATTCATCAGGGTTCATGACACGAGATTCTTGTCGCGCGCATGCACGCATTTGCCGGCGGAATAAGTCGCCGCCACCGTGCGGTCGTCACCCAACAGCGCCAGCGCGAACAGCAATTCCTCCATGCTGTTGGTGCGCGCGGAACGCCGCGCCAGGAGCGGCGTGGCCTGCGGATCGAGCACCACGAAATCCGCCTCGTTGACGAAGCTGAAATTGCCGATCGTGCCTTCGAGCTGCATCGCCCGCGCGCCGCCCAGCGTGGCAAGATAAAACATGCGCAGCGCAGGGAGATAGGTGCCGCCCATGCGCGCGACCTTGTAGGTCTCGTTCATCGTCTGCAGCATCGAGAACGAGGTGCCGCCGCCCACGTCGGTGGCAATCGAGATCGGCACCTGCGCCGCATCGGCGCCCGCAAAATCGAACAGGCCGCTGCCGAGGAACAGGTTGGACGTCGGGCAGATCGAAATGGCGGACTGCGTCTCGGCCATGCGCGCGCGGTCGGCATCGTCGAGCCAGATGCAATGCGCATACATGGCACGCGGGCGCAGCATGCCGAAGCGGTCGTACACATCGAGGTAACTGCGCGCATCGGGATAGAGCGACTTGACCCATTCGACTTCATCGCTGTTTTCCGCAACGTGGGTTTGCAAATACGTGTCGGGATAAGCCGCCGCCAGCTCGCCCGCCAATTGCATCTGCGCATCGCTTGACGTCGGCGCGAAGCGCGGCGTGATGGCATACATCTGGCGCCCGCTCTTGTGCCACTTGCGGATCAGGGTTTCGCTGTCGCGCACGCCCGTCTCGGCGGTATCCTGCAAAAACTCCGGGCAATTGCGGTCCATCAGCACCTTGCCCGCCGCCATGCGCAGGTTGCGCGCCTCGCTCTGGCGGAAGAAGGCGTCGACCGAGGACGGATGCACCGTGCAATACACCATGGCCGTGGTGGTGCCGCAGCGCAAAAGCTCGCGCACGAAAAAGTCGGCCACGTCGTTGGCATGGTCGGGGTTGGAAAATTGCCGCTCGGTGGGGAAGGTGTAGGTCTCCAGCCAGGGCAGCAAGCCGGGCGCGGGTGAGGCGATCATGTCGGTCTGCGGGTAGTGCACGTGGGTGTCGATGAAGCCGGGCACGATCAGCTTGCCGGAAAAATCGTGCATCACTGCTTCAACGGGCAGGCCGGTCTTGAGCTTCGCATAGTCGCCCACCGCCTTGACGAAGCCGCCTTCGATCACGAGCAAGCCGTCTTCGAACCATTCATAGGCGTTGGCATGCAGCGCCGGATCGGCGGTGAAGTGCAGGATGCTGGCGCGGTAGGCTTCGATGCCGACAATTGAATTCATGGGGATATTCCTGAGGCTTTCAGTATTCTAATCCCGCGGGCGCGGGAGTGTGTTGTGGCAGTGATGTGGCAGTGATCTTGCGATGTGTTGACGAATGTCTTGTCATGCGGCAGCGGATTTGCCCGGCGCGCCGGCTTGATCCAGCGCCGGACCGGGCGCATTGGTGGTTGCCTGAGCAGGCACCTCCTGCGGCTGGGCATCCAGCGGCACCGCGCGCGCTTGCGTCTCCCACACCTGCAGCAATTGCGCCGCCACCGCAGCAGCGATCACCGCCGGCTCCTTGCCCGCGATGCCCGGCACGCCGATCGGGCAGACCATGGCATCGAGCTTGGCACGCGCCACGCCGCGTTCGCTCAAGCGGTGCTCGAACTGCATGCGCTTAGTGCGCGAACCGATCAGGCCGAACCAATCGTTGCCCGGGCGCTTCAAGATATGCTCGGAGAGTTTCTGGTCGAGCGCATGGCTGTGCGTGAGCACGAGGAAGGTCGAGCCTGCGGGTGCGCTGTCGGCGATCACTTCGGGCGTGTCGGTGGCTTCGATGTGTACGTTGGCCGGGACTTGCGCGGGGAACAGATCGTCGCGCTCATCAATCCAGGTGACGCGGCAGGGCAGCTCGGCGAGGAAGCGCACGATGGCGGCGCCAACGTGGCCGGCGCCGAAGAGGACGAGGTGAGGGCGGTACGCGCGGCAGGGGTCGACGAGCCAGCGCTTGCCTGATGCGTCGCGCATGATGTGGCAGGGGCGGGCGGGTGTGAATACCACAGGTAGACTAGCCACCATAGGCGAGCTGGACTCCATTTGCCCGCCGGCGGGTGAAGCGAAGAGCGGGCCAGGCTCCCCTCGCCCGCAGGCGGGAGAGGGGCTGGGGGTGAGGGCGGTTGAATCATCCTCCTCACTTAATAAGCCCAGCCAGATCGCAGCGTCCCTCACCCCCCAGCCCTCTCCAGCCTGCGGGCGAGGGGAGTGTTGGGCGTCGCCGACTTGGGAGATGGCTTCGCTGTCGGCATTCAAAAGTATCATGGGCAAGTCTTCGTCTAGCGCCACCAAGCGCCAAGTATCCTCACCACGCGTCAATCGTTCGCGCACCACGTCCAATTCACCCTGCGCCACCCGATCCAACACCTCAAACGTCAAATACACCACCCCCCCACAACACTGCCCCAAACCCGGCCCCAAGGCAAAGCGCTCAAATCGCCGCAAAGACCCCTCAAGCAACATCTCGCGCGCCATCTCGCAAGCCCGCAACTCCAAATGCCCACCACCGATCGTGTCGATCTGCCCATCCGCAGTCACAACCATCTTCGCCCCGCTCTCACGCGGCCCCGAACCATCGACGGCCGCGACCGTGACCAGCACGCAAGGTGCCGTCAACTCGCCGCAGATGTCCAGCCAATGACTCATGATTTTCCTCAGTTGCCTTTCATGCAGATGCAGCCTGCACCACGTCCACAGCCCGCAAAATCGCCTCACTCGTCGCCGGCGCATTCAAGGGCGGATTGACCTTGTGCCCGCCCGCCGCCGACACCGCATCGCGGATCGCATAGAACACCGAAAATGGCAGCAGCAGCGGCGGCTCACCCACAGCCTTGGAGCGATGAATGCTGTCCGACGCATTGCGGTTCTTGAACAAGCGCACGCGGAAGTCGCGCGGGCAATCCGAGATGCCCGGAATCTTGTAGGTCGACGGCGCATGCGTCATCAGCTTGCCCGCCTTGTTCCACCACAGCTCTTCCGTGGTCAGCCAGCCCATGCCCTGAATGAAGGCGCCCTCGACCTGGCCCACGTCGATGGCCGGATTGAGCGACTGGCCCGCGTCATACAAGGCATCGGCGCGCAGCAGCTTCCATTCGCCGGTCAGCGTGTCGACCACGACCTCGGCCACCGCCGCGCCATAGGCGAAGTAATAAAACGGATTGCCGGTCATGCTCTTGGCATCCCAGTGCAAGCCGGGCGTGGCATAGAAGCCGTCGGACCAGAGCTGGATGCGGGCCATGTAGGCCTTCTGCACCAGCGCCGCGAAGGCGATCTTCTGTCCGCCCAGGCTGACTTCGTCGGCGGCAAATTGCACGTCTTCAACCTGGCCGCCGAACAGCGTCGCCGCCAGCACGGCCAGCCGTTCCTTGATCTGGCGCGCTGCATCCTGTGCCGCCTTGCCGTTCAAGTCGGCCCCGGTCGAGGCCGCCGTGGCCGAGGTATTGGCCACCTTGCTCGTGTCGGCAGCGGTGACGCGCACGTGCGACAGGTCCACGCCCAATTCATGCGCCACCACCTGTGCCACCTTGGTGTTGATGCCCTGGCCCATCTCGGTGCCGCCATGATTCACCAGCACCGAACCGTCAACGTACACATGCACCAGCGCGCCGGCCTGGTTCAAATGCGTCAGGTTGAACGCAATGCCGAACTTCACCGGCGTCAGCGCCAAGCCTTTTTTCAGCACCGCGCTCGTCGCGTTATAGGCATTGATTTCGTCGCGGCGGCGGCGGTATTCGCTGCTTTCTTCCAGCTCGGCGATCAATTCGTGGATCACGTTGTCCACCACCTTCTGCCCGTATTGCGTGACGTTGCGGCCTTCCTCGTCGTTGCGTCCATAGAGATTGCGCTTTCTCACGTCGAGCGCATCCATGCCGAGGTTGCGCGCGATCTCGTCAACGACGTACTCAATCGCAATCGCCCCCTGCGGCCCGCCGAAACCGCGAAACGCCGTGTTCGACTGCGTATTGGTCTTGCCGCACAAGGCCAGGATATCGACGTCCGACAAGTAATAGGCATTATCGAAGTGGCACACTGCCCGCGTGGCAACCGGCCCCGACAAGTCAGCCGAGAACCCGGCGCGCGACACCATCTCCACCTTGGCCGCGACGATGCGGCCCGTGTCGTCGTAGCCCACCTGGTAGTCGTAGTGGAAGCAATGGCGCTTGCCGGTCACCATCATGTCGTCGTCGCGGTCGGCGCGCAGCTTCACCGGGCGCTTCAATTGCGCCGCCGCGATCGAGGCGCACGCGGCCCACATGCCCGATTGCGATTCCTTGCCGCCGAAGCCGCCGCCCATGCGGCGGCATTCCACCACCACGCTGTGCGAAGGCACATCCAGCGCATGCGCCACGATGTGCTGCATCTCGGATGGGTGCTGGGTCGAACACAGCACCAGCATGGTCTTGTCTTCCTTCGGGATGGCGTAGGAAATCTGCCCTTCCAGATAAAACTGCTCCTGCCCGCCGACGTAAAACTCACCCTGGACCACATGCGGCGCGGCCTTGAAGGCGGCTTCATAGTCGCCCCGGCGCAAGCGCATCGGCGGCAGCACGAACGATTGCGCCGCCTTGGCCGCCTGCGGCGTCAGGATTGCGGGCAGCTCTTCGTAATCGATCAGCGCGAACCTGGCCGCGCGGCGCGCATTGTCGTGCGAATCGGCGACGACGATGAAGATCGGCTGCCCCACGTATTGCACCAGCCCATCGGCCAGGATCGGGTCGTCATGGATGATCGGGCCGCAGTCATTGGTGCCGGGGATGTTGGCGGCCGTGTAGACCGCCACCACGCCGGTTGAGCGGCGCACCGGATCGAGATCGATGCCGCGGATCTTCGCGTGCGCCTTTTGCGACAAGCCCAGCGCCGCATGCAGCGTGCCGCGCAGCTCGGGCACGTCGTCGGTGTACGTGGCTTCGCCCAGCACGTGCAAGACGGCTGACTCATGGAAGCGCGGCTGGCCCACTTCGGCCCAGGGCGAGGCGTCGGCAGCGGCCAATGCTTCGCTCAACTCTTTGGCAAACGGTTCGCTAGGTGTATTCATAATCTTTATGCTACGGCAAAGGCGTTGACTTCGGCATGCGACAAGGGCGCTTCGCTACGCGTCTCCAGCCAATAGCGGTGCAGCAGATTTTGTGCCGTCTTCATGCGATAAGCGTCCGAGGCGCGCATATCCGTCAGCGGTTTGTAATCCTCGGCCAAGAGGCGCATGGCTTCCTTCATCGTCTCTTCGCTCCATGCCTTGCCGCTCAAATACGCTTCGGTCTTGGCCGCGCGCTTCGAGGTCGCCGCCATGCCGCCGAAGGCAATGCGTGCCTCACCCACTGTGCCATCGACCAGCGTGAAGCCGAACGCCGCGCACACGGCGGAAATGTCTTGATCAAAACGCTTGGCCAGCTTGTAGGTGCGGAACTGCACATCGGCGCGCGGCAGCGGCACGCGCACCGCTTCGACGAATTCGCCGGGCAGCAAATCCTTCTTCTGGTAATCGAGATAGAAATTCTCCAGCGGCATGGTGCGCTGTCCATTCGGCCCACGCAACACGATCTGCGCGCCCAGCGCAATCAGCCACGGCGAAGAGTCCCCAATCGGCGAACCATTAGCCACATTGCCGCCCAGCGTGCCGGCATTGCGGACAGGCAGCGAAGCAAAGCGCTGCCACAGTTCAGCCAATTCCGGGTAATGCGCCGTCAGTGCGCCGTAAGCGTCATTCAGATTGACGCCTGCGCCGATCTCAAGCCAGCCATCCGCTTCGCGCATCGCCTTCAATTCAGCGACCTGGCCGATGTAGAGGATGTTGTCGAGGCGGCGCATGTGCTTGGTCACCCACAAGCCCACGTCGGTCGAACCGGCCAGCATGCAGGCATCGGGATATGCGGCGCGCAAGGCCACCAATTGATCGAGCGTGCGCGGCGCGTGGAAGTGCTGGCCATTGGCGGAATAGGAGAGGGCGCTATCGTGTCGATTACGCTGCATCTCCAAAAGGGCAAGCTTCAATGCTTCACGATCAAGCCGCACCGGCGGCAATTCGCCCATGCGGTGCGCCGCGTCGATGATGGGGCGGTAACCGGTGCAGCGGCACAGGTTGCCCGACAATGCATCGTCGATCTCTTTTCGTTGTGGCGCACCGGCGCAGCCCTCGCGGCGCAGATACAGGTCCCACAGCGACATGACGAAGCCCGGCGTGCAAAAGCCGCATTGCGAACCGTGGCATTCCACCATCGCCTGCTGCACCGGGTGCAGCGACTCGTCGGCCTGCTTCAAGTCTTCCACCGTGAAGATCGCCTTGCCGTCCAGCGTCGGCAAGAACTGGATGCAGGAATTGACCGAACGCAGCGCCAGCTCGCCATCCTCCAATTCGCCGATCACCACAGTGCAGGCGCCGCAATCGCCCTCGGCGCAGCCTTCCTTGGTGCCGGTGCAATGCAAGTCTTCGCGCAGATGTTGCAGCACGGTGCGCGTGGTCGCTTCGCCACGGAACTCCTGCACGGCGCCGCGGTGGTAGAAACGGATTGTCGAGTGAACGGGTTCGGACATGGGTTCGGACATGAATTCAGACATGGGTTCGGACGTGAATCGCGGGCCTTCATGGTTTTGGAACATGGACGCTGCTAGGTTAGCACCGGAGGGGTATCCCGCTATATCAAATCCGTGATGTCTGATATTTCCCAGCGCGCATACCTTGCAGAGTGAAACCCCTACCTTTTCAAGCAGTTGACGCCCAAGCGGCGCACTACCAGTGTAGACCATTCACCGAACAGCACGGATCGTGCCATGTCGTTCACCCGTATCTTCCGCGCAACATCGACTTTGGCGACCGGCAACAGCGATTGCCTGAAGCATGCGCCTCTTATATCGTCCGTAAGACAACAGCCGTAGCAAGGGCCGCACCAGGAGTCGAAGCCAGCCTCGCGACCAGAGTCCTATATCGATCCCGGTATAGGGGTTATCGGCAAACTTGCCTGATGCGAACAAGGCGCTTCTTGCATCATTGGCCTGCCGTTCGTTCGAAGACGCGACACCAGCGCCAAGGCAGCCTGCCAAGAGCGGCATACAACACTATCTGGAGACGATACCTACCATGAGCAAGAAACTCGCCGGCTTTGCCCTGGCTGCCACGGCCGCCGCATTGTCCTTCAACGCTTCAGCCCAGACCAGCGTCACCGTCTCGGGCGCGATCGACCTCGGCGTCAACACGCAAACCTCGGCTGCAACAGGGCAGCGCACCACCAGCCTGCAAAACGGCGGCTACCAGACCTCGTTCCTGCAATTTTCCGGCAGCGAAGACCTGGGTGGCGGCATGAAAGCCGATTTCCGCCTCGGCACCTTCTTCCAGGCCAACAACGGCACCGACGGCCGCTTCCCCGGCGACAGCTTTTTCTCGCGCGATGCCAACATCGGCTTGGCAGGCGACTTCGGCCGCGTCACGCTGGGGCGCCAGATCAGCCCGCTGTATCTCTCCACGCTGCTGTTCAACCCGTTCGACGACTCGTTCGCGTTTTCCCCGATCATCCAGCACACCTACAATGCCTTCGCCGCCGGCAACGTCGTCAATGCCGATTCGGGCTACTCCAACGCCGTCAGCTATTCCACCCCCAACTTCCAGGGCCTCTCCGCCACCTTCCTCTACACCGTGGCCGGCCAGATCGGCATCTCGAATTCCACCAGCGCCAACGTGCTGTACTTCCACGGCCCGTTCGCCGCGACGGTGGCGTATGAAAACACCACCACCGACGCCACCAACACCTTCGTCGGCGCCTACCAGAACGGCAGCACGCAAAAGGTCGCGCAACTGGGCATGTCCTACGACTTCGCCCCGGTCAAGCTGTTCTTCCAGTACGAACACAACGACACGCCCCTGGCGGTCACAGGCGGCCCCGCCACCGACGCAACCAGCAGCTTGAACACCTTCCAGCTCGGCGCCAAGATCAACGTCGGCAACGGCAACCTCCTCGCCTCCTACGCCAAGACCGGCGGCTGGGTCGATCACAAAACCTTCTCGGCAGGCTACGACTACAACCTCTCCAAGCGCACCGACGCCTACGCCATGGTCATGAATGATCGTGCTGCGGATTATGCCGATACGGTCAACAGCTTTTCTGTGGGTATCCGGCACCGGTTTTGATCGGGTCGGTGATACACTGCCGGGCGTGATTCCCAGATTGCGCCCGATGCCTTCCCCCACCACTCTCCACCTGTTCTGCAAAGTCGTCGACAACTACGGCGACATCGGCATCTGCTGGCGCCTGGCGCGCCAGTTGCAGCGCGAGCACGGCATCGCCGTCACGCTGTGGGTGGACGATCTGGCGACTTTCCGGCGCATCTGCCCGGCACTGGACGTCGCCGCCGAAATGCAATCCATCGAAGACGTCGCCATCCGCCACTGGCGCGCGCAAGAACATGCATTTGCGCAGGAAGACATAGCCGACATCGTCATCGAATTCTTCGCCTGCGACATCCCCGAAGCCTATATCGCCGCCATGGCGCAATGCGAGCCGCGTCCGGTGTGGTTGAACCTTGAAGGCTTGACGGCGGAGGAGTGGGTCGAAGGCTGCCACCGCCTGCCCTCGCGCCATCCGCGTCTGCCCTTGACCAAGTATTTCTTCTTCCCCGGTTTTACCGGCAAGACCGGTGGCCTGCTGTGCGAAGCGGAGCTGGAAGCGGCGCGGGCCGGCTTTGTCGGCAACCCTCAAGCGAGACAAGCCTTCCTGTCCTCGCTCGGCCTGACAGCGGAAGAGGGGCAGGCATATAAGGTATCGCTGTTCTGCTACCCGCACGCTCCGGTCAAAGCGCTGTTCGATGCCTGGCAACACGGCAGTGAAACCATCACCTGCCTCGTGCCCGAAGGCGTGGCGCGCGAAGCCGTCGAAGCCTTCCTGGGCGGCCCGGCGCAAGCCGGCGCGGTACGCACGCAGGGCGCGTTGACCGTGCGCGTGCTGCCCTTCCTGCCCCAGCCCGACTACGACAAGCTGCTCTGGTCCTGCGACTGCAATTTCGTGCGCGGCGAGGATTCCTTCGTGCGCGCCCAGTGGGCCGGCCAACCCTTCATCTGGCACATCTACCCGCAAGACAAGGATCTGCACCACGTCAAGCTGCGCGCCTTCCTGGGCCGCTATGCCGAAGACCTCGATGCCTTTGCCGCGCTGTCGCTGGCCTGGAACGGCGCCCAAACGGAGCCGGCAAACTGGCCCGCGCTATGGTCGGCCTGGCAAGCGCAAAGGCCGCAAATCCTTGCCAAGGCGGAAAGCTGGCGCGCCGGAATGCAAGGCATCGGCGATTTGGCATCGAATTTGGTGAAATTTGCCGCTTCGATGGCTTCGCCAGCGCAAGAAAAGCGGATATAATGCGCGGTTGTTCCTGAGCGCGTCGTGTCGCGCATATTCCTGATAAATCATGCGCTTACGGTGCCTCCTGCCATGAAGCGACCGATTATCTCCCTATCAATTGGTGTGTATATATTATGAAATTTGCAAAAGAAGTTCGTGTCGGTAACATCATCATGGTGGGCAGCGAGCCCTTCATCGTCCTGCGCTCCGACATCAACGGCTCCAGCCGTACCGGTTTCACCTACAAGTGGAAGATGAAGAACCTGTTGACGAACGCCCCGCTGGAAAACGTGTTCCGCGGCGACGACAAGTTCGACGTGGTCGTGCTCGACAAGAAGCCCGTGTCCTACTCCTACTTCGCCGACCCGCTGTACGTCTTCATGGATGCTGAGTACAACCAGTACGAAGTCGAAGGCGAAAACATGACCGACGCCCTGAACTACCTCGAAGACGGCATGCAGTGCGAAGTGGTGTTCTACAACGGCAAGGCCATCTCGGTCGAACTGCCCACCACCATCGTGCGCGAAGTCACCTACACCGAACCGGCCGTCAAGGGCGACACCTCGGGCAAGGTCCTGAAGCCCGCCAAGCTCTCGACCGGCTTCGAAATCCCCGTGCCGCTGTTCGTCGGCATCGGCGACAAGATCGAAATCGATACCCGCACCGGCGAATACAAGAGCCGCAGCAAGTAATCGAATATCGCAATACGCGCATCAAACAAAAAGCCGCAGAGTTCTGCGGCTTTTTGTTTTTATCGGCCTTTAATATTTCCGCTGGACGAAGCGTAGCTACCTAGCGATCACCCCTCTCCCGCCTGCGGGCGAGGGGAGTTACGCCGGATCGCTGAAGATACGTAGGCGTATTAATTACGTTTCCGGCCAGCAGGACCGGAGGGTGGGTGCAACCCACCAGCACTCCAAACAAATGTCGAGCGGCATTGGTGGGTTGCACCCACCCTACGATCCTTCGCACAGCAGCGCGCTTTCGCGGGACATTACGCATTTACGGGAATGACAGATGAACCAACCTCATTCCGTAAACAACTTCCGCTCCGCAGCCCGAATCGAAGCCGGATCGTAATACGTCCCCCACCACTTATCCCCATCCATCTTCAAGGCCAGCGCCTGGTTGCTGCTCTTGGCCCCTTTCAAGGCCGCCGCAAACGCGTAGTGATCGACCAGGCGTATGCCTTCGATGGCAAACGCCGTCGCCACCGCCGCGTCGTGGATCGCGATCAGGTTGTCCCCGTTCTGCTCCTCGCCGCCCTCGGCGAGATTGGACGAGCCGCAATACACCACCGGATTGGCGCTGTTGAAATCGACCACCACGAACTTGTGATGGATCACGTGCGCCGCGCCGCCCGTCACCTGCAATTCCTTGCCGAACGGCGGCGGGAAATTCTCCGGGTCGGCCTTGGAATAGACCAATTCGCCTGCCGTCGTGTCGGCCGTGTAGACCGTGGTGCCGTCCACCGTCACCTGGTCTGGATCGGGGCTGTCGGAAATGCCGTAGGAAAAAATCTGCTTGTCGGCATGGATGGTCTTCAAGGCCGCCAGCACGTCGCCGCCGCCATCCAAATCCATCACCGCGAAAATCACCGAGCTTTGCGCGCCCTTGATCGCCTGCGCCAGGGAGTCGAGCGAGAAAGTCGGCTTCTTGTGCGGCGCATGCGAAAACACGATCTGCGGCATGCCCGCCGGCTGGAACGCCTGTTCCTGCTGCGACAGCGCATCGGCCTCGAAGCCAGAGGACTTCAGCTCGCTCTTGAAAGCCAGGTCGAACACCTCGCCATAATGCGCCGCAATCGAAGGCTCATCGAACACGACGATGTGGTTGGCATTGACATACATCCCCGTGACCGAGAAATTGGTCGAACCGGTCAGAACCTTTTGCGCCACGCCGCCCACGCGCTTGATGAAAATCTTGTTGTGCTGATAGCGCGAGAAATGCCCGCGTATGCCCGAGGCGCCCGCCGCCACCACGTCGTCATACGCCTTGGCGTGCGCCGTGCCGTCGGCGTGCAGCGCCGCGTTGTCGGCCAGGATGCGCACCTTCGGCCCGAGGAATATCAGCGCTTCGATGATGTCCGGCTCATTGAAGTCATAGACGAAGGCATCGAGCGTTGCGTCCGGCGTCTGGTGCACGTCGTTCAAGAAATCGATCACCGCCTGGCGCGCGTGCGCGCCCAGCCACGCCCATTGCTTCTGCAAGCCACTGGTATCGGCGCGCCAATCGCCCTTGGCCGGCTTGGGTGAAAACGAGGCATTGCCGAACAGATCGACATAGGCCTGCGACGACAGATAGCCGCGCGTGAAGGCGATCTCGATATTGCCGTCGACGAAGGGGCTGACATCGACGGAAAGCGTCACCGCTTCATCGTCCACCAGGTCGGTGCCGGCGGCGCTCTTGAAGCGCTTGACCGTCACGCGGTAATCGCGCGACCCGAAATCGGCATCGGCCGGGAAATCGACCCACCAGAATTTCTGGAACGGATCGGTGTCGGACGAAAAGAACTTGCCATTCTTCGAGGCCTGCGGGTTGGTGTAATCGCCGGCAAAGCCCAGCCGGTTGCCGAGGAAACTCCATTGGTTCTTGCCTGCAGGGCTCGATGCAATCGAGAATCCCGCCAGCAGATCGGTCTTGTCGTCGTCAAGATTGAAGGCAAGCAGCACGCAACGGTCGCCCGCATGGGCCTTGACCGTAAAACCGTTAGCCGAAGCGCTTGCGCTGAATTGTCTGGCCATGTTCATTCCTTGTCAGGTGCGGATGGTGGGGGAGGGCGGGGTGCCGCGCGCTCGCAGCACAGTCTCGTTGCCGGCGCGACAGGGCTTGTCATGCTGACACGAAATCAACCTGATGGTAGCTGTCAATAATGACAGGTCGATGAAGTGGGGAGGCCGGTCAGTTAAGGAAGAGGACGGTGGCGACTAGCAGAGGTGGAGGAGTGCTGCGGCCGATCGCCCCTCGCCCGCAGGCGGGAGAGGGGAGGGGGTGAGGGAGGTTGTGATTCGACTTGCTTCGGAAGAGCCAAACAAGCAAATGAAGCGGGGAAGCAGCTTTACAGTTCTTTGACAAATCAAGCTGAGTCAAATCGCAGCCTCCCTCACCCCCAGCCCCTCTCCCGCCCGCGGGCGAGGGGAGTCAAGCCAGTGCCGAAGAGAGGGTTCAGTGATCTGGCTCACTTTCTAAGAGCAAAGACCCTCAATCCTTCGCCACCTGCAACACCAACTTCCCGAAATTCTTCCCCTCAAACAACATCAACAACGTATCAGGAAAATTCTCCAACCCCTCCACCACATCTTCGCGCGTCTTGAACGTGCCTTCAGCCATCCACTTCGCCATCTCCGCCACGCCCTCGTGATAACGGTCGGCATAATCGAACACCACAATGCCTTCCATGCGCGCGCGGTTTACCAGGAGCGACAGGTAATTGGCCGGGCCCTTCACCGGCGTCGTGTTGTTGTATTGCGAGATCGCGCCGCAGATGATGATGCGCGCCTTCATGTTGATGCGCGTGAGCACGGTATCGAGAATCTCGCCGCCGACGTTGTCGAAATACACGTCCACGCCATTCGGGCAATGTTCCTTCAAGCCATCCTTGACCGAGCCGCCCTTGTAATCGATGCAGGCATCGAAGCCCAATTCCTTGACCACGAAATCGCACTTATCCTTACCGCCGGCAATGCCGACCACGCGGCAACCCTTGTGCTTGGCCACCTGGCCCACGGTTTGGCCCACTGCGCCGGCTGCGCCCGACACCACCACCGTCTCGCCCGCCTTGGGCTGGCCCACGTCCAACAGGCCGAAGTAAGCCGTCATGCCCGGCATGCCCAGCGCATTGAGATATTTCGGCAGCGGCGCCGCCTTGGGGTCGACCTTGTACAAGGCCGCCGTCTTGTCGTTGGCCGCGCCGGTCCAGTAATCCTGCACGCCCAGGCCGCCGGAAACATGATCGCCCACCGCGAACTTTGGCGACTTCGATTGCACTACCTTGCCGATACCGCCGGCGCGCATCACTTCATCGATCGCCACCGGGCGGATATACGACTTGCCCTCGTTCATCCAGCCGCGCATGGCCGGGTCAAGCGAGAGGTAAAGAACCTTGACCAAGACTTCGCCATCGGCCAGTTCGCGCACCGGCTCGCTGGTGAAATTCCAGTCGCTCGGCTTGGGCATGCCCACAGGGCGTGCGGCCAGGCGGTATTGGCGATTATTGAGTGTACTCATGGTGTCTCCGTGGGGTGTGAGAGGTGTGCAGGATTGTCGATGCGACTATACCTGAATTTAGAACGCTCGTGCTTTTTAAATATATTATGAACTTTTTGATAATACCGCTTACCAATCAAGGCTGCACCAAGGAAACCCGGGTGCGGCGGTTTCCACTCGCCCAGCTCAGAGAGGAAATCTATTAACCAGAGTTACTGCAATAGAGGAGAAATCATGCTTCGATCCGATACGCTTTTCGGCAAACGTGAAGGTGCCGCACCACATCTGCAACCGGGCGCCCAAACGGGTGGTCCATCGGGCACGTCGCCAGCCAGACCTGTCTCGCCCCTGGGGCAAGGCAATATGACTGCGGCCAGCCTGACCGAAAGCGCGAAACACAGCGCCGGCGCACAACAGGCAACGACTGCGGCAACGGCCCCGGCGACCGCCGAAACCTCTGGCAGTAAATTGATCGTGGGGCCCAATATCAAGTTAAAGGGTGTTGAGATCACCGACTGCGACACCATCGTCGTGGAAGGACTGGTCGAAGCAACGATTTATGCGCGCGAAATCCAGATCGACAAGCCTGGTGCCTTCAAAGGCGCGGCGCACGTCGATTCGGGCGAAGTCCACGGCGAATTCGACGGCGACCTGACCGTGGCCGGCAAGCTGACAATTTTCTCCAACGGCAAGGTGTCGGGCAAGATCCGCTACGGCAAACTGGTGATTGAAGAGGGCGGCCAATTGTCCGGTGATGTGCAGATGGATTTGGCGGGCAAATCGACCAAGCCGCCTTTGCCGGTGTGATCGTTGTCGGCAAGTGCATGCGAGAGCTCAGAACTCCTCGCCCGCAGGCGGGAGAGGGGAGTCCATCCATCCGAAAATGATAGATGATGGCATTAGGGCGACTGGCTGGTCGCCCCTCGCCCGCAGGCGGGAGAGGGGAGGGGGTGAGGGAGGTGGCGAGTTGGCTTCGATTGACACTGTCAGGTTGCCGTAGTTGTGCCGATATCCTCAGTCTTTGCGAACATAGCCAAATCATAGCCTCCCTCATCGGCCCGCCGCCCGCCCCACCCCTCTCCCGCCTGCGGGAGAGGGGAGTTTAGTCAGCGTCCGAATTCGGTTGGTGAAGCGCGCTGGCTGGTCGTCCTTCGCCCGCAGGCGGGAGGGCCGTAGGGTGGGTGCAACCCACCAATGCCGCTTGAAATTTGTTTGCGGCGCTGGTGGGTTGCACCCACCCTACGGTCATACGCTTCCCCACCGTACGGGTTAGTGGTATTGCCACAAGTAACCCCCGCCTCAAGACCACCGCCGAAAAATGGCGATCCCATGTAAAGTTGCCGCGTCGCCGTGCGACAATAAGACCTTTTGCCCGACGGCACCAGCACCTTCACGGATCGACATGAAGCATCCCGAATACATCCTCACCCTGTCCTGCGGCGACCACCGCGGCATCGTCCACAGCGTATCGGGCTTCCTCGCCGAACACGGCTGCAACATCATCGACTCGGCCCAGTTCGGCGATGCGCAATCGCAAACTTTCTTCATGCGCGTGCATTTCGCGTCCGAAGACCCGGCAGTGTCGGATGCGGCGCTGCGCGACGCCTTCGGCAAACTCGCGCAAACCATGCAGCTCGACTGGCAAATGCACGATGCGCACAACAAGCCGCGCGTGATGATCATGGTGTCGAAGATCGGCCATTGCTTAAACGATCTGCTGTTTCGCTACAAGAGCGGCCTGTTGCCGGTCGAGATTCTCGCCATCGTCTCCAACCACACCGACTTTTATCAGTTGGCCGCAAGCTACAACATTCCCTTCCATCATCTGCCGCTGGCAGCCGGCGCCACGCCCGAAGCCAAGCGCGCACAGGAACAGCGCGTGCTGGAAATCGTCGAGCACAACCGGATCGACCTCGTGGTCCTGGCGCGCTACATGCAAATCCTCTCGCCTGAGATGTGCGATGCCTTGAAGGGCAGGGCGATCAACATCCACCACTCCTTCCTGCCCAGCTTCAAGGGAGCAAAGCCCTACTACCAGGCGCACGAGCGCGGCGTAAAGCTGATCGGGGCCACGGCCCACTTCGTGACAGGCGACCTCGACGAAGGCCCGATCATCGAGCAGGACGTGGAACGCGTCGATCATGCCATGGGGCCGGATACGCTGTCGGCCATCGGGCGCGACGTCGAATGCGTGGTGCTGGCGCGCGCCGTCAAGTGCTTCGTCGAACACCGCATCTTGTTGAACGGCCACAAGACGGTCGTGTTCAAATAATGTGATGAACCATTGCGCCGAGCTGCGTCACGCCGCCCTGGCCTGCCTGGCCGAATGCGACGCGCATGCCAAGGCCGAAGCGGTGCAAGCACTGGCGCGGCGTTGGAACGAGGGCGGCCTGACCCTCGATACCGAAGCGGCAATCGATGAGCCAGCCGGCATCCCCGGCCGTCCCGCGTCACCCGAACTGGTCGACCCACTTGCCGTGGGGCGCCGCTCCATGGGCAGCGTCGAAGGCCGCGCCGCGCTGATTCACGCGCTGGCCCACATCGAATTCAACGCCGTCAACCTCGCGCTCGACGCCGTCTGGCGCTTCACCGCCATGCCAGCCGAGTTCTACACCGACTGGCTGCGCGTGGCCGCCGAGGAAGCCTTGCACTTTTCGCTCTTGGCACGACACTTGCACACGCTGGGTTATCATTACGGCAGCTTCAAGGCCCACAACAGCCTGTGGGACATGGCGCACAAGACGCGTAGCGATGTGTTGGCACGCATCGCACTGGTGCCGCGCACCTTCGAAGCGCGCGGCCTCGACGCCACACCGCCGATCCGCGCCAAACTGGCGCAAGCTGGGGACCAGGCCGCCGCAGAGATCCTTGACATCATCCTGAAGGACGAAATCGGCCACGTCGCCGTCGGCAACCGCTGGTATGGCTGGCTGTGCCGACAAAGGCAGCTCGACCCGATCGCCACCTTTGCCGAATTGTCGCTGCAATACAAGGCCCCGATGCTGCGCGGGCCATTCAACATCGAAGCGCGCCGCGCGGCCGGTTTTACCGACGAGGAACTGGCGCGCCTGAATTGAGTCTGTCAGTTTTCTTTCACTTAAGGACCTCGCATGCCGCAAAGCAAGATGGTCACCCTGGCACTGCAGGGCGGCGGTTCGCACGGCGCCTTCACCTGGGGCGTGCTCGACCGTCTGCTGGAAGACGGGCGCATCGATCTGGAAGCCATCAGCGGCGCCAGTGCCGGCGCGGTCAATGCCGTGGTGCTGGCGCATGGTTATGCCAAGGGCGGGCGCGACGGTGCGCGCGCCGCGCTGGCCGAATTCTGGCAGCGCGTCTCGGCCAAGGCGCCGTTCAATTTCCTGCCCGAAGACATGCGGCCGCTCGATGCGATGGGCCTCTCGGGCGTGTTGCCGGCAATGTTGCTCTCGCTCACGCGCGTGCTCTCGCCCTATCAACTGAATCCGTTCGACATCAATCCGCTACGCGACATCCTGGCCGAACAGATCGATTTCGACTACTTGCGCGAACAAGGGAATATCAAGCTCTTCATCGCCGCAACGGAAGTCGCCAGCGGTAAGTTGCGCATCTTCCGCAACCGCCAGCTCTCGCTCGACGCGGTGCTTGCCTCGGCCTGCCTGCCGGCCCTGCATCACGCCGTGGAGATTGACGGCGAGGCCTATTGGGACGGCGGCTTCACCGCCAACCCGCCGATCTTCCCGCTCTTGCACCAGTGCCGCGCGCGCGACATCGTCGTGGTGCTGCTGCATGCGCACCCCAAGACCGCCGTGCCGACTTCCGCCGATGATATCTTCGCCCGCCTGACCGAAATCGGCTTTTCTTCGGCATTGTTTACCGAACTGCAAGGCATCGCCCTGGCCAAGCGCGAGGCGCAGCGCGGCTGGTTCGCCATCGGCCGCCTGGAGCGGCGCCTGCGCCACCTGCACGTGCATCTGGTCGATGCGCCCGACTTCATGAGCGGCCTGCACGGCTTGTCCAAACTCAACACGCAAGCCTCGTTCATCAAGTCGCTGCACGAAGAAGGGCGCAAGGCAGGCGAAGCCTGGCTGGAGGGGCACTTTCACCACCTGGGCGTGGTCTCATCATTTAACCTCGCCCAGTATTTGCACGGTTAATTTCCGCATGGAAATTAGCGGGACACAATCTCTCACAAACTGTGGTGCGATTGATGCGTCTTGCTGCATAGACACTTCAAACAGCGTATAAATGTTTACATCAGGAAAAAAGCTGCCTATGTTAACTAATAACAATGCCGCTTTTGCGGATGCTCTACTCTGGGGGGAGTGACATGAAATTGTCTGATTTGAAGATCGGGACCCGGTTAGGCATGCTGGCGGCCTTCCTGATGGTCGCCATGCTGGCCGTGGGGCTCGAAGGGTGGTACACCCTGAGCGAAGCCGACAAGCGCGGCGCCGACATGATGCAAAAAGCGACCCTGCTCGAACAGTCGATCGACACCGCGCGCAGCGCCCAGGTCGAGTTCAAGAAACAGGTGCAGGAGTGGAAAGACACGCTCCTGCGCGGCAACGACCAGGCCCAATTCGACAAATACAGCAAGGCCTTCGGCGAGCGCAGCGTGCAGACCACGGCGTATCTGCAAAAGCTCAAGGAATTGTTCGGCAAACTGAAGTTCGACACCGCCCCGGTCGATGCGGCGATCAAGGCGCACGACGAACTGGGCGTCAAATACGGCGAAGCGCTCAAGCAATACGACGTCGCCAATGCCGAGAGCGCGCACGTCGTCGACGGCCTGGTCAAGGGCATGGACCGCCCGCCGACGCAAGCGATCGACGGCATCGTCGCCTCCGTGCTGGAGCGCTCGAATCAGATGATGGCGGCGGCCGACCAGCAATCCCAGGAAAGCTACAAGACCGCCTGCCTGCTGCTGTTGACCGCCGTGGTGCTGGCCGCCGTGTTCGGCGGCGCCGTCACGCTGTGGCTCGGCAAAAGCATCACGCGCCCACTGCACAAGGCGCTGGAGTTGGCCGAGACGGCCGCTTCCGGCGACTTGCGCAGCACCATCACGTCCACCAGCAAGGATGAAACCGGGCAGCTCCTGAAGGCGCTCGACGGCATGAACGGCAGCCTGACCAAGATCGTGGCGGAAGTGCGCCACAGCACCCACACCATCAGCGATGCCGCCCGCGAAATCGCGCGCGGCAATCTCGATCTGTCGTCCCGCACCGAAGAGCAGGCCAGCTCGCTCGAAGAAACCGCCTCGGCGATGGAGCAGCTCACCTCCACCGTCAAGCAAAATGCCGAAAACGCGCGCCAGGCCAATGGCTTGGCCATCACCGCTTCCGAAGTCGCCATGAAGGGCGGCGCGGTGGTGTCGCAAGTGGTCGAGACCATGGGCTCGATCAACGATTCGTCGAAGAAGATCGTCGACATCATCAGCGTGATCGACGGCATCGCCTTCCAGACCAATATCCTGGCCTTGAACGCCGCAGTCGAGGCTGCACGCGCGGGCGAGCAAGGGCGCGGCTTTGCCGTGGTGGCCGCCGAAGTGCGCAACCTGGCGCAGCGAAGCGCCGCCGCAGCCAAGGAAATCAAATCCTTGATCGGCGATTCGGTGGAAAAGGTCGGCGCCGGCGCCAAGCTGGTCGACCAGGCCGGCGCAACGATGGACGACATCGTCGCCAGCGTCAAGCGCGTGACCGACATCATCGCCGAGATATCGGTCGCCAGTGCCGAACAAACCACCGGCATCGAGCAAATCAACATAGCCATCACCCAAATGGACCAGGTAACCCAGCGCAACGCCGCCCTGGTCGAGGAAGCCGCCGCCGCCGCAGACTCGATGCAGCAGCAGGGCGAAGTGCTGGTCGACACGGTCAGCGTGTTCAAGATCAACGACGAAGCGGCGCGCTACGCCGAATCGGCCGAAGCAATCGTCAAGCGCAAGCCGGTCTCCACCGCACGCGCCGTCGCCGCCCCGGCACGGCCCAAACTGCAAGCCGTGAAAAGGCCGGCGCTGGCGGCTGCCGCCAATGCGGGCGGTGGTGCGGCGGATGATTGGGAAGAGTTTTAAGACTGCAAGACAGCCGCAGGCGTTAGCGTCACGCGACTACCGGTCACCCCTCGCCCGTCAACATCTTAAGTTGGCGCTGCGTGGCTACCGGTCACCCCTCGCCCGCAGGCGGGAGAGGGGCGGGGCGGGCGGCGATCCGATGAGGGCGGTCGTGATTTGACTCAGATGAACAATGCTTTAGACTGCATGCATCGTGTTTGTGAGCTGTTCGACCAAAACAGATCACAACGCCCCTCATCGGATCGCCGCCCGC
>FTKD01219445.1_pt1 | contig 21226 bp, 17 predicted proteins | sample 1658191 | NCBI WGS metagenome assembly FTKD01 (sample SAMEA3914808, study PRJEB12502) | metagenome | biome: forest; material: soil | place: Canada | collected 2011-08-03 | depth 0.3 m
GTCATCGGCGAGACGCATCGACGGCATCGCAGTGCAGAGTTCCTGAAGTTCCTGCGCACCGTCGAAGCCAACGTCCCACCACTACTCGACGTCCATTTGGTCATGGACAACTACGGAACACACAAGACGACATCGATCAAGGCGTGGCTCACTCGGCATCCGCGTTTTCACGTCCATTTCACGCCGACTTCGGCGTCGTGGCTGAACCAGGTTGAGCGCTGGTTCGCAACGCTGACACAGCGCTGCATTCGCCGAGGCACGCATCGCTCGACGCGCGAACTCGAACAGGCTATCAGTCAGTATGTCGCGGCCAACAACGTCAGCCCCAAACCGTTCGTCTGGTCGAAGACCGCTGACGACATCCTCACCAGCATCGAACGATTTTGTCTACGAACTTCTAACTCACAACACTAGCGAGGTATCGGTAGACGTACCGCGGGTTAGACATCAGGATTGCTCCTCGATCGCGTTCGCGTCGTCACCGTAGGGGCCCATGCCATCCGGCTCGATCATGCGACCTGCACTTCGAGCAGGGGCATCACCACGGCGGCGCTTCATCTATGGGCTTCCTGCTCCGCGCAATCTCAAGTCGACGACGCCATGCGACGTCAATTTCGCGCTCATACTCAATCCGAGACTGGGCGCGCGCGAACTTCAGACGCCTTACTCGAGCCAGGAAGCGGCGATCAATTTGAGTTGCCGCGACTGCCCTACCAATCAAGCTGTCGATCGCCGCAATGCGCCCTTTGGAATCCATTCCTCCAAGTGCGTTGATGTCGCGCGCCAGATCATGCTCTCGCCCAGACAGCACCGTTACATGATCACCTCGAATCATGGTGCCAGTCACTGCCTTGGCCTGGTCGCCTCGATAGACACGATCCTTATGATAGCGAAAGCCGTGGCGATCAACGACCTGCTTCGCTTTCCACAAAAAGGCCGGCGTGGCGCCGACGCCTGAAAAGGTTAGATCGTCAACGTAGCAGGTCATGCGCACTCCGTGGGCAAGCGCAAGCTCATGCAGCTCATCGAACATCGGTGCGGCAGCGTAGTAAGCAAGAAGTTGACTCACGCAGCTGCCCGTCGGGATGTGGTTGTCGCACACGCACAGGCGCGTCAACAGGCCTGCAACGTCAGGGCTGCATCGAAGGCGATCACCGAAGAATCGCGCAACCCGCGCCCCATCGACAGACGGATAGAACTTCTTGAGATCGAGCTTTGCCAACGGCACGGCGCCGGCATGCGCCTTTGCGTTCGTGACGTAAGACCGGCCACTGCGGCCAGAATGCAAGTAGTCAGGCTTCTCGATGCGCTCAAGCAGGGTGAATAAGCGCCGGTGAACGCGCTCCAGGACAGCCTTGGGCACCTCTACTCGTCTGGGCTTGCCGTTCTGCGTGATCTCGAAGATGCGAAAGTTGCGCTCCTGGTGTGCGAGGCGCTCAAGCCATTGGAGGTCAACGTTGAACACCTCAGCCGCCAGCTTCTTCCGAGAAACTGCCATGTAGAGCTGCGACTGGTGCAGTGGGTAGGGTCCGGACTCGCTCTTTGCCACTGCCCCACCTTTCAGACGTCGCTCTTGGACGCAATCCAATCCAGCATCTTGATCACCTTGCCCGCGACTGCCGCCCTCACCTTCTCGGGTTTGCTGTCGTTCAGCCGTTCCGAGAAAAACAGAAGCGATGACGCGGGCATGTTGAAAACCTCGGCGTATTTCTCAAGCAGTTCGAGCGTGACGGCCTTCTTGCCGCCTTCGATCTCAGATAGGTAGGACTTCGAAATGCCCAGCCGATCCGCCAAGGCTGTCTGACTCAAATCGTGGAACACACGCACCAGCCTTAGTGCCTCGTGTTGCATCCGCGCTCTCCAATAACCAACGACAAAAAGGCCAGGAGCCGTCTCTGAATCGAATCCACACCCTCCACAAGAACCAAGCAAGCCTTCCGGCCTGCAAGATCCCGAAGAAGACGCTGCGGCGGAGGAACACCCACGCCCACATGATCTTCAACATCGACGACAGCTGACGGCTTGAACGCGAACTTCTTTCAGTCATGCTATGACTCCTTCTACAAAACACCTCCGCGGGATGCGGAAGCCTCGTCAGCCCTGTAGAAAGCGAGAGAACGCCAGCTGCATTTACCCCTGGACCCACATGACCGCGCCGGTCTCGTCCCGGCGCGGTTCCTCCGGCGTCCATGCCACGAGCCACCAGCCGGCGACCCAGGACCTGTGCGCGGAAGACAGCAGGATCTTTCGACCCCACGAGAAGCGCTTCCGCTTCTCCACTCTTGACGAGCGCTCTCTGTAGTCCAAGCATCGCCATAGTAGCGGCGAGTGGCCGGCCGTGCAAGGCTTTTAGTTCGCTGTCAGCGAACGTTGTTCTCTTTCGCGTCTCCAGCCATCGCAGCAATTTGCCGCGATCCTTGAGTTCGAGGCTCGTTGGCATCAGGATCGCGTAGGGCCGTTCGGGCGCCCTCACCATCGGAGCGAAATCCTACGTTGTGGTGCTAGGAGCCTATTTTTTGTCCGGCCATTTGAACCCCATTGGCGGCTTGTCGCTGTTGATCTCAAGCACGCCCTGGATGTGTCCGATAGGGATGTGCAGCGCGCAGGGAACATCGTCGTCCAGCGGCACCGGGTCGACGCGCAACATGCCGGGAACAACGCTGGGCTGCACGTCGACTGCGACGGTGTACTGCTGCTGCCCGGGTTCGGAGTACCGCTTGAAGTACTCGTCTGCAGGCGGCGGCGGCGCGCCATCGTATAGAAACACGAAGAAGAATGTTTTCATGGGTGGCCCCTCCGAAGACAAGATGGTGGCAGATTGATTGTCCGTCGATCGGGCGCACCGGCCCATGCTCAGAGCGCCACTGTCTAGCCGCGCTGACTCATCCAGAGCAATGTCTGCAACGCAGCGGGTGCGGCCGCCCGCCGGGAGGTGCCGTTCGACGGCTGCCGCCGCAAAGCTGCTCACCTGGGCTTGAACAGGTTGATCAGCATGGCGGGGCCTGTTCCTCTTCCCCGGTCGCTTGCCGATTCCGTGCGTCGTCGGGCCGAGGTAGCCAGGCTGTCCATCGGGACTTCCCAGTGCGTTTCTCCCAGGATGGCGAAACGCCGGCTTCCCACTGATGAGTTCCATTCTCAGTGGGAAGAATTCCAAGTTCAGCGGTGATCGACAGTTATCGACAACAGTCAACAACGACACCCCCCCCCTTGAATCGTCACACGCGGTCCCTATAATGCTTGCTAGCACTCAACAGCCGCGAGTGCTAGCGATGGTGGCGTGGGCCGCCTGAGCACTTGCCCGAACCTATGCGAGCTGGCACTCACTCTTGAGTTGACCCGCCGCCAGGCTTACTGCGAATTGCATTGAAGGAGATGAAATGAAGCTGCGTCCGTTGCACGACCGTGTTGTCGTCAAGCGCCTCGAACAGGAAACCAAGACCGCCTCGGGCATCGTCATCCCCGACGCCGCCGCCGAGAAGCCCGACCAGGGCGAAGTCCTGGCCGTCGGCCCGGGCAAGCGTAGCGACAAGGGCGAGTTCATCGTCCTGAACGTCAAGGTCGGCGATCGCGTGCTGTTCGGCAAGTACAGCGGCCAGACCGTCAAGGTCGATGGCGACGAACTGCTCGTGATGCGCGAAGAAGACCTCTTCGCCGTCGTCGAAAAGTAATCCCCGGCGCGGAGCACCTCGCTTCGCGCTCCAGGCTGGCAGGCACGAACGCCTGCCAGGTGGCGAATGCCCCGGCCGCGGACACGTTCCGCCGCCGTCCTGAATCCCCAATCACTGAATCCGGAGAAACATCTCATGGCAGCTAAAGACGTCATTTTCGGCGCAGACGCACGCGCTCGCATGGTCGAAGGCGTGAACATCCTGGCCAACGCGGTCAAGGTCACGCTGGGCCCCAAGGGTCGCAACGTCGTTCTCGAGCGCTCGTTCGGCGCTCCCACGGTCACCAAGGACGGCGTGTCCGTGGCCAAGGAAATCGAACTGAAGGACAAGCTCCAGAACATGGGCGCGCAGATGGTCAAGGAAGTGGCTTCCAAGACCAGCGACAACGCCGGTGACGGCACCACCACCGCCACCGTGCTGGCGCAAGCCATCGTGCGCGAAGGCATGAAGTACGTGGCCGCCGGCATGAACCCGATGGACCTGAAGCGCGGCATCGACAAGGCGGTCACCGCCCTGGTCGCCGAGCTGAAGAAGGCCTCGAAGCCGACGACGACGTCCAAGGAAATCGCACAGGTCGGCACGATCTCGGCGAACTCCGACGACTCGATCGGCCAGATCATCGCCGAGGCGATGGACAAGGTCGGCAAGGAAGGCGTCATCACCGTCGAAGACGGCAAGAGCCTGGCCAACGAACTCGACGTCGTCGAAGGCATGCAGTTCGACCGCGGCTACCTGTCGCCGTACTTCATCAACAACCCGGAAAAGCAGGTTGCCCTGCTGGACAACCCGTTCGTCCTGTTGTTCGACAAGAAGATCTCGAACATCCGCGACCTGCTGCCGACGCTGGAGCAAGTCGCCAAGGCCGGCCGTCCGCTGCTGATCGTCGCCGAAGAAGTCGACGGCGAAGCGCTGGCGACCCTCGTGGTCAACACGATCCGCGGCATCCTGAAGGTCGTTGCCGTCAAGGCGCCGGGCTTCGGCGATCGTCGCAAGGCCATGCTGGAAGACATCGCCATCCTGACGGGCGGCAAGGTCATCGCCGAAGAAGTCGGCCTGGCGCTGGACAAGGTCACGCTGGCCGACCTCGGCCAAGCCAAGCGCATCGAAGTGGGCAAGGAAAACACGACGATCATCGACGGCAACGGCGCCGCCGGTGACATCGAAGCGCGCGTCAAGCAGATCCGCATCCAGATCGAGGAAGCCACGAGCGACTACGACCGTGAAAAGCTGCAAGAGCGCGTGGCCAAGCTGGCCGGCGGTGTTGCACTGATCAAGGTCGGCGCCGCGACCGAAGTCGAGATGAAGGAAAAGAAGGCCCGCGTCGAAGATGCGCTGCACGCCACCCGTGCCGCCGTCGAAGAAGGCATCGTCGCCGGTGGCGGCGTCGCGCTGCTGCGCGCACGCCAGGCCGTTGGCGCCCTCAAGGGTGACAACCCGGATCAGGACGCCGGCATCAAGCTGGTGCTCAAGGCCGTCGAATCGCCGCTGCGCGAGATCGTCTACAACGCCGGCGAAGAAGCCAGCGTCGTCGTCGCGGCCGTTCTGGCCGGCAAGGGCAACTACGGCTACAACGCCGCCAACGGCACCTATGGCGACATGATCGACATGGGCATCCTGGACCCGACCAAGGTCACCCGCACGGCTCTGCAGAACGCGGCTTCGGTCTCGTCGCTGATGCTGACGACCGAGTGCATGGTCGCCGAGTCCGCCAAGGACGACGCGCCGGCCATGGGTGGCGGCGGAATGGGTGGCATGGGCGGCATGGGCGGCATGGACATGTGATGTCCGCGCCCGGGACGCCGCGAGGCGACCCGGTGCCTGTCCACTGCGACATACGAAAGGGACTGCTTCGGCAGTCCCTTTTTTCTTGCCGGCGCGATACGCGCGCGGGTATGCGCCCGCGAGAGGCGCACCCTGGTTCCGTTCTCCCGCAGAATGCGGGCAATGACATCACGCCTCGCCCTCCTCGCCGTGCTGTCGGCCGCACTGCTGTCGACGCCGGCGTTCGGCCAGGACGAGACCGCCGCCAGCGCGCCCGCCGCGCTGGCGCGGCACGCCGACGGCGGCCGCCCGCGCATCGGCCTCGTGCTCTCGGGCGGCGGCGCGCGCGGGCTCGCGCATGTCGGCGTGTTGAAGGTGCTGGAGCGCGAGCACATCCGCATCGATGCGATCGCCGGCACGTCGATGGGCGCGATCGTCGGCGGACTCTACGCCAGCGGCATGAGCGCCGACCGACTCGAGAGCGAGCTGCGCCACATCGACTGGGACGCGCTGTTCGCGACCCGGGTGCCACGCCCCTACCTGTCGCAACGGCGCAAGGAAGAGGACTTCGAGATCTCCACCGGCCTCGAATTCGGCCTGCACGCCGGCCAGCTGAGCGCGCCGCAGGGTGCGTTCTCCAGCCGCGGCCTCGAGCTGCTGCTGCGTCGCTTCACGCTGCCGGTGCGCCACATCGACGATTTCGACCACCTGCCGATCCCGTTCCGCGCCGTGGCCACCGACATGGAAACCGGCAAGCCTGTCGTGCTCTCGCACGGCGATCTCGCGGTGGCGCTGCGCTCCAGCATGAGCGTGCCGGGCGTGTTCGCGCCCACCGAGGTCGACGGCCACATCCTGGGCGACGGCGGCCTGGTGGACAACCTGCCGGTGGACGTCGCGCGCGCGATGGGCGTCGACGTGGTGATCGTCGTCAACGTCGGCACGCCGTTGGCGGGGCGCGAGTCGCTGTCGTCGGCGGTGGGCATCACCGAGCAGATGATCGCGATCCTGACCGAGCAGAACGTCGAGCGCAGCATTGCCACGCTGAAGTCGCACGACCTGCTGCTCAACCCCGATCTCGGCAAGCTGACCTCCGGCGACTTCGGCCGCGGCACCGAGCTGATCAAGGTGGGCGAGGACTTCGCGCAGGCGCAGGCGGATCGGATCGCGGCCTATGCGGCGCCGGCGCCGGAGTACGCGCAGTGGCTCGCGCAGCACGTGCAGCCGGCGATGGAGCCGACGCCGCTGGTGGCGGTGCAGTTCGAGGGCTCGCAGCACACCAACCCGGACCGCTTCGAGGCCAAGCTGCAGTCGCAGGCCGGCGACCTGTTCGACACCAGGAAGGCCGAGGCCGACGCGCGCCGGCTGGCGGCCAGCGGCGACTACACCAGCGCCGACTACCGGCTCGTCACCGGCCCGAACGGCGAGACGCTGATGTTCGACCTGCAGGACAAGCCCTGGGGCCCCAACTACCTGCGCGTGGGCCTGGACCTGCATGCCGACTTCAGCGGCCACAGCGGCTTCGACGTCAAGCTGAGCCACAACCTGCACTGGCTCACGAAGAACGGCACCGAGTGGCGCAACTTCATCCAGGTCGGCGAGCGCCCGGCGATCTTCTCCGAGATCTACCACCCGCTGTGGCGCAACATCGACGATTCGTCGGACTGGTTCACCGCCGCCTACATCTCGGGCGACCGCCAGCATCGTTCCGCGTACGCCAGCGACGGCATCGAGATCGCGCAGTTCCTGCGCTCCTCGGCCCAGATCGGCCTCGACTTCGGGCTGCCGTTCGGCCGCCTGGGCGAGCTGCGCGCCGGCTTCGTGCACGTGAGCACCTCCACCACGCCGACGCTGCTGTCGGCCGCCTGGACGGGCTCCCAGCAGACCCAGGTGTGGCAGGAAGACGGGCTGCGCGTGCGCGGCGTCGTCGACCAGCTCGACTTCGTCAACTTCCCCACCAGCGGCTACCGGCTCGAGGGCGAAGGCGTGGTCGGCACGCGCCGCCTGCAGCAAAGCGAGCACATGGCGCGCGGCTCGGTCGAAGGCACGCTCGTCGACACGGTCGGACGCAACACCTTCGAGGTGCACGGCGCGCTCAAGATGTCCGACGAGAACGCGCAACTGGCGGTCGACCAGTTCACGCTCGGCGGCTTCCAGCAGCTCTCGGGCTATCGGCCCGACCAGCTGTCGGGCAACGCGGTGCTGTTCGGCCGCCTGAACTGGTACACGCGGCTCACCGACACGCCCGTCTTCGCGCGCGGCTTCTTCTTCGGCGCGTCGCTGGAGGCCGGCAACGCGTGGCAGGACCGCTCGGAGATCAGCCTGGCCCACCTGCGCGGCGGCGGCAGCGTCTACCTGGGTGCCGACACCGGCATCGGGCCGATGTACCTGGGCATCACCTACGCGCGCCAGGGCGAGCTGGGGATCGCGCTGTTCATCGGGCGCCCGTGAGCCGTCGCGCGGCGGCCGGTGCCGCCTGAACGTCCTCAGCCGGCGTACGGCCCCTTGACCTCGCCCCAGCCCCACCGGGGCATCGCCGCATGCTCATCGACGACGGCACCCGGCTGCGAGTTGATGACCGCCAGGCGCGAACCCCATTCGAGATAGCCGACCAGCGCCGAGCGGAACTCGGGATCGTCGGGCATGGCCAGCTCGTCGGCCGTGGCCAGCAGCAATTCGACCCAGCGCCGGCGCTTGTCCTGCGTGAGATGGCGATCGAGGTGCTGGCGGATCATGTGCGGATGGCCGCCGTGTTCGGCGGTGTACGTCGCCGGGCCGCCCAGCACTTCCGCGAGAAAGGCCGCGACGTGCGCCGGATGGTCGGCGCCCATGTGCGCGAACACCGGCGCCAGCAGCGCGTCCTGCGCGACGTGCTCGTAGAAGCGGGTGGTGAGGCGATTCAGCGCCTCGATGCCGCCGAGCCAGTCGTAGAGCGTCGGAACGGGAGTCGTCGTCATTCGATGGGCCTCGCGGTCTTCTGGAGCGTTCAGTCCTCGTCGACTTCGTCGTCGATGTCCTCGCCGCCCTCGCCTTCCGGCATCGGCGCCACGTCGAAATGCACGCGCTCGGGCATGGCCTTCTTCCAACCCATCATCTGCTCGGCGACGTCCTCGATGCCCACGCGGCGCAGCGACGAGAACAGCACCACGGCGATGTCCGACGCCTCCGTGACGAACTCGCCCAGCACCTCCTGGGCGCCGGCGACGGCCAGGCCCTGGTCGCGCTGGCCGAGCTTGTCGCACTTGGTGAGCAGCACCAGCAGCTTGATCTCGCCGGTCTTCACGCGCTGGGCGATGAAGTCCAGCAGCTGCTTGTCCAGCGGCGTGAAACCGTGGCGGCTGTCGATCATCAGCACCACGCCCATCAGCGCGCGCCGCACCTCGAGGTAGTCGGCCATCACCTTCTGCCACACCAGCTTCTTGCCGCGCGCGACGGCGGCGTAGCCGTAGCCGGGCAGGTCGGCGAAGAAGGCGTCGGGCGCCTCGCGCGAGCCGAGGGTGAACAGGTTGATCAGCTGCGTGCGGCCCGGCGTCTTCGACGCGAACGCGAGCTGGCGCTGCTGGGCCAGCGTGTTGATCGCGGACGACTTGCCGGCGTTGCTGCGGCCCACGAACGCGATCTCGGGCATGTCGCCCTGGGGGAGCTGCGCGATCTTGCTGGCCGACGTCAGGAACTTGGCGGTATGCAGCCAACCGAGGCCTTCCTTGGCCTCGTCCGAGACCACCACCGGCTTCTTGTAGACGGGGGCCGGCACGGCGCGAGGGGGGGAGGGTTTGCGCGTACGCTTAGCTTCGGTCATGGTGCATTGTAAAATCGTTGGGTTTGCTCCATCCAAAAGCCTCTCCTGAAGGGTTCGTCGAGATGAAGTCCTTGTACGTTGTTGCCCTGGCGGCCCTGTTCGCCACCCCTGTGATGGCCGACGAAGCGAAGGGGCCGGCCAAGCCGGACCTCGCCAAGGGCGCCACTACCTCGGCCACCGTCTGCGCGGCGTGCCACACCTCCGACGGCTCGCGGGGCATCCCGACCAACCCGATCCTGCAAGGCCAGCACGCCGACTACCTCGTCAAGCAACTGACCGAATTCAAGTCCGGCAAGCGCGACAACGCCATCATGAAGCCGATGGCGTCCACGCTGTCGGACGACGACATGCGCAACGTCGCCGCGTTCTACGCGTCGAAGACGGCCAAGCCGGGCCTGTCGAAGAACCCGGCCACGGTCGCTCTCGGCATGAAGATCTGGCGCGGCGGCATCTCCGAGAAGAACGTCCCGGCCTGCGCCGGCTGCCACGGCCCCACCGGCGCCGGCATCCCGTCGCAATATGCCCGCCTGGGTGGCCAGCACGCCGAATACGTCAGCGCCGAACTGGGCCTGTTTCGCGCCGGCAAGCGCAACAACAGCCCGCAGATGACGACGATCGCCGCCCGCCTGAGCGACGCCGAGATCGCCGCAGTGTCCGACTACGTCGAAGGCTTGAACGCCGGCAAGTGAGGGCGGGACGGCTGGCCAGGCGCGCCAGCTAGCCTTCTTCGGAGTTGCCGGCGTCCAGGTCGACGCCCAGCTCCGACGCCAGCCGCGCCACCTGTGCCCGCAGCCGCTCCAGCTCGGCCTTCATGCGCAGTTGCTCGGCGCGCAGCGCCGCCACCTCCGACAATCCGAGCGCCGAATCGCCCAGCGGCGTGCCCGGGCCGGCCTGCGCGGCCGCCGGCGCGGCATCGGCCACCGGCCCCGCCAGCAGGTGCGCCCAGCGCGACTCGCGCGCGCCCGGCGCCCGCGCGAGCTTCACGACAAACGGCGGCTCGTGCGTGGCCATCTCGTCGAGAAAGCCTTCCACCGACGAGATGTCGGCGAAGCGGTGCAGGCGCTCGCTGTTCAGGCGCAGTTCGGCCGCGGTCTGCGGGCCGCGCAGCATCAGCAGCGCCAGCAGCGCGACGCTCTGGCCCGGCAGCTTCAGCACGCGCGCGACGTTGTGCTCGAAGCGCGGCACGCGGCTGCCCGAGCCCTCCAGCACCACGTGCAGCGACTTGAGCGTGTCGAGCGCGGCCAGCACGTCGCCCTCGCTCGCGTTGATCACCGGGTCGCGCGCCGTCTTCTGGTTGCAGCCCAGCGTCAGCGCGTTGAGGCTCAGCGGATAGCTGTCGGGCACGGTGTGCTGCTTCTCGACGAGCACGCCGAGGATGCGGGTCTCGAGGAGCGAAAGCGTGGGCAAGGTCATGACGGGCGGCTGCTCTGGCGAAGGGACGCGCCAGTATCGCTCGCCGGGTTCCGGCACGCCCGGTGCAGGGGCGCGGCGCTTCAGGCCGACACGAAGCGCCGCTGGCGCATCCACTTGGTGGCCACCCACTTCTCGCCGCGCTCGACCGCCGCGCTGGCATGCAGCGACGCATGATCGACCTGGCCGCGGCTGTTGCAGTACTCGAAATAGACGGCGTTGCCGCGCTGCGGCGACACGGCCCAGCCCGCCTCCGGAAACACCGTCTGGCCGCCCGCAGGCACATCGTTCAAATACGTGACCAGCGTGCTGACGCGCTGGCCGCTGCGCGCGATCGAGGCCTGGTTGGCCGGGTTGGACGGCACGAGGAAATCGAAGTGCGGGTCGCTGCCGGCACCTTCCGGGTAGTGCAGGATCTGCAGCCCCTCGCCGTTGGCCAGCGGCAGGTTCATCAGCTCCGAGATGCGGCGATCCAGCTTCGCGATGAACGGGTTCTCCTGCAGGCGAAAGAACATGCCGAGGCTGGCGCGGGTGCCGGCGACGACGTCGCGGCCCGTCATCGGATCGACGATGGTCGACGGCTGGAGCCGCGGCCGCGCCAGTGCAATCAGTTGCGCGCATTCGTCCGGCGCCAGCACGTCGTTGAACACCGCCAACAGCGGGCGCGCCGCGCGCGCGGCCACGCGCACCACGCGGTCGGACGTCGCGATGCGCGTGCCGGGGGCCAGGATCGGTGTCTCGTAGACGTAGTCCGCGGCTGCGGGCGACGCGTCGTCCATCTCGACATGATCGACCGGCGGCGCCGCGCCGCTGGCGCGCGCCCGCACGAACGCGGCCACGATCGCGCGCGCGGCGGCCTCGGGCATGCGCTGGCGCTGCATCTCCGCGACGAGCGCGTCGGCACCAGCGCCGCGATCGAAGTTGCCCTGGATCCAGTGGCCCAGCTCGGGCGCAAAGCGGACGACGGAACTCATCTCGACAGGGTGCTGTCGCTCACAGCAGTTCGACGGCGACCCACCCGTGGTCGGTCAGGCGCACCGTCTCGTTGAGCTGCGCGACGCCGTCGCCGCGGATCACGCCGGCGACGACCGGGAACACCTTCTGCGCATCGGCATCGGTGGCCCAGGGCGCCGGGGTGACGTGGTAGGTATAGGTCACGACCATCTGCTGCACGTCCGCCGGGGCGGAGGCGGCGGCCTCGCGCGCGACGATCGCGGCCGAGGTGTCCTTGCTCCAGCCCACCACCTTGTCCAGGCTCAGCTTGGCGGCGCAGAAATCGCCCTGCGACAGCGTCTTGCCGTTCGCGCCGTGCACGGTGCGCACGACGTAGAACTTCTTGCCCGCGTCCGTGAGCGCGTAGCGGCGCACCTTCATGTGGTGCGAGACGCCGTCGTCGTCCAGCGCATCGACCTCCGCCACGCCCATCGTCACCAGCCCGAGCTTCTCCAGCACGGGCATCTGCACCGCGTTGCGCGCGCCGGCGCGGATCTCGCGCTCGGTGACGTCGATCGGCCACTGCGCCTTCGCCAGGCACAGGTCGCCGCGCTGCGCGAGGTAGGTGGTCATCGCCGCGTCGATGTCGGCGGCGGTCGGCTCGGCCGAGCGGCCGCAGCCGGACACGGTGGCCGCCAGCGCGAATGCGGCGGCCGCGGACAGAACGGATTTCATGGAACGGGTCTGCAGTCTCGTCATGGTCTGGAAGGAAGCGTTTTCAGTTGACGCACGGGCCGGAGGTCGGCGCCGTGGCGGGCGGCTTGTAGCCGTCGGTGAGGGTGTTCAGGAAGCAGATCAGGTCGGAGATGTTCTGCTCCGTCATCGGCGGCTTGCTGTGCGCGGGGCGGCCGTCCAGCGGCATCTGCGTGTCGATGTTGGAGACGAACATCGCCGGCAGGTCGTCGTACTTCTGCACCGTGCCGCCGACGTACTGGGTGGTGATCAGGCCGTAGGTCGGAAAGTCCGGATCCGGCGTCGCCTTGGGCGTGCCGCCGACGGTCGGGTACCAGATCTCCGGCATCGTGTCGCGCGTGTTGTAGAAGCGGATCACCTGCTCCAGGCTGTGGAACACGCCGTTGTGGAAGAAGGCCTGGCGCGTGGCGACGTTGCGCAGCGTGGGCGCCTTGAACATGCCGCAGAACGTGTTGCCGGCCACCGGCGGATGGTCGGTGCGCAGCGGCCCGCACAGGCCGGTGTCGTTGTACGACGGATCGGCGTTGGCCGGGATCGCCACGTTGCGCGGCACGCTGATCGCCTCGTAGGAGAAGTCGGTGAACAGCGCCGAGCTGCCGTTCAGGCCCGCGCCCTGGTAGTGGCAGGACGCGCAGTTGCCGGTGGTCGGATCGACCATCACCTTCAGGCCGCGCGTCTCCGCCGGCGTCAGGTTGCCGCCGATCTTGTTGCCCGCGTAGAGGTCGTACTTGCTCGAGAACGGATGGAAGCTCACGTCCTCCATCTGGAACGCCTGCAGCGCCGCGCGGGCGCTGGCGAAGGCGGCGGTGGTGTCGGCGAACGCGGTCGCGCCGAAGGCCTGGCGGAACAGGTCGGCATAGTCGGCCGCCTGCAGCTTGGCCACCACGTCGGCCGGGCCGGCGTTGGCCATCTCGTGCGGATCGAGCAACGGGATCTGCGCCTGGTCGGCCAGCGTCGCGGCGCGCCCGTCCCAGGTGAAGCCGCCGCCCGGGCCGGGGGCGCTGATGCCGTCCGGGTTGTCGAGCAGGTCCGCATACGGCGGGGTGTATTCCTTGTAGCGCAGCGACGGCGCGGCGCGCGTGCCGAGCTGGTCGAGATGGGGGCCGCCGAGCTGGACGGCCAGCGCGTTGGGCGGCCCGTAGGCGGACTTCGGATCGTGGCATGTCGCGCACGACATCTTGCCCGAGCCCGACAGCGTCGTGTCGAAGAACATCTTCTGGCCGACCTGGGCCGCCAGGCTCAGTGTCTGCGTGTTGGCCGACGCCTTGGTCGTCGAGCCGCCGCAGGCGCTCAATGCGACACCCAGAACCCAGGTCAGTGCAAGCGGCGCAAGACGCAGCGCGCTCGACGAAACGGAAATCATGCGTTTGGCTTCTCGGAAATGCAAACGGATGGCTCGCGGGCCATCCTGGTTCGAACCGGATCAGGGATCGAGGAAAAGCCGGGCACCGCCCGGCCTCTCCTCAGGCCATCACTTCACCGCCCAGACGTTGGTCTGGTTGGAGTCGGGGCCGACCTGCGCCGCGAGCGCCGCATCGGCCGTCTGCTTCTGCGTGTAGGTGGCCGGCGCGACGAACGCATGGTTGATCGGGCGCACCGAGTCGAAGTGCGTGTCGGCGCTGGCAGCGAACTCCGGCAGGTTCAGGATGTTCTTCGCGATGAACGACTCGGTGTACTTCGAGCGGTTCATGTACGAGGCATCCACCTTCGGGTCGGCGAGGCCGAACATGTCCTGGAACGTGCGCACCAGCGCGAAGTGGCTGTACGCATCGTTGTCGGCAACGCCCTTGGGCGCGGTGGCCTGGTTCGTCACGATGCCGAACACGCTCTGGCCGTGGCCGCGGTTGCCGGCGGTGTAGTTGTGCACCGTGTTGTCGACCGAGGTCGTGCCGTCGCTGTTGACGATGATCGGGTTGGCCACCGTGCTGTTGCTGGGGTTCCAGCCGCAGCACGAGTTGAAGCCGGCCGTCGCATTGCCTTCGTCGAACATCAGGATGATCGCGACACGCTTCTGCGGGTTGTTCCACAGCGGCGAGGCCTGGATCTTCTTGACGATCGCATCGACGTAGATGTCACCGCGCGCGATGATGTTGCCGCCCGTGGCGACGGCCACGTTGTTGGCGACGCTGCTGCAATCGCTGGCGGTGGCCGTCGTGCCGTCCGGCAGCGTGCCCTTGACGGTGATGCCGTGCATGTCGTCGCACTGGTCGGGGATCACGAAGTTCAGCGTGCCCACCTTGCCGGCGGCCAGGTCGGTGCCGAACTGATCCTGGTCGTAGCCCGCGGGAATCGTGTAGTCGGTGCTGTTCTTGAGCGTCGCATCCCATTGACCGCCGCCCATCGTGCGGTTGCTGTACTTGAACTCGGGCGCCGAACGCACGTTCTGGTACGCCATGCCCGGATGGTGCTTGGTGCGATAGAGCTGCGCGGGCAGCGGGATCGTCAGCGACGCGTTGCCGATCGTCGCGGTGTTGTCGTTGACGGTGCCCGGTGCGTACGTGTGGTCGGCGGCGGTCACGGCGGCGTCGGCGACGCTGTCGGTGCGCAGGTCCTGGCCCGGGTTGGTCGACTCGTTATACGTGCGCCAGGTCAGGCCGGCGGACGTCAACGCGTTGAACAGGTTGGGCTTGCCGACGATGTTGTGGTTGATGTTCAGCGGCGCCTGCGTGCAGGTGGCGGCGAACGGCGACTTGGCCAGGCCCGGCTGGTCGTTGGTGGGCAGCGGCAGGTCGGTGGGGGCGTTGGCGCCGGTGGCGTCGCAGTTCCACTGGCTGTCGTCGTTGATGCCGAAGTCGTCGGCGCCGCCGAGCGCGGTGTAGTTCGGCTCGCTCGGGTTGCCCGTCGCGTAGTAGTTGGTCAGCTGGTTGCCGGCCTTCAGGTAGCCGTTGATCTTCGGCGCGTACGGCGAGTTCAGGATCGACGACGTCGCCTTGTTCTCGAGCATGATCACGAAGACGTTGTCGTAGCGCGGCACGCCTTCGACGTTGAACGCGGCCTGCTGCGACTGCGCGTAGGTGATGGCCGTGCGCGAGTCGGCGACGGCGGTCACCGTGGCTTGCGTGACGTTGGCGGCGCCGACGAGGCGCGGGTCGCCGCCCGGGACGGCGAGGTCGTCGGGGTACTTGTCGCCGCGGTCCAGCTTGGTGATCGCGTACGTGAAGCGGTTGTCCAGGGCCTTGGATTCGGCCAGCATCGCGGTCTGGTCGGTACCGGTGACGGTATTGACGTCGGCCGTCACGTTGGTGGCGGCCACGCCCAGGCGCGTCGCCAGGTTGGCCTTCTCGGTGGCGTAGGTCGAGGTGTTGGCCTCGATCTGGCGGGCGATCTCGGACGACAGCGGGCTGATCACGATCGTGCCGGCGGCCTGTTCGGTCACCTGGCCGAGCGCGACGCGCAGGACGTCGCGGCTGGCGACGGCGGTGCCGCCGACGGTGGCGTCGGTGCCGATGTCGGCGATGAGCTGGGCGTTCGCGGCGGTCACGAGCGTGAACTTGCCGGTGCTGTCGGTGACGACCGGGTTCTCGGTCGCGTCGCACTTGCCGTTGCTGTTGGCGTCGACGCAGACCTTCGCGCCGACGTAGTAGGAAGCGGCGATCGTCGGATCGGTGGCGCTGCCCGGGGTGAACCTGGTGGCGGTCACGACGCCCTTGAGCGTCACGGTGGCCGGCGGTGTCGGCGTGCTGCTGTCGCTGCCGCAGGCGGCGAGGAGCGAGGCGGCGAGAAGGGTCAACGACGAAGCAAGGACGGTCTTGTGTGTGGTCTGCATGGTTATCTGGTTGGATTGACCGAATGGCGGCGCCTCGATCAGGCGCAGGCGCGAACCGTTCGGCCGAGGTATCGGCACAACGATCTGCTCCGGACGCACTGTAGGAAGCGACCATGACGCTTCCATGTCATTCCGGGACTTCGCAAAGAAAAACTGTCAAAAGGCTGTCAATCCGTGACGGATCGACATCGGGATGCGACGTTGTCGATCCAGCTCGCGCAGGCGCGCATACGCCGACGAAGCATCGACGCCCCGGGTTCTCGCGTCGTCCCTGCAACGCGTCCGGGGAGGCGTCAGGCCGGCCGCGCCGACTGGTCGTTCCCGAGCACCCAGCGCTCGTGCACCGGCACGTGCGGCTCGACGTGGCTGGTCAGCAGGATCACCTGCTCGCCCAGCGCCGCGCGCGCCGTGATCGTCTCGGCCAGGTGCGCCGCCGACGCCGCGTCGAGCGCGTTGAACGGCTCGTCGAGCAGCAGCAGCTTCACCGGCAGCGCCAGCGCGAGCGCCAGCAGCGTCTTGCGTTGCTGGCCCAGCGACGCGTCGCGCAGCGGCGTCGCCAGCGCCTTGTCCAGGCCCAGCGCGTGCACCTGCTCGCGCACGCGGTCGGCGTCGACGTTCGCATACGTGGCGCTGACGAAGCCCAGGCATTCGGCGACGGTCAGCCACGGCGTCGGCGGCGGATCGCTGAGGCACCAGAACGTCTGCTGCCGCCACCCGAGCGGTGCCGTGCGATCGCCGGCCGCGTAGCGACAGCCCGCGAGCTCGAACGAACCGTGGCGGGGCGCCAGCGCCCCCGCCAGCAGGCGCAGCAGCGTCGACTTGCCGCTGCCGTTGGCGCCCTGCACCCACGTCACGCCGGCGCCGGCCTGCGCGGTGTAGCCCTCGAACAGCCAGCGCTGGCCATAGGCGAAGACCAGTTGGTCGATGCGCAGCGTCAGCGCAGCGGCGTCGGCATTCAGTTCCACAGTTCACTCCCCAGGGCCGTCAGCAGCCCGGTGCAGATCGCCCACAGCACGACATGGGCCTCGCGGTTGGCGGAGGGCACGGACGTCAGCGTGACCGGAGTCGCCACGAGGCCGAGCGCGAACGCGGCCAGCGGCAGCCCGCGCCACGGACGCGATGCCAGCACCAGCAACACGGCCGCCGCGCCCGCGACGATCATCGGCGCGCAGATCAGCACGCGTGCGCGCCAGCGCCACGCGGGCGGCGCCGGCAACGACCGCAGCCAGGGCGCCAGCGCGGCCAGGTGCGGCTCCATCGCGCGCTGCACGCGCTCGGTCAACGCGATCGCCAACGCGCTGAACATCAAGGCCCAGGCCGCGCCCGGCACTCCGGGCCACAGGCCGCGCGTCCATACGACCGCCAACGCGACGGCCATCGCCACGCCGGCGATCACCGAGTGCGCCCCGGGCATCAGCGCGCCGCGCCACGAGGGCCACCACAGCAGCGCCGGGAACTGGCCCGGCCGGCGCGCCAGCAAGGCCTCGGGCGCCTGAGCGCGCAGCGCGCGATGCGCACGCACGCTCGCGCCCCGCCGCTGCCAAGCGAGCGCCGCGGCGCCCAGCAGGCACGACGCGATCCACGAGGCCAGCAGCGACACCAGGGCCCGCGGCATCGCCTGGAGCCACCACGCGGGCCGGTGGAACGCGAACACCCCCACCGAGAACGCATAGAGCCCGGCCAATGGCGCGAGCACCGCGGCGCTGACGGCCACGTCGGACCACCACAGCGCATGCGCCGTCAGCGGCAGGCAACGCAGCTGCACGCACCACGCCTCGGGCAACAACCGCCGGCGCAGCGCCCACAACGGCCACGCGGCCAGCACCGCTTGCGTGGTCCACACCGCCAGCCCGCTGCGCCACGGCAGCGTCACCGCCCTCATCGGCGGCACGCCGGCCCAGGCGAGCAACGCGAAGCTGGCGACGAAGATCGGCCCGGCAACGCCGGCCACGATGGGCAGCGCCTCCTTCAACGAACGCAGCAGTTCGTGCAGGACTTCGCGGGTGCGTTCGAGGCGGACGGGGACGAGCGTGGTCTTCAGGGTCGGCTTCCGGAGGATGCGTTCACGACAAGATGGCTGGTACCAGCTCACTTTCTCGCCAGCACCGGACCCAGTGCGAACCCCGTGTGCGTGCGCTTTGCCACCAGATGTTCCGGCGTCCCTTCGGCCACCAGCCTGCCGCCTTCGGAGCCGCCTTCCGGCCCCATGTCGATCACCCAGTCGGCCTCGGCGATGACGTCGAGGTCGTGCTCGATGACGACCACGCTGTGGCCGCCGTCGGTGAGCCGGTGCAGCACCTTGACCAGCTTGGCGACGTCGGCCATGTGCAGGCCCACCGTCGGCTCGTCGAGCACGTAGAGCGTGTGCGGCGCCTTCTGCCCGCGGCGACCCACCTCGTCGCGCACCTTGCTCAGTTCGGTGACGAGCTTGATGCGTTGCGCCTCGCCGCCCGACAACGTCGGCGACGGCTGGCCCAGCGTGAGGTAGCCCAGGCCCACGTCCTGCAGCAGCTGCAGCGGATGCGCGATGGACGGCATGCTGGCGAAGAACTCGACAGCCTCGTCCACCTCCATCTGCAGCACGTCGCCGATGCTCTTGCCGCGCCACGTGACGGCCAGCGTCGCCGGGTTGAAGCGCGCGCCGTGGCACAGGTCGCAGCCCACCTTCACGTCGGGCAGGAAGCTCATCTCGATCGTGCGCACGCCCTGGCCTTCGCAGCCCGGGCAGCGGCCGCCGTTCGCGCCGCCGGTGTTGAAGCTGAAGCGGCCGGCGGCGTAGCCGCGCGCCTTGGCCTCCAGCGTCTCGGCGAACAGCTTGCGGATCGCGTCCCAGAAGCCGATGTAGGTGGCGGGGCACGAGCGCGGCGTCTTGCCGATCGGGGTCTGGTCGACCTCCAGCACGCGGTCGACGATGTGCCAGCCTTCCACCGACTCGCAGCCGACCGGTTCGGCCTGGCCGCGGTTGCTCACCAGCGTGGCGACGCTGGCCAGCAGCACGTCGCGCGCGATCGTGCTCTTGCCCGAGCCGCTGACGCCGGTGACGGCCACCAGCCGCCGCAGCGGCACGCGCACCGGCATGCCTTGCAGGTTGTGCAGCTTCGCGCCGACGATCGTGATGTGCGTCGCGGCGCCGGCATCGTCGGCCGCGAACGCGACCTCGCGGCGCGGCTGCATCGGATGCGTCTGCGGATGGGCCAGACAACGGCCCGTGACCGAATCCGGCACCGCCGACAGGTCGCTGGCCTTGCCCTCGGCCACCAGGCGGCCGCCGCGCTTGCCGGCGCCGGGCCCGATGTCGATCAGGTGGTCGGCGCGGCGGATCGTGTCCTCGTCGTGCTCCACCACCACCAGCGTGTTGCCCTGCGAGCCCAGGCGTGCGAGCGCGTCCAGCAGGATCTTGTTGTCGCGCGGGTGCAGCCCGATCGTCGGCTCGTCGAGCACGTAGCAGACGCCCTGCAGGTTGGAGCCCAGCTGCGCCGCGAGACGGATGCGCTGCGCCTCGCCGCCGGACAGCGTCGGTGCCGCGCGATCGAGTGTCAGGTAGTTCAGGCCCACGTCCTCCAGGAAGACGAGGCGGCTGCGGATCTCGCTGATCACGTCGCGCGCGATGTCGGCGTCGCGGCCGACCAGTTGCAGCGATTCGACCCACTTGCGCACATCCGAGACGGCCCACTGCGCCACGTCGGTGATCGCCTGGTCTTCGAACTTGATCGCGCGCGGCGCGGGCGCCAGGCGCGCGCCGTGGCAATCCGGGCAGGCCGCGTCGTGCAGCTCCTCGGCATCGGGCTCCTTCGAGATGAAGGCCTGCTCGCGGCCGCGCTCGTTCTCGTCCAGCACGGAGTCGTCGAACGCGGCGCGCTGCTCGCGCGTCAGCGCCAGGCCGGTACCGACGCAGCCCGGGCACCAGCCGTGCTTGCTGTTGTACGAGAACATGCGCGGGTCGGGCTCGCCGTAGCTGGTGCCGCAGGTCGGGCACGCGCGCTTGGTGGAGAACACCTTCACGCCGCCGATGCCCAGGGTCGAGTGGCCCAGCGCCATCGCCTCCGTGAGGCCGTCGAGCGGCGTCAGCAGGTGCATCACGCCCTTGCCGGTGTCCAGCGCCTTGGCCAGCAACGCGCGCAGTTCCGCCTCGCGCTCCGGCGCGATCACCAGGTCGCCCACCGGCAGCTCCAGCGTGTGCTCCTTGAAGCGATCCAGGCGCGGCCACGGATCCACCTTCATGAACTCGCCGTCCACGCGCAGGTGCGTGTGCCCGCGCGCCTTGGCCCACTTGGCGAGGTCGGTGTAGACCCCCTTGCGCGCCACGACGAGCGGCGCCAGCAGGCCCACGTGCTGGCCGCGGTAGTCGCGCAGCAGCTGCGCGGCGATGCTCTCGACGCTTTGCGGCTTCACCGGACTGCCGTCGTGGATGCAGTGCTGGATGCCCAGCTTGACCCACAGCAGGCGCAGGAAGTGCCACACCTCGGTCGTGGTCGCCACCGTGCTCTTGCGACCGCCGCGCGACAGCCGCTGCTCGATGGCCACCGTCGGCGGAATACCGTACACCGCATCCACCTCGGGCCGTCCGGCCGGTTGCACGATGCTGCGCGCGTACGCGTTGAGCGACTCCAGGTAGCGCCGCTGGCCTTCGTTGAACAGGATGTCGAACGCCAGCGTGCTCTTGCCGGAACCGGACACGCCGGTGATCACCGTGAACTTGCCGCGCGGGATCGCGACGTCGATGCCCTTGAGGTTGTGCTCGCGCGCATTGACGATGCGGATGGTTTCCTCGTCTGAGCTGCTGGCCGTCGAACGGCGGCGCTTGCTGACCAGCGACTGCAGGCTCGGCCCGTCCTTGCTGTCGTCGCGCACGCCCTCGGCCTTGAAGCGGGCGTCCTCCACCGCCGCGTAGCGCGCGTGCTTCTCGCGCGCGACGTCGGAGGCCGCGTAGCGCTCCAGCCCCAGCGTCTCCTCGTAGTCGCGCAGCGCGCGCCCGGTGTGCGAGCGCGTGTTGGCCTTCAGGTCTTCGGGCGTGCCCACGCCCACCAGCTCGCCGCCGGCCTCGCCGCCTTCCGGCCCGAGGTCCACCAGCCAGTCGGCCGAGCGGATCACGTCGAGGTTGTGCTCGATGACGATGAGCGAGTGGCCGGCCTCCAGCAG
>FTKD01000078.1_pt7 | contig 21154 bp, 18 predicted proteins | sample 1658191 | NCBI WGS metagenome assembly FTKD01 (sample SAMEA3914808, study PRJEB12502) | metagenome | biome: forest; material: soil | place: Canada | collected 2011-08-03 | depth 0.3 m
GGCACGGCGAGGCGGGGGAGTCTTTTTTGTGAGGTTAAGGAGGAGGCCGAAGGCCGGGGGACACGAACAAAAAAGACTCCCCCGCCTCGCCGTGCCTGACCCAGCGCGCCCCGCAATGCGAACTACGCACCTTGGCGGATTCCAAGTCCCCAGACCACCAACTGGCCTAGCCCATTCGCGCATGTCCAGCGCGTTCCCCGCAGATCGGCGATGAACCAAAAAAAAACGCGCCTCGAGGGCGCGTTCGTTGCATGCGGCCGAAGGCTCAGCGCGGCGGCAGCAGGCGCGCCGGATCGACCGGCTTGCCCTGCTTGCGGATCTCGAAGTGCAGCTGCACGCGATCGGCATCGGTGGAGCCCATCTCGGCGATCTTCTGGCCGCGCTTGACGATCTGGTCTTCCTTGACGAGCAGCGCCTGGTTGTGGGCGTAGGCGGTCAGGTAGTTGGCGTTGTGCTTGACGATCACCAGGTTGCCGTAGCCGCGCAGGCCCGAGCCGGCGTAGACGACGCGGCCGTCGGCGGCCGCGTACACCGGGTCGCCGGCCTTGCCGCCGATCGCCAGGCCCTTGGTCTTGGCATCGTCGAACGGCGCCACGACGGGGCCGGCCGCGGGCCAGGCCCAGTTCAGGTCGTCGTCCTCGTGCGTCGCCGCGGGCTGCGGCGGCGTGGCGGCGCCGGTCAGCGGCACCGCGCTGCCGGAGGCCACCGCAGTCGCGGCGCCGCTGGCCGGCTTGGCGTCGGGCTTGGCCGGGATCGCGGGCAGCGGCTTGAACGTGGCGCCACCGGTGGCGACCGTGGTGGTCGTGGCGGTGGTCGTCACGGTGGTGCCGGGCGGCACCTCGCCGGGCGGCGCCACGACGCGCAGCACCTGCCCGACCTCGAGGTGGTTCGGGTCGGCGAGGTTGTTCCAGCGGGCCAGGTCGCGCCAGCTCTGGCCGGTGTCCATGCCGATCTTGGTGAGCATGTCGCCGGGCTGCACCGTGTAGGTGTTGGGGCGACCCTCACCTGCCGGCGCCAGGGGGGTGGAGGCCGTCTTGTTCGCGTCGATGGGCGTGGCCACCGGGCGCGAGATCTTGGCCGAATGGTCTTCCACGGGCGCCTGATTCGGGGTGGCGCACCCGATCAAGGCCCAGGCGGACGCCGCGCAAACCGTCGTCACGAGCGTTCGTCGACCCCAGAGCGATGCCATAGTTTCCCAATATTGTTTCATTCGATCCCGGATTTTAAGGGAACAAACGTGACTGCCTCGCCGATCTGTCGAACGTAGCCCTCGGCGGTCCGGTCGACGATCACCAGCGCCTGCCCGGCCAGCCCCGGCATCGCGGTGGGCGCGACCAGTCGTCCGCCCACGGCCAACTGCGCCAGCCAGGCGTCCGGGATGTCCTCGCCGCCGGCCGCGGCCACGATGCTGTCGTAGGGTGCGTTGGGCGCGTGGCCGATGCGGCCGTCGCCGTGCACCAGGCGCACGCCCGGCACGCCGACGGCGTCAAGGTTGCGCCGCGCCAACTGGTGCAGCGGCTGCAGGCGTTCGATGGAAATGACGGTGGGCGCCAGCCGCGCCAGCAACGCCGTCTGGTAGCCGCAGCCGCTGCCGATCTCCAGCGTGCGGCCCAGGTTGCCCTTGCGGCCGGCATTCGCGCCGTCGAACAGCCATTGCAGCTGTCGAGCGACGACCGAAGGCTTGGAGATGGTCTGGCCCAGGCCGATGGGCAGGCTGGTGTCCTCGTAGGCCTGGGTGGCCAGCGCAGTGTCGACGAAGCGGTGGCGCGGCACCGCGGCGAACGCGGCCAGCAGCGTCGTCGCGGTGATGCCTTCGCTGCGCAGCCGCGCCACCATGCGCTCGCGCATCGGGCCGTTGTCCAGGCCCAGGCCGGTGGGCACGACGTGGCGCGCGGCGTCCTGCGCCGCCTGGTGCAGCAGCACCTGCGGGCGCAGCGGATTGCGCGCCGTCCCGCTGGGCGCGGTCGGGCGGCCGTTGCTCGTCCATTGGGCGGGGAACCGCTTGGCGCGCTGGCCGTCTCCACTCATTCGAGGCCCAGCCTGGCGGACCAGCCGCCCAGGTGCGCGTGGTCGGTGAGATCGACCTGCAGCGGCGTGATCGACACGCGGCCGTTGGCCACGGCATGGAAATCGGTTCCGGCGCCGGCCTCGCGCGCGTCGCCCGCGGGCCCGATCCAGTAGATGGGCTCGCCGCGCGGGTTCTTCTGCACGATCACCGGCTCGCTGGCGTGGCGCCGGCCCAGGCGCGTCGTGGCCCAGGGCAGCGCGTCGGCGTCGGGCCGGTTGGGGAGGTTCACGTTGAGCAGCCACGGCGCCGCGCCGGGCTGGCCGAACGACGGATGGGCGATGGCGGCCTCCACCACGCGGCGCGCGGCGCGCGCGGCGGCGTCGATGTGGGCCCAGCCCTTGTGCTGGATCGAGAACGCGATGGCCGGCACACCGAACAGGAAGCCCTCCATCGCGGCGGCCACGGTGCCCGAGTAGAGCGTGTCGTCGCCCATGTTCTCGCCGTTGTTGATGCCCGAGAGCACCAGGTCGGGCCTGTGCTCGAGCAGCCCCGTCATGGCCACGTGCACGCAGTCGGACGGCGTGCCGTTGACCACGCGAAAGCCGTCGGACGGGCCGCCCCTGGCGGCGAACACCGACAGCGGCCGGCCCAGCGTCAGCGAGTTCGACATGCCGCTGGCGTTCTGCTCCGGGGCGATGACGTCGATGTCGCCGAGACCGCGACAGGCCTCGACGAGGGCCACGAGCCCGGTGGCCAGGTAGCCGTCGTCGTTGGCGATGAGGATGCGCATGGGCTCATTGTAGGCAGCGCGACAGCGTCGCCCCGGCGACTGTCCTGTCACGGCACCGTCCTTATGATCGCGTGTCCCCACGAACCGGAACCGATGCCATGCAAGCCTGGATGTGTGAAACGCTGGACGGCCCCGCGGCCCTGCAATGGCGCGAGCGCCCCACTCCACGGCCCGCGGCCGACGAGGTGCTGATCGCCATCCACGCGGCCTCGCTCAACTTCCCCGACCTGCTGATCGTGCAGGGCAAGTACCAGATGCGCCCGGAACTGCCGTTCGCGCCGGGCGCGGAGTTCGCCGGCGTCGTCGAGGCGGTGGGGGCGGACGTGAAGCACCTGAAGCCGGGCATGCCCGTGGCGGCGCTCGGCGGCCACGGCGGCTTCGCCACGCACGCGTGCGTGAAGGCGATGCAGGTGATGCCGCTGCCGGCGGGATTCCCGTTGCGCGACGCCGCGGCGTTCGCCTTCACCTACGGCACCGCGCACCACGCACTCATCGACCGTGCCGCCCTGCAGCCCGGCGAGACCGTGCTGGTGCTGGGCGCGGCCGGCGGCGTGGGCACCGCGGCCATCCAGATCGCCAAGGCGGCCGGCGCCACCGTCATCGCCGCGGCCTCCACCGACGCCAAGTGCGCCCTGTGCCGCGAGATCGGCGCCGACGCGGCGATCAACTACGCCACCACCGCGCTGCGCGACGCCCTCAAGGACGCGACCAAGGGCAAGGGCGTGGACGTCGTGTTCGACCCCGTGGGCGGCTCGCACGCGGAACCGGCGTTCCGCGCGATCGCGTGGCGTGGCCGCTACCTGGTGATCGGCTTCGCGGAGGGCGCGATCCCCGCGCTGCCGTGGAACCTGCCGCTGCTCAAGGGCGCGTCCATCGTGGGCGTGTTCTGGGGCGATTTCGTGCGCCGCGAGCCCGCGGCCAACGCCCGGATGCTGGGAGTGTTGGCCGCGCAATACGCCCGGGGGCTGGTCAAACCCGTGATCGACGAAGTAATTCCCCTGTCCCGGCTCGCGGATGCGTACCATCGGCTGGAGAACAGGCAGATCCTGGGCAAGCTCGTGATGGTGCCGGACGCCTTGTTGGAAGCCTGAAGCGAGAGTCTCGCAGGGGGCGTCCCGCCAGGCGATTCCCCCCATTTGGCTGCCCCGAAACGGGGGATGCGGCGGGGCAGTCGGCTCGCTAGCATTCCCGGATCGCACCAACGAACGGATGTCCATTCCGTCGGGCGCGAAAAACGGCAGGCAAAGGGGAACGACATGGCAGTCAAGGTCTTGATTCTCGAGGACAACCCCGCGGCGCGGGAATTCCTCGGACGCGTGGTTCGCGAGAGCTTCTCGGACACCATCACCATCGTCGAGACGGGCGATCTCGAGAGCGCGCGACGCCAGATCCGCATCGCGGGCGGCGCACAGGGATACCACGGCGTCGACCCGTTCAAGCTGATCCTGGTCGATCTGGAGCTGCCCGACGGCTCCGGCCTCGAGCTGCTGGAGGAGCTGCGCCAGTACCCGGCCACCAAGATCGTCACCACGCTGTACTCCGACGACGAGCACCTGTTCCCCGCGCTGCAATGCGGCGCCGACGGCTACCTGCTCAAGGAAGACCGCTTCGAGCTGCTGGTGGAGGAACTGCAGAAGATCGTCCGCGGCGAGCCGCCGCTGTCGCCGGCCATCGCGCGCCGCCTGCTGGGTCATTTCCGTACCAATACGCGCACGGGCATGAACCGCCGCATCACCGACGAAGGCAACGGCACGGCGCTGCGCTCGCCGGCCGCGGCCTCCACGTTCACGTCGGCCATGGCGTTCGCCGCGCCGGCGCCGGTGGAGATCGAGCCGCCGCTGGACCTGCCGGCGCTCACGCCGCGCGAGGTCGAGGTGCTCACGTTCCTCAGCAAGGGCTTCACGATCAAGGAGATCGCGGCCCTGATGTCGATCAAGTGGTTCACGGTCAACGACCACATCAAGTCGATCTACCGCAAGCTCAACGTGTCCAGCCGCGCCGAGGCCGCGGTGCTCGCGAGCAAGCAGGGCCTCGTCTAAAGCCCGGATGAGCGCCGCCCGGCCGCCCGAAGGCGCTCGCACCGCAGCCGACAGGCGGAGGGTTGACCCGATGCGCGCCGCCCGGCCGCCCGAAGGCGCTCGCACCGCAGCCGACAGGCGGAGGGTTGACCTGATGCGCGCCGCCCGGCCGCCCGAAGGCGCTCGCGCCGCAGCCGAAAGGCGGAGGCTGGCCTCGTGACCCCCGGTCGCGTGCGCCCGATGGGCTGGCGGCGGCTGCTGCTGCTGCCGATCGCGCTGCTCGCGTCCCTGTGCGTGGTGATGCTCGCGCGCACGCTCGCGCAGACGCCCGACCTCGACGCGCGCTGGCGCCTCGACGGCACTGGCCACCTGCAACTGGTGGCCAGCGACCTGCCCGCGCTGCACCCGGCGCTGGGGCATTCGCTGGAGGTCGTCGTGGCGCCGGGCATCGCCCCGCTGTACGTGGACGGGCGCCGCGCCGTCAATTCCACGCGCTGGCTGGCCAACGACGTCGAACGCGAGGCCGCCGCCCGCCAGCAGAGCCAGATGGCGCGCGTGCTGGAGTCCGATGTGCCCGTGCTGCTGGGCTTCACCGATCGCACGAGCGCGCGGGTCGCGCCGCATCCGCGCGGCTACGCGTCGCTGGGCATCACGTTCTGGCTGCTGTGCGGGCTGGGGCTGGCGCTGGAGCTCGTGGTCGCGGTGGTGATGCTGGTGCGCCAGGACCTGCGCAACCTCCTCTACTCGATCATGGCGCAATGCCAGGCGGTGCAGCTGCTGCTGGCCGCCGTCGATTCCGTGCCGGGCCTGGGCAACGTGAGCCTGCTCGCGGGCCACGAGGCGGCGCTGCGCATGTCGCTGGACGTCGTCACCGGCGCCGCGCTGCTCAACGCCACGCTGCTGTACCCCACGCCGCTGCCGCCGCGGCGCGCGCTGGCGGCGCTCGCCTGGATCACGGCCATCGTCTTCAGCGTCGCGGCGCTGGCGTTCGACCTGCCGCAGGCCTGGTGGTGGTGCGAGGCGCTGTCGCTGAGCGCCGGCCTGCTGGTGATCGGGCTGCTGGGCTGGTCGTACCGCCTCACGCCGCACCCGTATGCCACGGTGATGCGGCGTCTGAGCATCGTCTCCACCGGCAGCCTGGCTCTGGTGACCATCGTCGTCGCGCTCAACGACCGCATGCCCGGCGAGGTGCAGTCGCTGGTGACCGCGGTGCCCGTCATCTGGACGGTGTTCCTGGCGTCGCTGCTGCTGATGTCGCCCTTCGTGGCGCGCTCGCAGCACATGATGCGCGAGTTCGCGATGCTGGCCGGCGTCAGCACGCTCGCGACCTCCGTCGACCTGCTGTTCGTGGCCGTGTTCTCGTTCAACCAGTTCGCGTCCATCACCACCTCGCTGTTCGTGGCGCTGGGCCTGTACGCCGCGTCGCGCCAGTGGCTGCTCGACCAGATGATCGGCGCCCGCGCGGTGACCACCGAGCGGCTGTTCGAGCACCTGCTGCGCATCGCGCGCAAGGTGGAGGAGCAACCCGGACGCGCCGCCGACTGGCAGCTGGAGCTGTTCCACGCCGTGTTCCAGCCGCTGGTGGCGCGCCACGAGCCCGGCTTCACGCACACCACGCGCTGGTACGAAGGCGGCGCGGGCCTGCTGGTGCCGCTGGCCGTGGAGTCGCCGGCCGCCAACTCGCCTTCGCAGTTCGACGACGGCGACCCGCCCGAGCCGCGCCTCATCGTGCTTCGCTTCGCCGAGCGCGGCAAGCGCCTGTTCACCGCGGAGGACGCGCGCCTGGCCGACCGCATCGTGGAGCAGCTGCGCCGCGCCGTGGCCCACGACCGCGCCATCGAGCAAGGCCGCAGCGAGGAGCGCGGGCGCATCGCGCAGGATCTGCACGACGACATCGGCGCACGCCTGCTCACGCTCATGTACAAGGCGCCCAACCCCGAGATGGAGGACTACGTCCGCCACACGCTGCAGGATCTGAAGACGCTCACGCGCGGCCTGGCGGCCACCACGCACCTGCTGTCGCACGCGGCGGGCGAATGGAAGGCCGACATCGCGCAGCGCCTCGCGCCCACGGGCTGCACGCTGGAGTGGTCGTTCACGCAGGACATGGAGATCCAGCTGAACGTGGTGCAGTGGTCGGGCCTCACGCGCATCCTGCGCGAGCTGGTGAGCAACATCATCGCCCACGCGCACGCCACGCACGCCTCGATCCACGCGGCGCTGGTCGACGGCCAGCTCAAGCTCACGGTCACCGACAACGGTGTCGGCGGCACGCCCAAGGACTGGTCCACCGGCCTGGGCCTGGGCGGCATCCGCAAGCGCGTGCGCATGCTGGGCGGCACGATCGCCTGGCAGCAGAACACGCCCACGGGCGTGCGCTGCGATGTCAGCGTGCCGCTGGTGAGCCAGGGGCCTTCGCTGCCGGCGTCGTCGACACCGACGTCCACGTCGCCCGGCGCAGGCGCGGGCTGACGCGGTAGCGCTCGCCGCGGTAGAACGCGTCGAGCGCGTCGAGCGCCCGCACGGTGGCCGCCTCGCCCCACTGCGCGAGCCACGCGAACGGACCCACCGGATAGTTCACGCCCAGCGTCATCGCCGCGTCGGCGCCGGCCGCGTCGCACACGCCCTGCTCCACCGCGTCGCTGGCCTCGTTGACCAGCATCGCGATCGTGCGCGCCACCACCAGGCCCGGCACGTCGGTCACGCGCTGCGGCAGCCAGCCGAGCGCGCGCAGCACGTCGGCCGTCCGCGCCGCGAACTCGGGCGAAGCCTGCGACGCGGCCGTCCAGGCGAGCGCCACCACCGGCGTCGTCGACGCCGCGGCCGCCGGGCCCACGGGCCAGTCGAACAGCGCCACGTCGCTGGTGCCCGAGGCCTGCGCGCGTTCCGCGGCACAGCGCCCGTCGGTGAGCAGCAGGACGCCGTCGCCGATGCGCAGGCGCGTCTCGCCGCCCGCGCCCGCGCTCTCGCGCGTGAAGCCCAGGCCCGAGGCGGCCAGGCGCGCGGCGAGCAGGTCGGCCGTCGCGTCGTCGCCCTGCAGCACCAGGGGCGCGGCCGGCAACGGCGGCGTCGCGGCGTCGCCATCGGCGGTCTTGCCGCCGCCCTCGGGATAGCGGTAGAAGCCGCGGCCCGACTTGCGGCCCAGCAGTCCGCCGTCCACCATCTCGCGCTGCACCAGCGAGGGCTGGTAGCGCTTGTCGAAGAAGTTGGCTTCGTAGACGGATTGCGTGACGGCGAAGTTGGTGTCGTGGCCGATCAGGTCCATCAGCTCGCAGGGGCCCATGCGGAAGCCCGCGCCGCGCAGGCAGGCGTCCAGCACCGCTGGCGTGGCCGCCTGTTCCTGCAGCAGCGCCAGCGTCTCGGCATAGAACGGACGCGCGATGCGGTTGACGATGAAGCCCGGCGTGGACTTCGCGTGCACGGCCGTCTTGCCCCAGTCCTGCGCCAGCATGTGGATCGCGTCGGCCACGGCCGGCTCGGTGGACAGGCCCGACACGACCTCCACCAGCCGCATCAGCGGCACCGGGTTGAAGAAGTGCATGCCCACCACGCGCCCGGGCACCTCGAGCCCGCGCGCGACCGCGGTGATCGACAGCGACGACGTGTTGGACGCCAGCACGCAGTCGTGCGACACGATGGCCTCGAGGTCGCGCATCAGCGCCTGCTTGACGCTCAGGTTCTCGATGATGGCCTCGATCACCAGCGCCGAGTCGCGCAGGTCGGCCAGCGCCGTGGCGACGCTGAGCCGTCCGCGCGCGGCCGCCACGTCCTCGGGCGTCAGCTTGCCCTTGTCGGCGAGCTTGGCCAGCGTGGCCATCAGTTGCTCGGCGGCCGCGGCGGCGGCGCCCTCGCGCACGTCGAACAGGTGCACCGGATGGCCGGCCAGCAAGGCCACCTGCACGATGCCGACGCCCATCACGCCCGCGCCGATCACGGCGACGGGACGATTGCGAAACAGGTCGAGTTTGGTCATGCCGGGCATTCTCTCCCGTTATGCGCCGGTTCAGGCTGCGGAAGGCCTGTCACTCGACAATGACGCGGTCGTGACATTGCGTCGCGGCATTGCCGCCCGCGTGGCCGCGTTGCACGCGGTGTCGGGTTGAACCGGTCGCCCAAGCCTCCCTGTGGGTGTCACGACGATTCGACGGGCGGTCCTTCTGCGGTTCGAGCCCTGCGGCGCTCCCGCGACGACGTGCGCGGCCATCCCGCGGACGATTCGCGGCATCCCGATCCGCTATGGCTGGGTGACCGTGACGTAATCCACCTGGAAGCTCGTCGGCAGCTTCGAGTCGTCGGGCAGTCCCGCGACGCCCGCCGCGGTGGTGGTCTGCGTCTGGATGATCAGGAACATCGGCCCCTTGAGCGAGGTGTTGGGGAAGCTGCAGCCGGTAGGGACGCCGTCGATCGCCATGGAGACGGCGGCGGCCGTCCACTGGAGCTTGAAGACGTGCCAGTTGGCATCGACCGGGAACGCGCACAGGTTCGACCAGCCCGAGCTGCCCTGCGCGACCACCATGTGGCACCAGCTCCGGGAATCGCACTCGACGGCGTCGATCTCCTGGTAGGCCGCGTCGCCCTGCGCCGGACAGCCCATGAAGGCCGTGTCCTCGGAGCCGTTGACCAGGTTGGCGGCCTGGCAGTTGGCGCCCAGCAGCCAGATGGCCGGCCACGTTCCGGTGTTCTGCGGCGGCAGCTTCGCGCGGACCGAGACGGTGCCGTAGGTGAAGTTCAGGCGGCTCCACTGCACGTCGCCCGACGTGTAGGGAAGCTGCGCGGGCGACGTGACGGCGTCGCCGCAGGTCGCGGGCGTGGCGGACGTGGCGATGTCCAGGAAGCCGCCGGCCAGCGTCACGGCCCCGGCGGTGTTGCATTCGTTCTCGGACTGGCCGGCCGGCCCGCGCCGCTGGATCACCGACCAGGCCGAGCCGAGGGAGGTGCCCGTGAAGTCGTCGGAGAAGAACGCCGGTGCGGGGGCAGGTGTGGGTGCCGGCGTTGGCGCAGGGGGAGGTGCGGGCGTCGGCGCGGGTGTCGGGGCCGGCGTTGGGGCCGGCGTTGGCGCAGGGGTAGGCGCGGGCGTCGGCGCGGGTGTCGGTACCGGCGTTGGCGCAGGGGTCGGTGCAGGCGTCGGCGTTGGCGCCGGCGCGGGTGACGGCGCGTCTCCGCCGCCGCCGCCGCCGCCGCAGGCGCTGAAGAGCGGGAGCAGCGCCATCAGCGCCCGGTTCCTGTTCGAGATCATCGGAGCCCGTCCTCTTCGTATGCCGGGTGAGCAAGGCCGGCCAATGGATGGCACGGACGAGCAACGAGCGCCCATCGTAACCACGCGCCCGATCGCCACGGCCCGCACCCCTAGAACGACGGTCGAGAGGCAGCCGTCCGGCGCCCGCACCTCCTCCCTCGACGCGCCGTCGCCACCGGCTGGCACACTGGAGGCGCTCGCTCGCACACGCCCCCGACCTCACCGTACACATGCCCCGATCCGCGCCCCGTCCGCCCGAAGACACCGAACCCGACGAGGGCCCCACCGCCGCCGAGGCCGCCTCGCATGCGCGTGCGCTGCGCGGCGCCGCGAAGCTCGCCACCGAGGCCACCACCGGCCTCACCGACCTCGTGGAGGCCGTGCACGCGCGCATCGCCAGCGTGCCCGGCCTGCCCGGCCCCGCCGACGGCCGCACGCGCGGCATCACGGGCCTGGTCTACAAGACCGTGCGCGGCGTCACGCGCGCCGTGGGCGGCAGCGTCGACACCTTGTTGGGTGCACTTTCTCCGATGCTCGCGCCGCGCCCCGGCGCCGAGCCCGCCGGACTGCCCTCGCCCGAGCGCGAGGCCCTGCTCGCCGCGCTCAACGGCGTGCTGGGCGACCACCTGGCGCGCACCGCCAATCCGCTCGCGATCCGCATGGCGTTCCGCCACGCCGGACGCGCGCTCCCGCTCCAACGCGAGGCCCTCGCGACGGCGCTGCCGCGGGCCGGCGGCCGGCCCCTGGTGCTGATCCACGGCCTGTGCATGAACGACCTGCAGTGGCGCCGGGCCAACGGGCACGACCACGGCGCGGCGCTGGCCGACGCGCTCGGCTTCACGCCCGTCCACCTGCACTACGCCAGCGGCCTGCACGTCTCCACCAACGGCCGCGCGCTGGCCGGCCAGCTGGAGCAGTTGCTGGAGCAATGGCCGCACCCCGTCGAACGCTTCGCGATCGTCGGGCACAGCATGGGCGGCCTCGTCGCGCGCAGCGCGCTGCACTACGGCCGCGCCGCCGGCCACCACTGGCCCGACCGGCTCGACGACCTCGCCTGCCTGGGCACGCCCCACCACGGCGCGCCGCTCGAACGCGCCGGCCAGGGCGTGGACATGCTGCTGAGCGCCACGCCCCACGCCGCCCCGTTCGCGCGCCTGGCCAGGCTGCGCAGCGCCGGCATCACCGACCTGCGCCACGGCAACCTGGTGGACGAGGACTGGATCGCCGGCGACCGCTTCGAGGGCGCCACCGATCGCCGCCTGGCGCTGCCGCTGCCGGCCGGCCCGCGCCACTACGCGATCGCCGGCACGATGGCCGACGCCGAGGGCGACCTGAAGGATCGGCTGCTCGGCGACGGCCTGGTGCCGGTGGCCAGCGCGCTGGGCAAGCATCGGCTGGCGAAACGCACGCTGAAGTTCCCGCCGGGACACCAGCGCGTCTTCGAGCAGGTCAACCACATGCAGCTGCTGTCCAGCGAGGCGGTCTTCGAGCAGTTGCGCAACTGGTTCAAGCACTGACGTTCACATGCTGAACCGGTCTAGGCGCCGGCAAAAACCCGCGGCGGGCACAGTTTGCTGCAACGCAGCACAATGAGTGGAACCGTTTCCGCCGCCAGCCACCCATGACCACCGTCTCGCCCGCCCTCGTCTCCACCGCGCCCACGCCCGAGGCCGCGCAGCGCGAGCGGCACTTCTGGCCGGCCGTGTGGGCGCTGGGGGTCGGCAGCTTCGCCATCGGCACCGGCGAGTTCGTGATCATGGGCCTGCTGCCCGAGGTCGCGAAGGATCTCCAGGTCACCATCCCCCAGGCCGGCCACGTGATCACCGCCTACGCGCTGGGCGTGGTGGTGGGCGCGCCGGTGCTGGCCGTGCTGGCCGCCAACTGGCCGCGGCGCGCGCTGCTGATGGCCTTGATGGCGCTGTTCGCCGCGGGCAACTTCGCCAGCGCGATGGCGCCCGGCTACCTCACGATGAACCTGCTGCGCCTGATGACGGGCCTGCCGCACGGCACGTACTTCGGCGTCGCGGCGCTGATGGCCGCGTCGCTGGCCCCGCCCAACCGGCGCGCGAGCGCCGTGGGCCTGGTGATGTCGGGGCTCACGCTGGCCACGCTGCTGGGCGTGCCGCTGGCCGCCTGGCTGGGTCAGCACTGGGGCTGGCGCGCCGCGTTCGTGCTGGTGGGCGGCATCGCCGCGCTGGCCTGCGTGCTGATCCGCCACGGCGTGCCCGACGATCCGGCCCCGCACGGCGCGAGCCCTCTGCGCGAGCTGGGCGCGCTGGCGCGGCCGCAGGTCTGGCTCACGTTGGGCATCGCGGCCGTCGGCTTCGGCGGCATGTTCGCGGTGTTCAGCTACGTCAAGCCGCTGCTGACCGAGGTCACCGGCCTGTCGGTGGACGCCGTGCCGCTGGTGCTGGCGCTGTTCGGCACCGGCATGGTGGCGGGCAACCTGGTGGGCGCGCGCCTGGCCGACAAGTCGCTGATGCGCACGATCGGCGGCCTGCTCGCCTGGAGCGTGGTGGTGCTCGCCGCGATCCCATTCACCGCGCCCTACACCTTGGCAATCTGCCTGAACGTGTTCCTGCTCGGCACCATCTGCGCGATCGCGCCGGCCCTGCAGATCCGCCTGATGGACACCGCCGGCGATGCGCAGACGCTGGCCGCGGCGCTGAACCACTCGGCGTTCAACACGGCCAACGCACTCGGCGCGTGGCTGGGCGGCACGGCGATCGCGGGCGGCCTGGGCTGGACGTCCACCGGCTGGGTGGGCGTGCTGCTGGCCTTCGGCGGCATGGGCGTGTTCGCCGCCTCGCTGCGCCTGCAGCGCCGCATGCGGGCACGCGGCGAAGCACACGCCTGACGCCGCCCTAGTGTCGTGATTGGGAAGTTCGTTGAAGAATCCCGCCCAGAATGACCGCATCCGTCGTTGCGGTGCTCGCGGGGCATTGAGCCCCGCTGCGCGCCGCGCCTAGTCTGCGGCCATTCTGGACAGGATTCGCCAGCACCGGACTCTTCGCTCAAGACCTATTCAACGAACTTCCCAATCACGACACTAGCGCTTCAGCAGCCCGAGGCGCTGCAGGCTCTCTGCGGTGGCGACCACCGCGTCCTCGATGGAGCGCGGCGTCCAGCCGAAGGTGCGGCGCGCCTTGTCGCTGGTGGCGTTCTTGCGCTTGCCGAGCTCGGGCACGATCTGGCCCACCGACTTGTCGAACAGCGCCACGACGCGCACCAGCCAGTCGGGCAGCTCGCGGGTGGGCGCCCGGCGCGCGGCCTCGCCCATCCGGCGCTTCAGGATCAGGCCGATCTCGCTCAGCGACGCGAAGTCGCCGGACACCGCAAGGAAGCGCTCGCCGGCGGCCTCGGGGCGGGTCATCGCCAGCAGGTGCAGGTCGGCCACGTCGCGCACGTCGACCACGCCGAAGGTGATGCGCGGCACCGCGGGCAGCGCGCCGTCCAGCATGCGCTTGACGATCTCGATGGAGGTGGAGAAGTCGGCGCCCAGCACCGGGCCGAACACGCCCACCGGGTTGACGACGGCCAGCTCCATGTCGCCGCCCTCGCGGGCCATGAAGTCCCACGCGGCCCGCTCGGCCAGCGTCTTGGACTTGGCGTAGGCCGTGATGCCCTCGCCGTCAGGCTTCGACCAGTCGTGTTCGGTGAACGGCCGGTCCATCTGCGGATGGCCGTAGCCCACCGCCGCGAACGACGAGGTCTGCACCACGCGCTTCACGCCCGCGGCGCGCGCGGCGCGCAGTACGCGCAGCGCGCCCTCGCGCGCGGGCACGATCAGTTCGTCCTCGTGCTTCGGAACATTGAACGGGAACGGCGAAGCCACGTGCAGCACGTAGTCGCAGCCGGCCACGGCCTCGGCCCAGCCGGCGTCGGCGGTGAGGTCGGCCACGACAAACGAGAGCCGGTCGCCCGCGTCGGCCCCGGCCGCCTTCAGCGTGGCGCGTACCTCGGGCTCGCGCGCGAGCGAGCGCACGCTGGCACGCACGGGGTGGCCCGCGGCCAGCAGCTTGAGGATGCAGTGCATCGCGATGAAGCCGGAGCCGCCGGTGACGAGCACGGTCTCGCCGCTCATGGCGCGCTCCGGGCTGTGGCGGGGTGTGGGTGGAGGGTCATGGCGCGGTCTCCTGCGGCGAAGTGCCGCAGCCTACCACCGGCGGCGCCCCGTTCGTGGGGGCGGCCCACCAACGGCCGGCACGTATCATCGGCGCCGGATCCACCGCCAGGCGCCGCGCCTTCGACCGCGCGCGCCCTCCTTGCCGATGCGCACCCGTCTATTCGCCCTCGTCTCCATCGCCGCACTCGTCGCCGGCCTGGGCCTCGCCGGCTGCGGCAAGAAGGCGGGGCCAGCCGCCGCGCCGGTCACGGCCGCCAACACGCCCGCACCGGTCGCCAGCGAGGTGGTGGCCGAGCTGAAGGACGTGCTGGCCGCGCACCGCCAGATCATCGTGCTGTTCGCCGACGAGAAGAAGCAGACCGACGTGCAGCGCGCGGCGGCCGACGAGGTGGGCCAGGCGATCTTCCACGACAACCGCGCCCACGTGGACAAGATCGAGTCGCAGTTCCAGGCGCTGACGGCGTCCGCCGACGATCCGACGGCCGCCATCGCGCCGGTGCTGGACTTCATCGAGAGCGACCCGTCGCTGTTCGACGCCGACCGCCTCGCGTTCCGCGACCTGCTGCCCAGCCTGCAGGCCGACGTCGCGCGCAACCAGACCCTCGGCGCGATCCGCCTGCACAAGCGCATCGGCGACGACATCGATGCGCTCGACGAGATCCAGAAGAACTACGACGAGGAGATCCGCGCGATCTTCTCGCGCTTCGAGCAGCGCGCCATCGTGCAGAAGCGCGAGCGCTGGGACGACTACGTGAAGCACCTGGCCACGCTGTACACGCGCGACGCGATCCTGAAGTCGCACGGCTATGTGTTGCCGGTGGCCGTCGCCACGCCCGTGCCGCCCTCCGCGCCGGCATCGAAACCGCCGGCCGCCGGCAAGCCCGAGACGGGCCCCGAGATCTTCGGCACCGGCCTGCCGCCCAAGGTCGTCGCGCTGACCTTCGACGACGGGCCGCATCCGGTCTACACCGCCGAGATCACCGCCATCCTCAAGCAGTACGGCGCGCCGGGCACCTTCTTCGAGGTGGGCAACAACCTGGGCACCGTCGGGCCCGACGGCGCCGCGCACCTGGGCAAGAACGCCGAGATCAGCCGCCAGCTGCTGGCCGAGGGCTACATCGTGGGCAACCACAGCATGACGCACGCGCAGCTGTCGAAGAAGACCGGCGACGCGCTGCGCGAGGAGATCCTGGGCAACGACAAGCTGCTCAAGGCGATCGACCCCGACCGCCCGCCGCTGTTCCGTTTTCCCTACGGCGCGCGCAACGCCGAGGGCAAGGAGATCCTGGCCGAGCAGCACCTGACCTCGGTGATGTGGAACGTCGATTCCATGGACTGGGCCGACCCCATTCCGAACTCCATCGCCGACCGCGTGATGCGCGAGATAGACCACAACGGCCGCGGCATCGTGCTGTTCCACGACATCCACGAGCGCACGGTCAAGGCACTGCCGCTGGTGATGAGCCGGCTGGTGGCCGAGGGCTACCAGTTCGCCGGCTGGGACGGCAAGGGCTTCACGGTGCAGAAGCCGGGCGAGACGCGCGGCTTCGTCGACGTGCCGCAGGACGCCGCCGGCGCCGCGCCGGCGCCCGCGGCGGCCGCGTCGATGGCGGCGGTCTCCGACACCACCACCGAGGGCGACTCGTGGGCCGTCGTGATCGGCGTCGACGACTACGCGCACTGGCCCAGGCTGAGCCACGCGGTGCGCGACGCCGAGTCGGTGAAGACATTGCTCACCACCAAGCTCGGGTTCAAGCCTGCGCACGTGATCTCGCTGGAGAACCAGTCGGCCACGCGCAGCAACGTGATGGCCGCGTTCAACGAGCAGTTGCCCAAGTCGGGCCTGAAGAAGACCGACAACCTGTTCGTGTTCTTCGCCGGCCACGGCGGCACGCGCCACCTCAGCTCGGGCCGCGACCTGGGCTACATCATCCCGGTCGACGCCGCCACCGACGACCTCGCCGGCGACGCGATCCCGATGACGGAGCTGCAGAACATCTCCGAGGCGCTGGTGGCGCGCCACGTGATCTTCGTGATGGACGCGTGCTACAGCGGCCTGGGCCTGGTGCGCGGCGGCGGCGCCAGCACGCGCTCGGGCAACTTCCTGCGCGACAACGCGCACCGCGTGGGCCGCCAGATGCTCACGGCCGGCGGAGCCGACCAGATGGTGGCCGACGGCGGCCCCGGCGGCCATTCCATCTTCACGTGGACGTTGCTGCAGGGCCTGTCGGGCAAGGCCGACCTGAACGGCGACAACATCATCACCGGCACCGAACTGGCGGCCTACATCGCGCCGGCCGTGGCCTCGGTCTCCGCGCAGACGCCGGCATTCGGCAGCCTGCCCGGATCGGAAGGCGGCGAGTTCGTGTTCACGCTGGCCGCCAACGAGGAGTACATCAGCGACGCCACGCCGCAGCTGCCGGGCGACGCCATCGCGCTGAACACGAAGCTGGACAAGACCACGGCCGTCGTCGCGGCCAGCGCGGCCACCGACGGCGTGGTGGTGAAGGACCTGCAGGGCAAGGACCAGAAGATCGCCGCCCCCACCGCGGCCCCGGTCAGCGACCGCCAGCAGGCCCGCCTGCTCAACGACCGCGGCATGCAGATGTTCAAGGAGAAGAACTACGCCGCGGCGCGCGAACAGTTCGCGCAGGCCCTGAGGCTGCAGCCCGATTTCGCGCTGGCGGCCAACAACCTCGGCTTCGTGTACTGGAAGACGAACGACGACGCGAACGCCGTGAGGTATTTCGAGGCCGCGCTGAAGATCGATCCGTCGCGCGCGGTGGCCTACGTGAACCTGGGCGACGCGCTGCAGCGCCAGGGCAAGGCCGACGAGGCACGCAAGGCATTCGAGACGTACCTGCAGCTCGCGCCCACCGGCGGGCTGGCGCAGCACGCGAAGGACGCGGTCGCGGGGCATTGAGGGCGCCGCCGCTTCGGGCCGATCCGATTCCGGCGCGGCCGGGTCAACACGGATTCGCGGATCCCGTCCCGGGCCCAAGATGCTCCACGGGCGTGACTGCCATCGCGGGCCGGCACCCATCTCGAGGAGTCCTCATGGTCAAGTCGATTCTCGTCGTCGTGGGCACCTACGTGCTGTCCATCGCGCTGGTGCTGTGCAGCGATCCGCTGCTGTCGGCCCTGTTCCCGGGCGACTTCGTGCGCGGCCGGATTCCCTCCGACAAGGCGCTGCTGGCGAGCACGGCCTTGTTCATCGTCATCTCCATCCTGTGCGCCTGGCTCTGCGCGCGCTTCTCCCCGCCGCCCAAGGCGAAGCACGTGGTGGCGTTCCTGATCCTCGGCGAGGTGCTGGGCATCGTGTCCACGATCCCGAACTGGAACGCCGGATGGCCGCACTGGTACTGGCTCGCATGGCTTGTTTCGTGGCCGTTCAGCTGCCTGCTGGCCTATCGGCTCGCGATGCGAAATGTGACTCCTTCGTGAAGATGCCATGACGCCGGCGTGACGCCGAGCGGGCTTTTACATTGGCATACGCAAGGACGCGGAACCCGTGTCGACACGGTCACTCCATCCCTGCAGAATCAAGGCGGAGCCACACCCATGAACAACGACATCGACACGGCCCTGGAGGCCGAAGTCACCCGCCGGGCGATGGCGCTCGGCATCCGCACCCGACTCCCCGGCGAGCGCTCGCGCGCCGCCCGCCTCGCGTCGCGGCTCTACGCCGGCGCCGGTGCCGTGCAGCGATCGCGCATCGTGGCGACGCTGCTGAAGCCGCTGGGCCCGCTGGCCCTGGTGGCCGTGGCCTCGGGCGCGTTCGCCGGGCTGCTGGGCCGCATGTCGGCCCTCGGAGCCGCACGGCCCCTCGACGAGCTGGGCCACTTCACCCGCGAGCAGGTGTTCGAGCTGGCGCGCTTCGTCGAGCAGGTGAGCCCCGACGCGCTGCAGCAGGTGGCGGGCGCCATCGCCGACAACCCGCTCGGCGTGTCGGCCCTCGGCGCCGCGGCCGCGGTGCTGCTGGCCAACGCCGTGCGCACGCAGGCAGAACCGTCGGGGGAGTCCGCGCGCTCGGCCTGAATGCGGCGGCTCGTCGCGGCACGCCCGCGGGAGTGTGGCGACAATGAGCCCCATGCACGCCGCCGACGACGCCGAACAATCCTCCCCGGGCGGTGCCGCTCCGCGTCACCGGCACTTCGCGTTGCTGGCTTCCACCGCCGCCACGATCCGGTTGTGGCTGTGGGCCGCCAGCGCGGAGTTGTCTCAGGGGTGGATTGCGCGACTGCGCGCGCAATGACGAAGTGGTGCCGATCGTCCATCACGACAAGCCGTGCTGGCAGCTCGATTCGCGATTCGCGTCAGGCCCGGCGACCCGCATCCCCGTTGGCCGCGGGCATCGTCGCGGCCGCAAAACAAGCTCCCCCGGTGAGTCGTGCCTGACCCAGCGCGCACCGCAAACCAATGCACCCCGCAGATAGGCGAAGACCCTGAAATACCGCCGGAACGGGCGCCGCCGGGCCCGCCGATTGCTGGATCACTGCCGAGCATCGCTCGCTCATCACGTTTGCAAAGGCTTCCCGATGTCGAACAACGTCTTCACGCGCAATGCGTTCGCGCTCGGCCTGGCCCTGATGGCGCCGCTGGCCGCGTGGTCGCAGGTCTCCCTGTCGGTCACCATCGGCCCGCCACCCCTGCCGCTCTACGCGCAGCCGCCCATCCCGGGCGACGGCTACATCTGGACGCCGGGCTACTGGGCCTGGGATCCGTCCAGCGGCGACTACATCTGGGTGCCCGGTACCTGGGTGATGCCACCCGGCGTCGGCCTGCTGTGGACGCCCGGCTATTGGGCGTTCCTCGGCGGTGGCTACAGGTGGCACGGCGGCTACTGGGGCTCGCGCGTGGGCTACTACGGCGGCATCAACTACGGCTACGGCTACGTCGGCAACGGCTATGCGGGCGGCCGCTGGGACGGCGGACGGTTCCGCTACAACACGGCCGTCAACAACATCCCGTCGGGCCGGGTGCGCAACGTCTACCGCACGCCGGTGCCCCAGCGCCCGACGCACCAGGAGAGCTTCAACGGCGGCAACTCGCCCTGGAACAGGCCCCCCACGGCCAGCGAGCGCCGCTTCGACAGCACGCAGCACGGCAGCCCGACACCCGCGCAGGTGGATCACCAGCAGCGTGCCTTCGGCGTGCCCGAACAGCGCATGGGCAACAACCACGGCGTGCCGCCGACCGCGGCCACGCCGAGGCCGGGCGGCTTCGGCGATCCGCAGGTGGAACACGTGCGGTCCGCGCCGCAGATGCGTGCGCAGCCGGTGCGCGACGGCCCTGCCCCGGGACGCGACGCGCGCCCGCAAGGCGGCGGGGGCCGGCCCGAGGACCGTCGCTGATCAGGCGGCCGTCTTCGGCACCCTGAGCGCCGCACGCTTCGCGATCTCGATCTTCGCGATGGCGTTGCGGTGCACCTCGTCGGGCCCGTCGACGATGCGCACCGTGCGCTGCTGCGCGTAGGCGTCGGCCAGCCAGAAGTCGGCGCTGAGGCCCGCGGCGCCGTGCGCCTGGATCGCCCAGTCGACCACCTTGCACGACATGTTGGGCGCCACCACCTTGATCATCGCGATCTCGGAGCGCGCCTCCTTGTTGCCCACCGTGTCCATCCTGTGGGCGGCGTTGAGCGTCAGCAGACGCGCCTGGTCGATCATGCAGCGCGACTCGGCGATGCGCTCGTGCCAGATCGACTGCTCCGACAGCGGCTTGCCGAACGCGACGCGCTCCGTCAGCCGGTCGATCATGGACTCGAACGCGCGCTCGGCCGCGCCGATCGAGCGCATGCAGTGGTGGATGCGCCCCGGCCCCAGCCGGCCCTGCGCGATCTCGAAGCCGCGGCCCTCGCCCAGCAGGATGTCGGCGGCCGGCACGCGCACGTTGTCCAGCACCACCTCCATGTGGCCGTGCGGCGCGTCGTCGTAGCCGAAGACGGTGAGCGGGCGCACCACCGTCACGCCGGGCGCATCGCGCGGCACCAGCACCATCGACTGCTGCGCGTGGCGCGGCGCGTCGGGATCGGTCTTGCCCATCACGATGAAGACCGCGCAGCGCGGATTGCCCGCGCCCGAGCTGAACCACTTGCGCCCGTTGATGACGACCTCGTCGCCCTCGCGCCGGATCGTGCACTGGATGTTGGTGGCGTCCGACGAGGCCACGGCGGGCTCGGTCATCAGGAAGGCCGAACGGATCTCGCCGGCCAGCAGCGGGCGCAGCCAGCGCTGCTTCTGCGCGTCGGTGGCGTAGCGCTCCAGCGTCTCCATGTTGCCGGTGTCGGGCGCCGAGCAGTTGAACACCTCGCCCGACCACATCACGCGCCCCATCTGCTCGCACAGCGGCGCGTAGTCGAGGTTGGAGATGCCGCCCTGCCCTTCGTACGGATGCGGCAGGAACAGGTTCCACAGGCCCTCGCGCCGCGCGATGGGCTTCAGCTCGTCGACCACCTTGGACGGGATCCAGGCATTGCCGGCGCGCCGGTTGGCGTCCACCTCGCGCAGGTAGCGCTCCTCGTTCGGGTAGATGTGCTGGTCGAAGAACGCGCGCAGGCGCCCCAGCAGGTCGCGCGTCTTGGTCGAGTAGTCGCCGGTCATCGGATGCTCCATCGGGATAGGCCGCCGCGGTGGGTGCGGCGCAGACGGTATTCAATCACCGAGGGCGGGGGCGTGGCGTCTCCGAAGAGACAGCGGGCAATGGGCCAGCCTTCGATGCCTTCCCATGTCCACCTTGACCATACGTCTGCCTGATGACAAGCACGAGCGCCTGAAGGCCCTGGCCCGGTCCAACTCGATCAGCGTCAACAAGCTGATCGACGAACTCGCCACGGTCGCCCTGGTCAACGACGACGCCCGGGTTCGCTTCGAGACGCATGCGGAGCGCGGCAGCCCCAAGCGGGCCTTGAGCCTGCTGGACAAGCTCGATCGTGCGGACTGCCGCCGGGCGTCTCGTCCGGCGCACGCCCCCCCCCCCC
>FTKD01001490.1_pt6 | contig 21099 bp, 20 predicted proteins | sample 1658191 | NCBI WGS metagenome assembly FTKD01 (sample SAMEA3914808, study PRJEB12502) | metagenome | biome: forest; material: soil | place: Canada | collected 2011-08-03 | depth 0.3 m
AGGCTGTAGCCGGCGCCGTAGCAATGATGCTCGACGCCGCGGATGATCTCGGCGAAGTACGGGTTGGAGTTGTTGGGCACCAGCATGCCCAGCGTGCGCGTGGTGTTGTGCTTGAGGCCGCGCGCGACCTCGCTGGGCACGTAGCCGAGCGCGTGCGCGGCCTCGTGCACCTTGGCCTTGGCGGCCTCGCTGACGAAGCGCGTGGCGTTGAGCGTGTGCGAGACGGTGGTGACGGAGACGCCGGCGCGCGCCGCCACGTCGCGGATGCTGGCGCGGCCGGTCGCGAGCGCGGCGTGGCCGCGGGGAGTGTCCTTGGTCATGCCTTCTTCTTTCGCCGTTCGCGCAGCGTGTCCAGCACGACGGCAATGATGATCACGCAGCCGGTGATGATGCGCTTCGTGGGCTCGCTGGCGCCGATCTGCGCGAGGCCCGCCTCGAGCACGGAGATCACCAGCACGCCGAAGAAGGTGCTGGCCACCGAACCGCGGCCACCCATCAGGCTGGTGCCGCCGATGACCACCGACGCGATCACGACCAGCTCGGCACCGGTGCCCGCGTTCGGGTCGGCCGCCTCCAGCCGCGACGACAGGAACACGCCGCCGAGGCCCGCCAGCAGGCCGGCGATCGCGAACACGGCGATCTTGATCGGCCGCGGATCGACGCCGGCCAGCCGCATCGCCTCCTCGTTGGTGCCGATGCCGATCATGCTGCGGCCGAACACCGTGCGCGTGAGCACCACCTGTGCCAGCGCGACGATCGCGATCGCGATGAAGAACGCCGGCGACAGCCCGGCCGCCACCGGCTTGCCGAGCCAGTCGATCCTGCTGCCGATGTATTGCGTGCGCGAGTCGGTGGCGATGTAGGCGGCGCCGCGTGCCACCTCGAGCATGCCCAGCGTGACGATGAACGACGGCAGCCGCCAGGCCACCGTCACCGCGCCGTTGATGGCGCCCACCACCACGCCGGTCGCCATCGCCAGCAGCGTGGCGGGCAGCAGCGACCAGTGCCATTGCAGCATCGCGATGCCGGCCACGGCGGCGGCCAGCGCCATCACCGAGCCGACCGAGAGATCGATGCCCGCGATGATCAGAACGAAGGTCATGCCCACCGCGGTCACGGCGACGGCGGGGATGTCGTTGGCGATCGTGACGAAGGTGTCGGCCGTGAAGAAGTATTGGCTCTGCCAGCTGAAGAAGCCGATCATCAGCGCGAGCGCCACCAGCAGGCCGGCGACGGTGCCGATCGCGCTGGTGAACGCGGCGCGGGTGGTCAGGGGTGTGGACGGGCTCATGCGGGTTGTTCTCGGGAGTCTTGTTTCTCGGCGGCGGCGTAGGCGCTGAACGCGGCCTCCAGCAGCAGTTGTTCCGTCCACTCGCCGCGCTCGAAGACGCGCACGAGCCGGCCGGCGCTCATCACGCCGATGCGGTCGCATACGGACATCAGCTCGCGCAGGTCCGACGACACCATCAGCAGCGCCTTGCCGTCCGCGGCGAGCCGGTCCATCTGCGCGTAGATGTCGGCGCGGGCGCCGATGTCGACGCCGCGCGTGGGCTCGTCGAGCAGCAGCACCTCGCAGTCGCGGTGCAGCCAGCGCGCGAACACGACCTTCTGCTGGTTGCCGCCCGACAGCTGGTCGACCGGCTGCTCGATCGAGTCGCTGCGCACGCGCAGCAGCGCGCGCAGGCGATCCACGTCGCGGCGTTCGACGTCGCCCTGCAGCCAGCCGCCGCGCGAGACCGCGCGCAGGTTGGCCAGCGTCGTGTTGACGCGGATCGACTGCGGCAGCAGCAGGCCTTGCGACTTGCGGTCCTCGGTGACGAAGCCGATGCCGGCGCGCACCGCCTGCACCGGCGTGGCGATGTTCGCGGGCGTCGTGGCATCGGCCAGCAGCACGTCGCCGCCGTCCTTGCGGTCGGCGCCGTGGATCAGGCGCAGCAGCTCGGTGCGGCCCGAGCCCACCAGGCCGGCCAGGCCCAGCACCTCGCCGGCGTGCAGGTCGAACGAGACGTCGCGCACGACCGCGCCACGCGAGAGTCCGCGCACGGCGAGCGCGCGTTGCCCGCGCGGGCGCACGTCGCGAGCCAGGCCCTCGTGCACGTCGCGGCCCACCATGCTGCGCACGATGTCGGCCTGCGTCAGCGTGCGCATGGCGCGCGTGTCGATGTGGCGACCGTCGCGCAGCACCATCACGCGATCGGCCACCTGCTGCAGCTCGTCGAGCCGGTGAGAGATGTAGACGATGGCCACGCCGCGCGCCTTCAGCAGCTCGATCTGGCGGAACAGGTGCGCGATCTCGCGCGAGGTCAGCGTGGCGGTGGGCTCGTCCAGGATCAGCAGGCGGCATTCGCCGACCAGGCTGCGCGCGATCTCCACCATCTGCTGGTAGCCGACGCCCAGCGCGCTGACGGGCAGGCGCGGGTCGATGTCCTGCAGGCCGATCAACGCCATCTGCTGCGCGGCGGCCGCGTTCAGCGCGTCGCCGCGGATGAAGCCGAAGCGGTTCGGCAGGCGGCCCAGCAGCAGGTTCTCGGCGACGCTGAGCGTGGGCACGAGGCTCAGCTCCTGCATCACCATGCGCACGCCCAGGCGCTCGGCGTCCTGGCGCGACGCGGGTGCGAACGGCGCGCCGGCGAGCGTCAGCGTGCCGCCGGTCGGCTGCACCAGGCCCGCGACGATCTTCGACAGCGTGCTCTTGCCGGCGCCGTTCTCGCCGGTGAGCGCGAGCACTTCACCGGCGTGCAGTTCGAAGTCCACGCCGGCGAGCACCGGCGTGGCGTAGGTCTTGCCGATGCCGCGGCCCTGCAGCAGCACGGGCAGCGGCGCGGCCCCCGCGGTGCCCGGAGCCGGCGACAGCGGCGCGATCACTTCGTGATCAGCGTGACGGTGGTTTCGACCACGGGCGCCAGATCCTTTTGCGCCTTCTTGTCCTTGATGGCCCGCAGCGCGGTCTCGATGCCGAACACGGCCTGCTTGGCGCCGTACTGATCCACCGTCGCCAGCACGCGGCCGTCGGCCAGCATCGGCTTGATGGCGGTGATGTTGTCGTAGCCGACGACCAGCACCTTGCCCGTCTTGCCCGCGCTCTTGATCGCGGCGACGGCGCCGAGCGCCATGTTGTCGTTGCCGGCCAGCAGCGCGCGCAGGTCGGGATGCTCGCGCAGCATCGCGGCCGCCACGGCGTTGGCCTTGTCCATCTCCCACTGGCCCGACTGCACGCTGACGACGTTGGCGCCGACGGCCTTCATCGCGTCCTGGAAGCCGGCGGTGCGCTGCTGCGCGTTGAACGTGGTGGACACGCCTTCGAGGATGCCCACCTTGTCGCCCGACTTCAGCTGCTTGCCGAGGTAGTCGCCCGCCAGCTTCGCGCCGGCGCGGTTGTCCGGGCCGACGAACGGCACGACCAGGTTCTTCTCCTTGAGCGCGTCGGCGTCGAGCTTGTTGTCGATGTTGACGACGATCACGCCCTTGGCCGCGGCCTCGGCCAGCACCGGCACCAGCGCCTTCGAGTCGGCCGGCGCGATGACGATCGCGTCGACGTGCTCAACCAGCATCTGCTGCACGATCTTGATCTGCGCGGCGGTGTCGGTCTCGTCCTTGATGCCGTTGGTGATCAGCGTGTAGTTGGCGGCGTGCGCCTTCTGGTCGGCCTTGGCGCCTTCCTGCATCGTCTGGAAGAACTCGTTGGCGAGCGACTTCATCACCAGCGCGACGCGCGGCTTGGCGTCGGCGGCGAGTGCGAACTGCGGCAGCAGCACGAGGGCGGCGGCGCCGGCGAGTGCGTGAAGGGCCAGGCGGCGGGTCGTACGGATCATGGGGATGTCTCCTGCGAGTTGAGGCCGCGCCGGCGTCATTGCTGCCGTGCTGTCGGGCCGGATAGAGCCACGTGAACTCGTCGCGCAAACGTTTGCGCAAACGATTGCGCGAACTTTACGCGGACGACCGCGCACCTGGCAAGTGCGTTTTGATGCGGGTTTTCGCGAATAAGCGCGCACCAAAATGACCTTGGCACCGTTGTGGGACGTCGATTTCGTTGCAGGTACGCGACGTTTTGGGCAAGGAAAAAAGTGGTTGTCAATTGGGTGTCACACCTGATGAGCACCATGACGAGGCCGGTCAAACGACGCAAAGCTCAATAAATTCATAAGCTTAGCGAATCATTGGCGAACCTGAGCGCTGGCTGTAGATGCTCGACGATTCGACAATCCGTGTCGGTCGACTCGCAGTCGGCCCGCCAGAACAAGTTCAAATGCCGGCCGAGGCCGGGCTCGCCCTCTCTTTTTTCTCAGCTTTTCGAAAGAACACCATGAAATTCACCCTTGGCGTCATCGCCCTGGCTCTGGCCGCTCCGGCCGCTTTCGCACAATCCAGCGTCACCCTCTACGGCGTCGTCGACCTCGGCGGCCAATATCTGTCCGGTCACTCGAAGGACGTGCAGGTCATCTCCGGCGGCCAGGCGGGCAGCCGCATCGGCTTCAAGGGCAGCGAAGACCTCGGCTCGGGCTACTTCGCCGACTTCGTGCTCGAAGGCGGCATCAACGTCGACACCGGCGGTTCCGCGCAAGGCGGCCAGCTGTTCGGCCGCCAGGCCTTCGGCGCCCTGCGCACCCCGTTCGGTACCGCCAGCGCGGGCCGCCAGTACAGCAGCATCTACACGCAGACGGGCGACTTCAGCGAGTTCAGCAACGTCAGCGTGGGCGCCACGACCGCGATCATCGGCGGCTTCGCCGGCGGCTACGAGCCGATCCGCGGCAGCGCCAACAGCGCGACGACGTCGACGGCCACCGGTTCGGAGCTGAACGGCAGCCCGGCCCGCGTGAACAACTCGTTCCGCTACACCACGCCGTCGTTCGAAGGCGTGAAGGCCAGCTTCCTGTACGGTGCCGGCGAAGTCACCGGCGACACGTCCGGCACGCGCCTGTTCGACTACTCGGTGCGCTACACCAACTACGGCCTGGACGCGCTCGTGTCCTACGTCAGCGACAAGGCTGGCAACGGCACCGCGGTCGCCAATTCGAAGACCGATGTCGGCATCATCACCGTGAGCGCGGCCTACACGATCGGCGCCTTCAAGGTCGAAGGCGGCTACCTGGGATTGAACGACAAGCGCCCGGCCAACCAGGACGGCAAGGGCTACTGGGTCGGCGGCGACTACAAGTTCGGCCAGAACGTGGTTCGCGCCCAGTGGGTGCAGAACAATCCGAACAAGAACAACGTCACGCTCGGCAAGACCAACGCCATCGGCGTCGGCTACGAGTTCGACTTCTCCAAGCGCACGGACCTGTACACCTCGTTCACGCGCTTCCAGAACGGCGCCAGCAGCAACGGCGCGTTCGCGGGTCGCATCGGCTCCTCGGTGCCGGCCGGTCTGACGACCGCGACCGACCGCTCGGTCAGCGAGTTCGTCCTGGGCGTGCGCCACTCGTTCTAAGCAACAAGAAAGAGACGGCCTGTTCGGGCAGGCCGCAGAGAGCATTTCGCCCGCCACGGCTTCGCCGCGGCGGGCGCTTTTCATTCCGGCGTGCTCAGACTCCGGCGGCGGAGATTTCGGCGGCCGCATGCGCGAGCCACATCTTCAGCCGCTGGCGCTCCAGCAGCCCCAGCTTCGGGCCTTCGTTGCTGGCCATCGTGCGCGCGGCCCAGAAGCTGCTGTTGGCGGCGTCGATCTTGCGCAGCACCGCGTCCTGCAGGTGCCTCAGGCGCACCACGCGGGCGCCGAGCGCCTTGGCGCGTTCGAACTGGCCCGAGCGCTCGAGATTGCCGAAGTCGTCGCCGCGCAGCTCGTTGAGCACCAGCACGTATTGCAGGCGTTCCTCGAAGCGGTCGATCAGCCGCTCGAGCAGGTCGACGGAGTCGCGGCCCGCGTCCATCACGTGCCAGTAGTGGATCTGCACGCCCGCCTCGGCGGCTAGCTCCAGCACGCCCGACTCGTCCATCCAGCGCACCAGCGGATCGTGCGTCTGCGCGGCCAGGTCCACCAGCACGCGCTGGCCGGGATGCTCGATGGCGCTCTCGACGATGGCGTCCAGCGCCTCGAAGCGGTCGACCAGCACCGGCGACGCGTAGTCCTTGTAGAAGCGCATCAGGGCGCCGTGCGAGCGGTCGGTGTCGAAGCCGGTGAACGCGAGGTTGTGGTCGATGAAGTGCTGGGCCAGCAGCCGGGCGACCACGGACTTGCCGACGCCGCCCTTCTCGCCACCGATCAGGTGGATCATCGATTCCACCGGCGCCGCGGCGGGCGCGACGCTGACGGCTTGCGTGAGGACGGGGACGGATTCGAACGAGTCGGTGTTGCTCACGGTGCGGGCGGCCGCGCGCGAGCGTGGCATCAAGGGTGGGTGCGATCCAGTGTACGCACGTGCGGTGTCGTGTGGGCCGACACCGCAGCGCGGCCAAGGGGCTTCGCGCGCCGGTTCAGGCCTGCGCGAGCTCGTAGGTGGTGACCTCGAAGCGCTTGAGCGTGTTCTGGCCGAAGGCCATCGTGATCGACACGTCGCTGGCGTCGCGGCCGCGCGCCATCACGATGCGTCCGATGCGCGGCGTGTTGTGGCGGGCGTCGAAGGTGTGCCAGCGGTCGCCGAGAAACACCTCGAACCAGGCGCTGAAGTCCATCGGATACGGCACCGGCGGGATGCCGATGTCGCCGAGATAGCCGGTGCAGTAGCGGGCCGGGATGTTCATGCAGCGGCACAGCGTGATCGCCAGGTGGGTGAAGTCGCGGCAGACCCCGGTCTTCTCGCGAAAGGCGTCGAGCGCGGTGCGCGTGGCGCGCGCGAGCAGGTAGTCGAAGCGCAGCTGGTTGTGCACGAAATCGCAGATCGCCTGCACGCGGCCCCAGCCCATGGGCGTCTGGCCGAACTGGTTCCAGGCGAACTGCATCAGCTCGCTGTCGACTTCGCAGTAGCGGCTGGCGAGCAGGAACTGCAGCGTGCTGACGGGCAGCTCGCAGGGGTCATGCTGCCAGGCGTCCCAGGCGGCGGGGTCGGGCAGGCCGGAGTCGGCCACCACGGCGTCGTTCGTGAAGCGCACGGACTCGACGCCGGCAGGCATGTTGATGCGGCCGCAGTGGTTGCCGAAGTAGTCGATGAAGTTGTCCACCTCCACCGGGGGCGAGACGTGGAAGTTCTCGGGCGCCTGCAGGTCGGCCTGGCGCGACGGATGCACGTGCAGCAGGTAGATCAGCGCCATGGGCGTGGTGACGCCGAGTTCGATGTCGTAGCCGATCTTGATGAGCATGTGTCCCGCCGGTGAAAGTCGCGGCAGTCACAGTGAGCGGCCGGTATGTCTGCATGGTCGTCGATAGTCGCTCGCGTGTCAGTCGGTATCGCCCTCATGCCGGCGTCGGCCGGCGCTTACAGCCGCTGCAAGACGGTGCGCCCCCGCGGTTTCAACCCACGTTGGTGCGGTTCTGGTCCAGATACGGCGGCCGCTCGCCGATGTCGAAGGGCGCCGGCGACGACAGGCTGGCGATCCCGACGCTGGCGACCTGGGCATCCTGGCTCGACTTCACGCCGGAGACACCCACCGCGCCGATCACCTGCCCGTCGATGACGATGGGCACGCCACCCTCGAGCATCCCCGTCAACGGCGCCGACAGGAACGACACGCGTCCGCCGTTGATCATCTCCTCGTAGGCGGCCGAGGGCCGGCGTCCCATGGCGGCCGTGCGCGCCTTCTCCGTGGCGATGTAGGCCGACACCGGCGCGGCCCCGTCCAGGCGTTCGAGGGCCAGCGGATGGCCGCCGTCGTCGACGATGGCGATCGTCACGGCCCAGTGGTTGGCCTGCGCCTCGGCGCGGGCATGGTCGAGGATTCGGGCGACGTCGTCGCGGGTGAGGACGGACTTCTGCTTCATGAATGGCTGCTCCTGGTGCCGCCCCGTTGTATCAGCGATGCAAGTCCCGCGCCAGCCGCGGTCATTTTTTCGTGCGGAGTCACGCAAACGTCACGCCGTTGTCGCGCCACCATCATGCGCCGCGCGCACGATGACGAGCCATGGATCGCCATGCCCACCCCCTAGTCCCGCCGACCGAAGACCAACGGCCGCGCGATGGCGCGTCGATGCGTGTGCGCACGGTCTGGATCTCCGACCTCCACCTGGGCACGCCCGGCTGCCGCGCCGACGCGTTGCTGGACTTCCTCAAGCAGGTCGATTGCGACCAGCTGTTCCTGGTCGGCGACATCATCGACGGCTGGCAGCTGCGCCGTTCCTGGTACTGGCCGCAGGCGCACAACGACGTGATCCAGAAGCTGCTGCGCAAGGCGCGCAAGGGCACGCGCGTGATCTTCGTGCCGGGCAACCACGACGAGTTCGCGCGCAAGTACGTCGAGCACGAGTTCGGCGGGGTCGAGGTGGTGCACGAGTGGATGCACGAGACGGCCGACGGCCGCCGGATGTGGGTGACGCACGGCGACCTGTTCGACGGCGTGATCCAGTGCGCCAAGTGGCTGGCCTATGTCGGCGACTCGCTCTACACGTTCATCCTGAAGCTCAACAAGCATTTCAACTCGATGCGCGCGCGCATGGGCCTGCCGTACTGGAGCCTGTCGAAGTACCTGAAGCAGAAGGTCAAGCGCGCGGTGAGCTACATCGGCGACTTCGAGGTGGCCGTGGCGCGCGAGGCGCGGCGGCGCGGTGCCGACGGCGTGATCTGCGGCCACATCCATCACGCCGAGATGCGCATGATCGACGGCGTGCTGTATTGCAACGACGGCGACTGGGTGGAGAGCCTGACGGCGTTGGTCGAGCATCCGGACGGCCGCCTCGAGATCCTCGACTGGTCCACGCGCGACCACCGCGGCAAGACCGCGACGCGCGAAGACGAGGAACTGCTGCAGCCGGGCGTGCGTCAGCCGGAGCTGGCGGTGTTGTCCGAGGTCATGTCGGGGCGTTGAGCAGGCGCCCGGCGGTCGCCGGGTGCACGATGGTCGGCAACGCATCGACGAACTGGCGCGTGGCCGCCGCCCAGCTGAAGGTCATCGCGTGCGCACGCGCGCCGTCACGCGGGAGCGCGAGCGCGGCCAGGCAGGCGCGGCGCAGATCGGTGTCCAGCACCCCGCCTGCCGACGTGCCGACGACGTCGATCGGCCCGGCCACCGGAAACGCGGCCACCGGCGTGCCGCTGGCCATGGCCTCGATCAGCACCAGGCCGAACGTGTCGGTGACGCTGGTGAACACCTTCACGTCGGCGCTGCGGAACACGCGCGCCAGCGCCTCGCCCTGCAGCGCGCCGAACCAGCGCGCCTGCGGATACGCCGCTTGCAGCCGCGCACGCTCCGGGCCGTCGCCGACGACCCATTTCTCGCCGGGCAGCTCGAGCTTGAGGAACTCGTCGACCTGCTTCTCGACCGCGATGCGGCCCACGTGCAGGAACACCGGGGCGCTGCCGCGCGGCTCGCGCGGGCCGTCCGGATTGAACAGGGTGGTGTCGACGCCGCGCGACCACACGCGCGGCGCCGCGAAACCGTGGGCGAACAGGTCGTCGACGATGGCCGGCGTGGCCGCCAGGGTCGCCGTGCCCGCGTCGTGGAAGCGGCGCAGGAAGGCGTAGCTCCAGGCGAGCGGAACGGGCAGGCGGGCGCGCAGGTACTCCGGAAAGCGCGTGTGGTACGCCGTCGTGAACGGCCAGCCGCGCTCGCGGGCGACGGCGCGCGCATGGATGCCCAGCGGGCCTTCCGTGGCGATGTGCAACGCGTCCGGCGCCATCGCCAGCATCCGGCGCCGCACCTGGCGGCGGCTGACCAGCGCCAGCCGGATCTCGGCGTAGCCGGGGCAGGGAATCGAACGGAACAGGTCCGACGACAGGATCTCGACATCGTGCCCCAGCGCCAGCAGTTCCCGCACCGTCATCTGCAGGGTGCGCACGACGCCGTTGATCTGCGGCGTCCAGGCGTCGGTGACGATGAGGATCTTCATGCAGGTCTCCCGGGACGGCACGTGTGGCTGCCGCGCAGAGTAAGACAGTTGCATGAATCGCTCATGACAGCCCGGCGTCGTGACAGGCGCCGCGGCTTGCGCGCAGAATGGGCCGCTCCGTTGTCGCGACCCGAGGCCACCATGAGCAAGCGCTGCACGCACACCCATTTGATCGCCACCGTCACGCCGAGCGCGCTCGGCTGCGAGGAGTGCCTGAAGACCGGTGACGAGTGGGTGCACCTGAGGTTGTGCCGCATCTGCGGTCACGTGGGCTGCTGCGACGATTCCCCGAACCGTCACGCGACCAAGCACTTCCACGCGACGGCGCATCCGATCATCGAAGGCTACGACCCGCCGGAAGGCTGGGGCTGGTGCTTCGTCGACAAGCTGATGCTCGACCTGGGCGGCGACACGACGCCGCAAAGAGGTCCGATCCCGCGCTTCTACGAAGACTGATCGTCGGCGACGACGACGGGCACGCCTGCGGCCTCGCCTTCGGTCCACGGCTCGTCGATCAGCAGCGCGTGCACCTGCGACCACTGCGCCACGTGGAACGGCGCGGTGTTGCCCAGCTTCGAGTGGTCGCCGAGGATCAGCGTGCGGCGGGCGCAGGCGATCATCGCGCGCTTGAGCGCGGCATCGGCCTCGTCGGGCGCGCTGACGCCCAGCGTCGCGTCGATCGCGCAGGCGCCCGGCACGGCCCAGTCGGCGCGGCAGTTGGCCAGCATCGCGACGGCGGCAGGACCCCACAGCGCGCGGTTCTCGTGCTGCCAGGTGCCGCCGGTCAACGCGATCTGCACCTGCGTGTCGCCGGCGAAGATCGCCGCGACGTCCAGCGAGCTGGTGATCACGGTCAGCGGGCGCACCGTCAGCGCACGCGCCATCGCCAGCGGCGTGGAGCCGGCGTCCAGCACCACCGTCTGGCCGGGCTCGACGAGCGCCGCCGCGGCGCGTCCGACAGCCGCCTTCGCGTCCGCCAGCACGGCGGCGCGGGCGCACAGCCCCAGGCGTTGCGTGTCCAGCGTCACGGCGCCGCCATGGGTGCGTTGCAACAGGCCCTGGCCCTGCAGCGCCAGCAGGTCGCGGCGGACGGTGTGCTCGGAAACCTGCAGGATTCGAGCAAGTTCAAGCACTTCCACGCGTCCCTGCGCGCGCAGCATCTCTTCGATGCGGCGTTGGCGCTCGGCGGTGAAGCGAGGGGATTGCGCGTCAGTGTTCAAGGCGGTTCCAGGGGCGGCCGACAGGCCGCGTGACTGATCGCATTGTAGGGATGAATGCGCATCCATTGTGCTCGAATATGCTCGAAACTGCTTGACTGTGGCGATTTGGCCGCTACGATGCGTCCATGACCGCTTCAACGCCGCCTCTTCTTCCGATCTCGAGGGCGGCCATCGCGCGTGCGCGCTGGGGCGTCGGCCTGGTGTTCTTCGTCAACGGCGCCGCCTTCGCGTCCTGGGTTTCGCGCATCCCCGCCTTGCGTGCGGGCCTGGCGCTCAGCGATGGGGCGCTCGGCAGCGTGCTGTTCGCGATGTCGTGCGGCGTGTTGCTGTCGTTTCCGCTGGCTGGTCGCGGCGCCCAGTTGCTCGGCGCGCGCCAGCTCGCCTTGCTGGCCGGCGTCGTGCTGCTGCTGATGTTGCCGATGCCGTTCCTGATCGGCATCGTGCCGTCGCTGGTGCTCGTGATGCTGGAGATGGGCGCCGCGCTCGGCACCATGCAGGTGGCGATGAACGTGCTCGCCGTGGACGTGCAGGCCCGCGTGCCGCGGCCCATCATGTCGTCGCTGCACGGCGCGTGGAGCGCGGGCGGCCTGGTGGGCGCCGGCCTGGGCAGCGCGGCCGCGCACGCAGGCTTGCCGCCGCTGCTCCACCTGATCGCGGTCGCGGTGGCGCTTGCCGGCGTGCTGTTGCTGGCGCTGATGTTGCTGCTGCGCACCCGCCTGCCCGCGCGTTCGAGCGCGGCGCCTGCCGCCGTGCGGCCGTCGATGAGCTTCAAGCGCCGCGGGCCGCGTGTCGATCGCGTGCTGCTGGGATTGGGCGTGATCTGCTTTTGCGCCTTCCTCACCGAAGGCGCGCTGGCCGACTGGAGCGCCGTGTGGCTGCACGACAAGGCGCAGGCCAGCGAATCGATGGCCGCCCTCGGCTACGCCGTGTTCGCTGGCGCGATGACCACGATGCGCATGGTGGGCGACCGCCTGCTCGAACTCTTCGGCAGCGTGCGGCTGCTGCGGCTGTTCACCGCGCTCGGCGCCGTGGCGCTCGCGGGCGCGCTGCTGCTGGCGCGCGTGGACACCGCGATGATCGCCTTCGTGTTGCTGGGCCTGGGCATGGCGACGGTCGTGCCGACCGCGTTCGCCGCCGCGGGCCGGCGCGCCGACGCGCTCGCGGGCGGCGCTGCGGACGACGCCCCCGCCGCGCGTGCCGTCGCGCTGTTGTCGGGCTTCGGCTATTCGGGTCTGCTGATCGGGCCGCCGTTGATCGGCTGGCTCGCGCAGGCCAGCAGCCTCACGTGGGCGCTCGGCCTGCTGGTGCTGCTGGTTGCCGCCGTCGCCGCGCTGGTGCCGCTGCTCGACGAGCGTGCGGCGCGCATCGCCGCGGGCAAGGTGGCACGCGCCGTCTAGGGCGGACAGCGCAGCGGCGTGTCGTCGCCGGGCGGCGCCAGCGACACCTTGATGTCGTGCCACGAGCCCTCGGCATGGATCGCCTTGTCCAGCGACAGCAGCGCGAGCTTCTTGTGTGCGGGCGTCACGGTCGCGTCCAGCGTCTCGTCGCCGAGGTTCAGCGAGCCGCGGCCCGCCAGGGCGGTGTCCGCGGTCTCGAACACCAGACGGCGGCTGGTGGCGACGCCGTGCTCGAGCGCCAGCGTCACCGCGCCGCACTGCACCGGAACGCGGGCCGACTTGTCGAACAGCGTGCGCAACCACTCGCCGCCGTTCAATCCCAGCTTGGCGTCGAGACGCTTCGAGACGCTGGCGCCGTCGGCCAGCGAGAGCGTGACGCTGCCGCTCGCGGCATCGGCGAGCGCGCGCGAGGAATCGCCGCGCGACTTCAGGTTCGCGCGCCCGTCGATCGCGCCGATCAGCGCGCCATTGCGGGCCAGCGTGGCCGACATCTGGTCTATGCGCAAGCCACGCGCGGTCAGATCCAGCGCGAGGTCGGCCGGCGCGCGCGACGCGTCGAGCTGCATGGCACCCGTGACGTGGCCACCGGCGAGCCCGAAGTCCAGCGCGTGCAGGCGCAGGACGCCGCCGGCCAGCGTGACCTGTGCGCGCAGGCTTTGCGCCATGCCGCGTTCGGCGCCGATGAAGCGCGCGTTCTTCAGGTCGACATCCGCATCGAACTCGCGCAGGCGCGCCAGGTCCAGCGGCGTCGTCGACAACGCGTGATCCGCGTCGGGCCGCGCTCCCGGAACGAGCGGCTTCCCGCCGGGCGGGGTCTTGCCGCGCAGCAGCGACAGGTCGTCGACGTCCAGCACCGCGTCGCGCAGGGTGGCCTTCAACGTGCGCCGCGGCGAGTCGCTCTTCGTGTTGCCGGTGAAAGCGACGTCCGCCACGAGCGTGGTCTGGCGGCCCGCGCGCAGGCGCACGTCGGAGCCCGTCCAGGCGTCGCCGTTCTTCGTGACGTGGCCTTGCGCGACGAGCGGCCGCACGCGCGCGAGGGCCCCGGGCAGCGGCCATGGCGCGCCTTGCGCAGCGGTGGAGAGCGTCGCGTCGAGATCGAAGTCGCCCAGTGCGTGCACGTCGTTGGCCACGCCCGCGGCATCGAACTGCAGCGCGCCGAGATGGGCCGTGCCGCGCAACGCGAACACGCGCGACGTCGCGCCGAACGTCAGCACCTCGCTCACGTTCGCATCGCCCTTGAATGGCTCGCCCTTGAACGTGCCCTCGAAGACCAGGCGCTTCGTCAATGGCAGGTCGGCGTGCCCGGAGAGAACCTGGGTCGCAGGGAGCGGCGTGGTCTGCGCGTCGAGCTCGAGCCCGATGCCGCGATGGATCGTGTGCAACTGGCTGCGCCGCGCGGCCAGCGCCAGCACGCGCGCGCGTGGCGGCCCGCGGTCGTCGGGATGGATCAGGCGCCAGTTGCGCACGCCGTCGGCCAAGCGCTCCATGTCGACCTGGGCGTCGTCGAGTTCGACCAGGCTCACGACGGTCATGTCCGAACCGAGACTGCGCCAGGACAGCGTCGCGGCGATGCGGCCGGCATGGATGAAGGGTTGCCTGGACGTCGCCCACGGCGCGTTCTGGATCGTCAGGCCGCGCAACTCGATCGTCGGATCGAGGCCGTGGCGCCAGTGCACCTGCAGGTCGTCGAACTCGAGGTCGCGCCCGGAATGCGACATCACGAAGTGGCGGATCAGCGGGCGGCACCAGTTCCAGTCGAACGCCCAGAAGAAGGCGACCAGCGCGAGAAATATCGCCAGCGCGGCGCGGCCCGCGCGCGAATGCGGGCGCAGCCGGCTACCGGATGGCGGGGTGGGACTCATCCAGCCGCATGGCAGTTGGCGTGCCTTGCCGGCCGGGCCGCGGGCGCAGGCGTCCGACGGCGAGCCGTCAGGTCCGCGACGATCGGGTTCGAAGTCGCTTGACCCGGCTTCGCAAGGCTGCCGATAATCCGCGCTTCGATCACGACAAGCTCAGGAACATGGACTCCCATCCTAGTTGCGTGCCTTCGTCGTCCGCATCGCGAGCCTAGACACATCGGCTTGCCGGCACGGGCGGAGAAGGCACCTCGCTTCTCCACCGTCCGGCAAGCAAGCCCGTCACCGGGGCGCCTCACGCCCTGCGCTTTCTTCCCGGTTCTCCATTCGACGCCTCGCGCGTCCATCCGCCTGCGTCCGACCCGACGCCCGGAGGAGTCCCGCATGCAATTGCTCTTCTCGCCTCTCATCGCGGTACCGCTGCTTGCGGATCGCGGCCCTCGCCTCCATGAGGAGTGCTGACATGAACGCGAAACTCAACGGCCAGATCAACGGCCTCGCCCGGCGCCTGGGCCCCGGCCTGATCACCGGCGCCGCCGACGATGACCCGAGCGGCATCGCCACCTATTCGCAGATCGGCTCGCAGTTCCGCTTCGGCCTGGTGTGGACGCTGCTGCTGACGACGCCGCTGATGATCGGCATCCAGATGCTGTCCGCGCGCATCGGCTGGGTCACCGGCGAAGGGCTGGCCGCCAACATCGCCAAGATGTGCCCGCGCTGGCTCACGCTGGTGCTGGTGGGCCTGCTGGTGGTGGCCAACACCATCAACATCGCGGCCGACATCGGCGCGATGGGCGAGGGCGTGCGCCTGCTGGTGGGCGGCCACGCGGCGCTGTACGTGGTGGGGTTCGGCGTGCTGTCCATCGTCTGCCAGGTGGCGTTCTCGTACGAGCGCACGGTGCGCGTGCTGAAGTGGCTCACGTTCGCGCTCTTCGCCTATGTCGCCGTGATCCTGTCGGTGTCGGTGCCCTGGCGCCAGGTGGCGGTCGAAGGGCTGATGCCGTGGCGCTTCGTTCCGCCGGGCACGTCGATGAACGACTACGCGGCAATGGTGGTGGCCGTTCTCGGCACGACGATCAGCCCGTATCTGTTCTTCTGGCAGGCCTCGCAGGAAGTGGAAGACAACGCGCGCCGTCCCGAGGCCGCGGCGCTGCGCAAGCATCCGGAATACGCGGCGGAGCACTTGTCGCGCATCAAGCAGGACACCTCGTTCGGCATGATCTTCTCCAACGTCATCGCGCTGTGCATCGTGATCGCGACGGCAGTCACGCTGAACATGCACGGCGTCACCAACATCCAGACCTCGTCGCAGGCGGCCGAGGCGCTGCGTCCGGTGGCCGGCGACTTCGCGTTCGCGATCTTCGCGCTGGGCATCATCGGCACCGGCCTGCTCGCGGTGCCCGTGCTCGCCGGCTCCGCGGCCTACGCGGTCAGCGAGGCCTTCGGCTGGAAGGCCGGGCTCTCGCGCGGCTTCCACGAGGCGCGCGGCTTCTACGCGATCATCATCGCGGCCACGGTCATCGGCACCGGGATGAGCACGGTGGAGGTCGATCCGATCAAGGCCCTGGTGTGGAGCGCCATCGTCAACGGCGTGATCTCGGTGCCCATCATGGTGGTGATGATGTGGATCGGGCAGTCGAAGAAGCTCATGGGCAACCTGACGATGAGCCTGCGCCATCGCTTCTTCGGCTGGGCCGCGACGGCCGTGATGGGGCTGGCGGTGGCCGGCCTGTTCGTCACGAGCTACTAGGGACGCCCGCCATCACGAAGCAGTTGCGCCCGGCGTCCTTGGCCTGGTACAGCGCGACGTCGGCGCGCGCGATCAGCGCGTCCGCCGACTCGCCGGGCACGCAGGTGGCCACGCCGGCCGACATCGTCACGCGCGCGTCGGCCGGCAACGCCGACGTGCTGCTCCAGTCGTGGGACGCGACGGCGCTGCGGATGCGCTCCACGGCCAGCGACGCGCTCTCGACGGGCGTCGTCACCGGCATCAGCAGCACGAACTCCTCGCCGCCCCAGCGCGCGAAGCGGTCGGTCACGCGCATGTGGGCCTGCACCAGCGTGCAGAAATCGCGCAGCACCGCGTCGCCGGCGGCGTGGCCGAAGCGGTCGTTGATGGCCTTGAAATGGTCAAGGTCGAACAGCGCCACCGAGTAGGGCTGCTGCGTGCGGTGCGAACGTTCGCGTTCGTCCAGCAGCAGCTCCATGAAGTGGCGCCGGTTGAAGGCGCCGGTGAGGTCGTCGTGGCTGGCGAGCTCCTGGATGCGGGCGATCGACGACGTCAGCTGGCGATTGCGCTGCGAGAGCTCGGCGCGCAGCGTGCTGAACTGCATGCCGATCAACGCCAGGCGGCGCACGGCGAGGAAGAAGAACAGCCACAGCAGCGCGATGTTGACGCTGGTCAGTTCCGGGTAGGCGAATTGATCGCGTCCGATGAACAGCGCCAGCGCGGTCGTCGCGCCGAATCCCAGCCACGTCCAGCGGAACTGGCGCGGCGTGAAGCCCAGCATCGCGTAGTTGAACGAGACGAGGCTGGAGGCCAGGAAGATCATCCACAGCTTCGGCGCGGCGACGATGAAGATCAGCTGGATGACGTAGTTGGCCAGCAACTGCGACCACAGCAGCCAGCGATCCTTGAAGCGCAGGTTCCAGCCCTGGTGCACCGCGAGCAGGAACAAGCCGGTGCTGCCCACGCTCAGCGCGGTGAAGCCGATTGCCGCGCCCCAGGAGGTCGCGCCCGTGAAGGCGAACAAGCCGATCAGCAATGACTGCAGCAACGAACTCACCAAGGTCATGGCGGTCGTTGTCAGGCGCTGGGTCTGGAGCTGCTGTTGCTTGGATTTCATCGGGAATGACGCGACTCCCCCAGTGAGCGGGGCAAGTCCGGCGCGAGCATACGGGAAGCGCTGCCCGTTGCCTGTGCTCGAAAACGCCACGTGTCGCCCAGGTGACAGGGCGATCCACTACCTCGGCAAGGAGGTTGGTCGATTACTGATCGACACGGCGCGTGACGTCGATCGCCCCGGCTTTCACGAACGCCAGCTCGGCCCGCGCGGCCTGCGGTTGGTCGTCGACGTCGACGCGCACGACCGCGCCGCCGCGTCGCATGGCGGCGGCGTACGAGGTCACGTCGTAGCCGAGGCCGAACAGGCCGGCGAAGAAGTTGCGCAGGTGGTCCACCATGCTGTCGTCGACGACGGCGGGCGGCGGTGCCGGTTGGCCGTCGAACTCGGGCACGCGCGTTTCGATGGCGTGGACGCGGCGCGGATCGAAGCGGTCGTTGGCGAGCGCGGCGATGGCGGCGCGCGCGGCGTCCTGCTGGTCGAAGGTTCCGACGACGATCTGTCGCATGGCCGTGTCCTTGGCGTATCGGGTGGGGCGTCTGCGTTCCAGCAAGCGCCGAGCCCGCGTGGGCCCGGCGCGCACCGATCACGTCTTCGGTTCGGCGTCGGCCTTGGTCTTCAGGGACTGCGCCATCTCGAGGTGGTGCTGCAGCGTCGGCAGCGTCTTCGAGGCCCAGGCCTTCACGTCGGCGTCGCTGCCCTTGTCCACTTCCTTCTGGAACAGCTTGATCGTGTCCTGGTGCGCCTTCACGCCGATGGAGTCCGCGTAGTGCTGGTCGAAGCTCGAGCCCTTGCGCTCGGACAGCATCTTGATCTCCGCCTTCTTCGTGATCGACGGCGTGTCCGACACCTTCACGCCCTTCTGCTCGGCCAGGCCCTTCAGCTCGGCGCCGGCCTTGCCGTGGTCGTCGATCATCTGCTGCGCGAACGTCTTCACGTCGGCGTTGGCCGACTGCGCCACGGCGATCTGGCTGGCCGAGACCTCGGCATTGCCGCCCTCGGCAGCGTCCTTCAGGAACGACTTGTCCTGGCCCGACAGCTTGGCAGGGGCCTGCGCCTGGGCGCCGAGGGACACGGCAAGGGCCAGCGCGGCGGTGGAGAGCAGGGTCAGCGAGTTGGTTTTCATGGGGGGATTCCTGGTGAGTTGTCGACTTCACCGGCTTGCGGTGAACGGTGCACCTGAATCGGCAATGCCCATGCCCGAACAGGAGGCCCTGGCGCACGTCGGGCCTGTCGATTGATGCCACCATGCACGCATGAGTGACTCCGCTGCCGCCCGCTCCTTCACTGCTCGCCTGGGCCTCGAGCTGCCTCTCATCCAGGCGCCGATGGCCGGCGTCCAGGGCGCGGCCATGGCGGCTGCCGTGTCGGGCGCCGGCGCGCTCGGCTCGCTGCCCGGCGCGGCGATGTCGCCGCAGGCCTTGCGCGACGCCGTGGGCGAACTGCGGCGCGACGGCGGCCTGCCGGTCAATCTCAACTTCTTCTGCCATGCGGCGCCCGCGGCCGACCCCGCGCGCGAGGCCGCCTGGCGTGCGGCGCTGCGGCCGTACTACGAGGAGCTGGGCCTGTCCTTCTCGGCGATCGCCAACGGCCCGGGACGACTGCCGTTCGGCGACGAAGCGGCCGACGCGATCGAGGCGCTGCGGCCCGAGGTGGTCAGCTTCCATTTCGGGCTGCCGCCCGCGCCCTTGCTCGAGCGCGTCAGGCGCGCGGGCGCGCAGGTGTGGTCGTCGGCGACGACGGTGGCGGAGGCGCAGTGGCTGGCCGCGCAAGGGGTCGACGCGATCATCGCGCAGGGCGCGGAGGCCGGCGGCCATCGCGGCATCTTCCTGTCGGACGGGCCGGCCATCGACATCGGCACGCAGATCGGCACGATGGCCTTGCTGCCGCAGGTGGTGGCCGCAGTGCGCGTGCCGGTGATCGCCGCCGGCGGCATCGCGGACGCCGCCGGCGTCGCCGCGGCGTTGCGGCTCGGCGCCAGCGCGGTGCAGCTCGGCACGGCGTTCCTGCTGTGCACGGAGGCGACGACCAGTGCCGTGCATCGCGCCGCATTGCAGAGCGAGGCCGCACGTCACACCGCGCTGACCAATCTCTTCACCGGACGCCCCGCGCGCGGCATCGTCAACCGGCTGATGCGCGAACTCGGGGCGATCAGCTCCCTGGCGCCCGCGTTCCCGTCCGCCGTCAACGCGATCGCGCCGCTGCGGGCGGCGGCCGAACAGGCGGGCAGCGGCGATTTTTCTCCGCTGTGGGCCGGACAGAACGTCAGCGGGTGCCGCGCGGTGCCGGCGGCTCAGCTCGTCAAGGAACTGATGGCGTTCTAGGCGATTCGCCCTGGACGAGGCTCAGGAACGCGCCGGGCAGCAACTCGCCTGCCGTCGTCACCACCAGGCTGCCGTCCAGCGCGTCGCTGGCCACCGGCGCATCGGCGTCTGCGAACTCGCGGATCACCTGGCGGCAGGCCCCGCAGGGCGCGATCGGGTGCAGCTTCGCGGCCGTGACGCCGACGGCCAGGATGCGCTTCGCGCCGGCCGCGACGGCCACGCCGATCGCCACGCGCTCGGCGCAGTTGGTGAGGCCGTACGACGCGTTCTCCACGTTGACGCCCAGGTGCACGCGGCCCTGGTCGTCCAGCACGGCGGCGGCGACGCGGAAATCGGAATAGGGCGCGTGCGCGTTGGGCAGCACGGCGCGGGCACGCGCCACCAGGTCGGCGAGCTCGGCCTGCGTGACCGGCCGCGAAGCGGGGGCGGCGCTCAGGATGCGAGGCCCGCGGCGCGCACGGCCTGCTCGAAGGACTCGGCGAGTTCCTTCGGGGCCGCGTCCAGCATTGCGCGGGCGTTCCTCAGCAGGCCCGGGGACACGGCCGAACGGAACACGAATTGCACGATCTCTTCGTGGTATTCCGCCGTGGCGGGGCAGGTCGCGTGGAGGTCAATCGTCATGCAGCGGTTCTCCCGTGTTGGCCAGGGCCAGCGATTCGCGGATTTTCTCCGTCGAGGCCCACAGCGTGAAGACGAGGGTCTTCAGCGTCGGATCGCCCGGAGTCTGCAGCAGTGGAGGAACGCTGTCGAGTCCGTCGATGTTGAGCACGCCCACCACGTCCTGCGCCACGGTCAGGTCGTCGTGCGTGACGATGCGCCCGATCGGCAGCGACAGCACCCACTGCAGGCGCGGATTGAGCTTGGCCTGCTCGGGGCCGGGCAGCACGCCGGCGGTCCAGCTGGCGTCGCGGCGGCGGATCGAGAACGGCGTGCCGTCGGTGAACGCGCGGCCGGTGCTGCCGTGATCGAGCTCGAGTTCGATGTCGTGCTCCGGCGCCCACGTCATGTTGTCCCAGGCGCCCGCGATCATGCGCAGCGCGTTGGCGCTCGGCACGAAGATGTTGGCGCGCACCAGCGCCACGTCCACGTTCAGCTGCGACGCCGCGAGCGCGCGGAGCTGCTGCACCAGCATGCGCACGCGGCGCAGGTGGTCGTCGGGCAGGCGCGGGTAGGCGATGAAGCGCGCCCACTTGTCGTAGTTCGAGATGTTGAGCACCTCGCTGTGGCCGCCGGCGATGCGGCGTTCGTGCACGCCCCGGCACGGCGCGATGAAGCCCGTGGCGCCGCTGGCGCCGGCGCGCGCGGCGATCGGGCCGGCAAGACGGGAGAACAGCTCCGCGGCGCGCACCACCCAGTCGCCGGTGGCGCGCTCGTTGCGCACGGCCTGCAGCCAGCGCTTGCGCAGCAGCGTCGAACCCCACGGAAAGTCGCGCCGCACGATGCTGCCGGTGAGCACGACGCGGTCGAAGCGGATGTTGCCGTTCTCGGCCTCGAGCACTTCCAGCGCGAGCCAGGTGCCGAAGCTGTGGGCGATCAGGCTGACGCG
>FTKD01000995.1_pt8 | contig 21025 bp, 19 predicted proteins | sample 1658191 | NCBI WGS metagenome assembly FTKD01 (sample SAMEA3914808, study PRJEB12502) | metagenome | biome: forest; material: soil | place: Canada | collected 2011-08-03 | depth 0.3 m
GTGCACGACCGCGGCCCGTTCCTGGTCTTCTTCCTGGTGATCGTCACGGTGTCGGCCCAGATGCTGGAGACCTTCATCAGCGGTCATCTGCGGCGGCGTCCGGTGGCGCGCATGATCGACCGATCATTCGGCCTGCGCGCCTGGGGGCTCGCCTGCCTGGGCGCGGCCGTCGTCGGCGGCCTGCTGTTCTGGATCACGCCGTTCAAGCTGCCGCAGGCGATGGTGATGGCGCTGATCGCCGGCGCGGCCGGCACGCTGGGCGAGTTCGTCATGACGGCGCTCAAGCGCGACGCCGGCGTCAACTACTGGGGCAACACCGGCCAGGTGACCGGCGCCGTCGGCCTGCTCGACCGCGTCGCCCCGCTGTGCTTCGCGGCGCCCGTGTTCTTCCACTCGGTGCGCTGGTATTTCCAGCTGAAGTCATGATCCGCATCCTCGGCATCGACCCCGGCCTGCGCACGACGGGCTTCGGCGTGATCGAGTGCGAAGGCGCGAAGCTGCACTACGTGGCCAGCGGCACGATCAGCACCACGCAACTCGCGGTGGGCGACCTGCCCGGCCGCATCAAGGTGCTGTTCGAGGGGGTGCGCGAGGTGGTGCAGCACTACCAGCCGCAGCAGGCGTCGCTCGAGATCGTGTTCGTCAACGTCAGTCCGCAAAGCAGCCTGATGCTTGGCCAGGCGCGCGGCGCGGCACTCGCGGCGCTCGTCTCGTCCGACTTGCCGGTGTCCGAGTACACCGCGCTGCAGATGAAGAAGGCCGTGGTCGGCAGCGGCGCGGCCAGGAAGGAACAGGTGCAGGAGATGGTCGCCCGCCTGCTCGCGCTGCCCGGCCTGCCCGGCAAGGACGCCGCCGATGCCCTCGGGCTGGCGATCATCCACGCCCACGCCGGCCACACCATGGCCGCGCTGGCCGCCGCCACGCCGCTGGCGCGAAGACAACACGCCCAATATCGCGGCGGTCGTACATACTGACGCCCAGACACCTCTTTTTCGAGATCCCATGGCCGACGCAACTCCCTACTTCGGAATCGCCCCCTTCGTGCTGGGCATGAGCCGCGACGTCGTGCGCGCGGCGGCCGGCAAGCCCGACTCCGTCGAAACCTCCAGCGACGACGAAGGCGGCGCTGTCGAGACCTGGTTCTACCAGGGCGGCGAGATCGAACTCGAGTTCGAGGCCGTGGCCGACTCCAAGCTGGAGTCGATCACCGCGTGGTCGGCCGAGATCACGATCAACGGCATCGCCATCATCGGCTGCGAGCTCGACGACCTGCCCCGCCTGGCCGCCGAGGCCGACATCCGCGACCTCGAGCTCACCGACGACTTCGGCGACTCCGGCAAGTGCTACCAGAGCGAACAGCACGGGCTGATGTTCTGGGCCGCCAAGGGCAAGGTCGTCAACCTGACGATCTTTCCGCGTTTCGACGACAGCGGCGAGGAGCCGCAGTGGCCGGAGTGAACGGCTGCGGCGGCTCGCGCATGCATTAAGCTTGCGCGCGTGTCACACCCGCCCGCCCGCACCGACCTCGCCTGCCGCAACTGCGGCACCCAGGCGCCGCTGAAGTTCTGCCCGGAGTGCGGGCAGGAGACGACGCTGCATCCGCCCACGCTGGGCGAGTTCCTGCACGAGTTCGTCGGGCACTACGTGGCGCTGGAAGGCGCGCTGTGGCTCACGCTGCGCCTGCTGGTGCTGAAGCCGGGCAGGCTGACGCGCGAATACCTGGCGGGCCGCCGCAAGCAGTACGTGCTGCCGCTGCGGCTGTACCTCACGGCCAGCTTCCTGTTCTTCCTAGTCCTCAAGCTGATGCCGTCGTCGACGGACAACGCCGTGGTCGTCGACCTGACGGGCAAGCGCATCGCCACGGTGGCGGAGTTGCAGGCGTCGGCTGCCTCCGCCGCCAAGGCGCCGGCGTCGGCCGATTCAGCGGTGGTGGCGGCGCACCGGCCAAAGTCCGAGGTGCTACATCCGATCGACTGCGGCGCCGCGGGGCAATCGCCGTGCAATCGCGCCCAGGCCTTCCTCAACGCCACGGGCGAACGCTTCCGGGAGCACCCGCAGGAGACGGTCGCGCACATGCGCCAGCACATGATCGGCATCGCGCCGTACGTGATCTTCCTGCTGCTGCCGGTCTTCGCCGGCATCATGATGCTGACGTATCGCAATCGCCGCATGACCTACGGCGAACACGTCGTCTTCAGCCTGCACCTGCACGCATTCTGGTTCCTCGCGTTCCTGGTGATCGCGCTCGTGCCCGATTCCCTCGGCAGCCTGCTGCAGCTGGCCGTGCCCGTGTACGGCACATGGGCGATGCACGAGGCCTACGGCGGCCGCTGGGGCGCGACGCTGGCGCGCGCCGTGTTCGCCAGCGCGCTCTACCTCGTCGTGCTGACGATCGCGTCGATGGCGTTGAGCCTGGCGCTTCTCGCAATGGGCTGAGCCAGACATGCTTCCTCATCGAATTGGCCGCTACGACATCTCCGCCGAACTCGGGCGCGGAGCCACGAGCATCGTCTACAAGGGCGTCGACCCGGTGGACCGCCGCGCCGTCGCCATCAAGGCGCTGCAGCGCAACAGCGCCGACGGCGACGCGGATGCGGATTCGATCGTGCTCCGATTTCGCAACGAGGCGCGCGCCATCGGACGCCTGCGCCATCCGGGCGTCGTCGCCGTCGATGAATTCGGGGAAGACGGCCTGCACAGCTGGATCGCGATGGAGTACGTCGAAGGCCGCAACCTCGACGAGGTTCTCCTGCGCTGTCCTTTGCCGGGCCAGGACCGCGCCATGGCCATCATGGACGAACTCCTGGACGCCCTGGGCTGCGTGCATCGCCAGGGCATCTGTCACCGCGACGTGAAGCCCGCCAACATCATGATGACGACCGCGGGGCGCGTGAAGCTCACGGACTTCGGAGTGGCGCAGCTGCGCGACCTCGGACTGACGCGGGTTTCGTCGGCCATCGGTACGCCGGCGTTCATGGCACCGGAGCAGTTCACGGGCGGCGCGCTCGATGGCCGGGCCGACCTGTTCGCCTGCGGCGTCCTGCTGTTTCTGCTCCTGAGCGGGCGGCGCCCATTCTCCGGGGCCCCGGCCGCCGTCATGCACCAGATCCTGCACGAGGAACCGCCGTTGCTGAGCGAAGCCAGTGGCGGTCTCGTCGGACCGGCGTACGACGACGTGATACGGCGCGCCCTCGCCAAGCACGCCGACGATCGCTTTTCGAGCGCCGACGACATGCGGGACGCGCTGCGCGCCGCGGCGTTGCAAGCCGCCGAATCGCCTCTCGCCACGTTGGTGGAGACGCTGGTGCAGGACGCCGGGCGCCCGTACGGGGGCCAGCCGGCCGGCGAACAGGCTTTGGCGCGCCCTGTCCAGCCGATGGCGCGCGTGGTCGTGAGCGAGGCTCGCGGCCAGGCCCGCCTGGTCGACGCTTTCGACCTGTACACGCCCGACGCCGACAAGTCCGACGCGTAGGCGCGCGCAACCGCAAGCCCTGCCGGCTCCGCCTCAGCGGACCGGGTCCGGCCGATAGCGGCACTCCAGGCGGTCGCCACGGTAGATCTCGAACGGCAGGTCGCCGATGCGCAGTTCACCCCGGCGGCGCTCGATCAGGCGCGATACCGCGGCGACGCCGGGCAGCGCCGTCATCAACTGCTCGCGCGCCCGGAAGATCTGGATGTTGACGTGCGTCGTCTCCATGCCCAGCATGCGCGAAAGCTCGGCGCTGGCCAGCCAACCCTGCGCGCCCGGCTCGATGCCGCGCTCCTGGTCGGCCATGCGCCGGCGCGCGAGCGTCGCCAGGCAGTAGTGATGGCTGCGCTCGCCGAGATCGGTCTTCGCCGCGCCGTGCTTCACCTCCAGGCAGGCGTGTTCCTCGTCCAGGCTGAGGCGCATGACCAGCCACGGCGCCTCGGGCTCCCGGGCGATCTCCGCGACCTGGGTATCGTCCATGGGCGCCGCCGCGACGAAGCGGTGCAGGCCCGCACTGCCGACCTGCAGGCGATCCCCGTCCTTCAGGGCGCGCGTCTCGCCGTTCTGCTCCAGGATCCACAGCCCCGGACGCGCCTGGTAGATGCACAGTTCGGGCGCTTCGCTGCTCGGAAGAAGATTGTGCGGCGCCAGCGCGATGACAGGCTGTCGCGAGTCCGGCGGCACCAGGGCGTCCACGGGCTCGGAGACGTCCTGCACGCGCCACGCCACGCCCGGCCCGCGGCCCAGCCGGACCTCGGTGCCGACCTCGAGCTGGAACGGCTCGCCGGGCACCAGCACGCGCCCGTCGACGAAGGTGCCATTGCGGCTGTGGTCGGACAGCATCCAGCGCCCGTTGCGCCAACGGACCACGGCGTGCATGAGCGAGATGCCGGGATCTTCGAGTGCCGTATCGGCGCGCAGGGCATTGCGGCCGAACACATGCTCGGCACGAAGCACCACGCGGTCGCCGGTGCGGGAATCGAACAACGTACCCATTGGCCCAACTTTCGGCGCCGAGAGACACATCGACGCAACGGGCAGTGTAGTTCCCCTCTCGAGCCGCGCGAGCGAGCAGGAAGCCCGGCCTGCGCGCCCGCCGATCGGGCCTGGGCGAACACGCCGGGCGGCGCGTTATCTCCCGTAATGGCTTCCCGTCGAGCATCGTCGGAACATGCGTCCCATGCCGACCCGCCGGCGCGTTTGCGCGCATCGATGGCGTCACGACAAGCTCGAGGAGATTTCGCATGTTCCACACCCCCATCGATGCCCGCTTCGGGAACCCGTCGTCCTTAGTCTGCGTCTTCGCCTCAGTCGCGAAGCCGCTCCAGTTTCCCGCCGCCATGGATCTCTGCCGCGAGCAGGTGGCCGCAGTGGACTGCGACGGGCTGCGCTTCGCGGCCGCGGCGCGCAAGTCGTCGTCTCGAAACGCATTCCGGCCGGCGTTCGCGACCGGTGACTGGCGCGTGCTCTCGAGCTTCTGCATCGCCCGGCGCCTGCCGGCCGACTACCGCGTCCTGATTCCGGGCCGCTCCGACCGCGCGCTGCGCTTCGTGGTCGAAGGCACCCTCTGCCAGGAATCCGCCGCCTCCAAGCGGGCCGGCGCCAGCCGGCCGACGCTGGTGCACCCCGGCGCGATCCTGGGCGCGGACGCGCTCTTCTCGGACGGGCCTTGCGAGCTGGATGTCCGGACGCTCGAGGACGCGCTCATTCTCGAGCTCTCGCTCCCGCGGCAGAAGGAGCTGACGGCGGCCTGTCCCGAGATCGGCTTCGAGTTGCTGCGAGCCGCCGGCGCCGTGATCGCCGCGCGCGGCCGCACATCCGGGACGCGCGACGAACTCGCGGCGAGCTGATCCCTGCCGGTGCCCGATCTCCCTTTCGAAGGAACGCCATGACGACGTACGTGCTCTCGCTGACAGGCGACGAGGAGAAGGCCGCCAATGCCACGCACTGGGCCAGGTTCAGAACGGCCAAGCTGTTTTCGGTTTCCAGGGGCGCCAGCGAAAGAACGCCCGTCGACATGGCGGGAACAGACAGCATCGTCATCGTGGCGCAGGGGTCGGCCGATGAGCGCGCGAGGAGCCACCGGCCAGGCACGCACGACCCCGAAGCGCTGGCGGCGCTCCTGGTGCGAACCCTGGACATCCAGGACGGCATGGGGGTCGTCCTCGCCGACTTCGACAACGAGGAATTCGCGGCCGCTGTGGTGGCCCGGATCGCCGCACTGGGCCGCGCCGTCACGTGCACGGGCCAGGTCGCGAACTTCGCCTTCAGCGCGCGCGTCCGATCGCGCTTTTCACGATCTTGATCAGGACGCCGGCGTCGCCGCGTCCGTCCAGCCACCGCCCAGCGCGCGATAGACCGCGATCCGGTTCTGCAGCAGCGCCAGCTTGACCTGCACCAGCGCCTGCTGCGAGGCGAACAGCGAGCGCTGCGCGTCCAGCTGGTCGAGCGAACTCGCCACGCCGTTGGTGAACAACATGTCGGACAGCTTGAAGCGCGCCGCCTCGGCATCCGTCTCCGCCTGTTGCGCGTTCAGCTGGTCGACCAGCGTCGCGCGGCCTGCGAGCGCGTCGGCCACGTCGCGGAACGCCGACTGGATGGCCTTTTCGTACTGCGCCTGGGCGATGTCGCGCTGCGCCTCGCTCACGTGCAGGTTGTTGCGATTGCGGCCGGCGTCGAAGATCGGCAGCGTCACCTGCGGGATGAAGGTCCACGCCGCGTGGTCGAACAAGCCGTTCAGCGACGTGCTGGCGGTGCCGTAGCTGCCGGTCAGCGAGATCGTCGGGAAGAACGCCGCGCGCGCCGCGCCGATGTTGGCGTTGGCGGCGATCAGCTGCTGCTCGGCCTGGCGCACGTCCGGGCGAGCCAGCAGCACGTCGGAGGGCAGGCCGGCGGGCACGTCGGGCAGCGCCATGTCGTCCCAGCCCTGGGCGGCGGGCAGTTGCGCCGGCAGCGGCCCGCCGATCAGCAGCTCCAGCGCGTTCTGGTCGAGCGCGCGCTGGCGCTGCGCCTGCACGTACGCGACGCGCGCGGTCTCGACCAGCGACTTGTTCAGCTGCAGGTCGATGCTCGAGGCGACACCATTGTCGAAGCGCAGCTGGAACAGCCTGAGCGTGTCGGCACGGGTGTCCAGCGTCTGCTTCGCGACATCCAGCAGCGCCTGGTCGCCGGCCATCGCGTAGTACGCGTTGGCCACCGACGCGACCAGCGAGATCTGCGCCGCCTTGCGCGCCTCCTCGGTGGACGACAGCTGCGCCAGCGCCGCGTCGGTCAGCGAGCGCACGCGGCCCCACAGGTCGACCTCGTAGCCGGCCACGGCCAGGCCCACGGTGTCGACGGTCGGGTAGCCCGTCTCGCGCGTGTGGGCGCCGGTCAGGTTCACGTTGGGGACTTCGTTGGCACGGCTCAGGCCCACCTGGGCGCGCGCCACCTCGATGTTGAGCATCGAGACGCGCAGGTCGCGGTTGTTCACGAGCGCGGCCGAGATCAGCTGATCCAGGCGCGCGTCCTTGAAGTACGCCTGCCAGGGCTGCGCCGCGGGCGCGACGCCCGTGTTCGCGGCCGAAGCCGGTGCCGCGGACGGGAAGGCCGACGCCACCGGCGCCGCCGGACGCTCGTAGTGCGGCGCCATGGTGTTGCAGGCCGCGAGCAGGCATGCCAGCGCGGCCATGGCCGTCGGGCGCAGCGCTCGCGGGCGGAATGAGGCGGAACGGCTCATCGCGTTTGATTTCCAGAAGAGGTTCTTGTTCACGTCATTCCTTGAACGAACGCGAATGGGTGACGTCGAAGTCGTGCTGACGCTTGCTGCCCTTGAAGAGGCTGCGCACCAGCACGAAGAACAGCGGCACGAACACCACGCCCACCAGCGTGGCGGTGGCCATGCCGCCCATCACGCCGGTGCCGATCGCACGCTGGCTGGCCGAGCCGGCGCCAGTGGAGATGGCCAGCGGCAGCACGCCCAGCATGAAGGCCAGCGAGGTCATGATGATGGGGCGGAAGCGCAGGCGGATCGCCTCCAGCGCCGCCTCGCCGGCCGACTTGCCCTGGGCCTGCAGGTCCTTCGCGAACTCGATGATCAGCACCGCGTTCTTCGCCGACAGGCCGATGATGGTGATCAGGCCGACCTTGAAGTACACGTCGTTGGAAAAGCCGCGCGACCAGGCGCCCAACAGGGCTCCGAGCACGCCGATGGGCACCACCAGCAGCACGGCCATCGGGATCGACCAGCTCTCGTACAGCGCGGCCAGGCACAGGAACACGGCCAGCATCGAGAAGCCCAGCAGCAAGGGTGCGGTGGAGCCCGACAGCTTCTCCTCGCGCGACTGCCCCGTCCACTCGTAGCCGAGGCCCGCGGGCAGTTGCAGCGCCAGCTTCTCCATCTCGTCCATCGCCTCGCCGGTGCTGTGGCCGGCCGAGGCGTCGCCCGCGATGCGCATGGACGGATAGCCGTTGTAGCGCACGCTCTGCACCGGGCCGGTGACCCAGCGCACGCTCGCGAAGGCCGACAGCGGCACCGGCTGTCCCGTCGCGTTGATCGCGTTCAGGCGCAACAGATCCTCGGGCTGCATGCGCGCTTGCTGGTCGGCCTGCACCACCACGCGCTGCAGCCGACCTGCGTTCGGGAAGTCGTTGATGTAGTTCGAGCCGAAGCCGGTGGAGATCGCCGAGTTGATCGCGGCGAAGTCCACGCCCTGGCTCGCGGCCTTCTCGCGGTCGATGGTGACCTCCAGCTGGGACGCATCCTCGAGGCCGTCCGGGCGGATGCCGGCCAGGATCGGATCCTTGGACGCCATGCCCAGCAACTGGTTGCGCGCGGCCAGCAGCGCGTCGTGGCCGAGGCCGCCGCGATCCTGCAGGCGGAAACTGAAACCGGACGCCGTGCCGAGTTCGGGAATGGGCGGCGGGCTCAGCGGGTAGATGAACGCGTCGCGCACCTTGGACAGCGCACCGAACGCACGTCCGGCGATCGATTGCGCCGTGTGCTCCGCGCCCTTGCGGACGTCCCAGTCCTTCAGCGTCACGAACGCCAGCGCCGCGTTCTGGCCCTGGCCCGAGAAGCTGAAGCCCAGCACGCTCACCATGCTCTCCACCTCGGGCTGCTTGAGGACGTAGCCCTCGACCTGCTCCATCACGCTCAGCGTGCGGTTGCGCGTCGCGCCCGGCGGCAGCTGGATGTTGACGATCAGGTAGCCCTGGTCCTCGCCCGGCAGGAACGAGGCCGGCAGCTTGACGAAGAACGCGACGACGCCCACGACGATGAAGCCGAACAGCAGCAGCATCACGCGGCGGCCGACGCGGCCCAGCGCCCGCGCGACCATGCCCTCGTAGCCGTGCGACACCTTGTTGAAGTTGCGGTTGAACAGCCCGAAGAAGCCGCGCTTCTCGTCGTGATGGCCGGCTTCCACCGGCTTGAGCAGCACGCCGCACAACGCCGGCGTCAACGACAGCGCCATGAAGGCCGAGAAGCCGATAGCGGCCACCATCACCGACGAGAACTGGCGATAGATGTTGCCCACGGCGCCGGCGAAGAACGCCAGCGGCACGAACACGGAAACCAGCACCACGGTGACGCCGATGATCGCGCCCTGGATCTGGCTCATCGCCTTGCGCGTCGCCTCCAGCGGCGGCAGCCCTTCGGTGCTCATGATGCGCTCGACGTTCTCGACGACGACGATCGCGTCGTCCACCACGATGCCGATCACCAGCACCATGCCGAACATCGTCAGCACGTTGATCGAGTAGCCCAGCGCCAGCAGCACGCCGAACGTGCCCAGCAGCGCGACCGGCACGACGATCGTCGGGATCAGCGTGTAGCGCCAGTCCTGCAGGAACACGAACATCACGACGAAGACCAGCGCGACGGCCTCGAGCAGCGTCTCCACGACCTGGCGGATCGAGATCTTGATGAAGCGCGAGCTGTCGTAGGGAATGCTGTACTTCACGCCTTCGGGGAAGTACTTCGACAACGCCGCCATGCGCGTCTTGATGGCTTCGGCCGTGGCCAGCGCATTGCCGGTGGGCGACAGCTGCACGCCGATGCCGGTGGACGGCTGGCCGTTCAGGCGCGCCGACGTCGCATAGGTCTGCGCACCGAGTTCGAGGCGGGCGACGTCGCGCAGGCGCACGGACGAGCCGTCGGGGTTCGCGCGCAGCACGATCGCGCCGAACTGCTCGATGCTGGTCAGCTGGCCTTGCACGACCACCGTCGCGGTGATGCCTTGCGACAGCACGTTCGGGATGTCGCCGATGCTGCCCGCCGCGACCTGCGCGTTCTGCGCCGCGATGGCGCTGTTGACCGTGTCCATAGCCATCTTGTAGCCGACGAGCTTGGCCGGATCGACCCACACGCGCATCGCGCGTTCGGTGCCGAACAGCTGCGCCTGGCCGACGCCGGGGAGGCGCTGGATTTCCGGCAGCACGTTGCGCGACGCGTAGTCGCCGAGCGCGACCGGATCGTAGGCCGGATTGTCGGACGACAGGATCGTGAACAGCAGGAAGTTGGAACGCGCCTTGTCCACGCGCACGCCCTGCTGCGTGACGGCCGCGGGCAGGCGCGGCGCCGCGCGCGACAGCCGGTTCTGCACGTCCACCTGCGCCAGGTCGGGGTTGGTGCCCGGCTCGTAGCTGATGGTGATGGTGCCGGTGCCGTTGGACTGGCTGACCGACTCCATGTAGATCATGCCGGGCGAGCCGTTGAGTTCCTGCTCCACGACGCTGATGACGGCCTCGTCCATCGTCTTGGCCGACGCGCCCGGATAGGTGGCGGTGAGGACGATGGTGGGCGGAGCGACCGGCGGGTACTGCGCGATCGGCAGCTGCGTGATCGCGACGGCGCCGAACACGATCACGAACAACGCGATCACGATCGCGAAGATGGGACGTTCGATGAAGAACTTGGACATGGGAGGGGCCCGATCAGCGGCTGGCGGCCGCGCTGGCAACGGGCGCCGCCGTGGCGGGCGCGCTCGCGTTCCAGGGCACCGGCTTGACCGTGCCGCCCGGACGGATCTTCTGGAACCCGTCGACGATCACCTGCTCGCCCGGCTTCAGACCCTCGAGCACGATCCAGCTGCCGTTCTCGGTGCCGCCCAGCTTGACGACCCGCACCGACGGCTTGCCATCGGCGCCCACCACCATCACGGTGTCGTTCTGCGTGGTGCGCTGCACGGCCTGCTGCGGCAACAGCACGGCCGAGTCGACCTGCTGCTGCGCGATGCGGCCGCGCACGTACATGCCCGGCAACAGCGCGCCATCGGCGTTGGGCACCTTGGCGCGCACGTTCACCTGGCCCGAGGTCGGGTCCACGGTCAGGTCGGAGAACAGCAGCTTGCCGGTCTCCGGCAGTTCGCTGCCGTCGTCGAGCGCGATGCGCACGGGAATCGTCACGCCCAGCGACTTGGACTTGCCGCTGGCGAACGCCTTGCGCAGCCGCGTGATGTCGCTCACCGGCTGCGTGAAGTTGACGTAGACAGAATCGATCTGCTGGATCAGCGCCAGCTGCGTCGCCTCGGCGGCCGTGACCAGCGCGCCTTCGGTGACGAGGGCCTGGCCGATGCGGCCGCTGATCGGCGCGGTGACCGTGGCGTAGTCGAGGTTCAGCTGCGCGGTCTGCACCGCGGCCTTGGCGGCGGCGATGTCGGCTGTCGCCTGGGCGGCGGCCGACGTGGCGTTGACGAAGTCCTGCTGGCTGATGGCGTTGGCCTCGCGCAGCGGCTTGTAGCGGTTCAGGAGGCCCGTGGCCTGCTGCTCGTTGGCTTGCGCCTTCGCGAGCGCGGCCCTGGCGCTGTCGATCACCGCCTTGTACGGCGCCGGATCGATCTGGAACAACACCTGGCCTTCCTTGACGTCGCTGCCTTCGACGAACAGGCGCTTCTGCACGATGCCGGTCACGCGGGCGCGCACCTGCGCGACGCGGGCGGCCTCGACCCGGCCGGGCAACTCGGTGGGCACGTCCAGCGTCTTCAGGGCCACGGTCACGACGCCCACTTCGGGCGCCGGCGGCGGGCCGCCGGCAGGCGCCTGGTCGCCGCAGCCGGCGAGCGCCGACAGGACGATCAACGAGGCGGCCAGGACGACGGCGGATCCATGAGGCAGGCGCGGAGCGCGGGTGGCCATGAAATGAGGCATGCGGCTTTTCTCTTCGAAGCTGTTGAATGGCGGGACTCCGCCAATGAAATCCGAGTCTGCACAGGATCCGTGCACGCCGCTGGGTCACGCAACGAGTGACGCGGCGAAAGACGGCTTGAACGGAAATGAAGCGGTGCCGGCCGCGAGCTGGCACTCTCTCCACGCCAGTCCGCACACCGACCGCCCGGGCACGGACGTGCCGCCAGGATCCTGAGCGGAAAATGATAAACTAGTTTATGTTATCCCGCGGCGCAGTCGGGATTGAGCTTCTCGACTCAGAACCGTTTGAGCGCGCGCAACGCGGCGCGAAACAGCGCAAAGCGCCAGCCGCCGAGCCAGGCCTGCAGGCACGCCCGCATCGGCGCCTCCACCTGCTCGCTGGCGTCCAGCACCTCCTGCCAGCGCCCGGCCTTCCTCAGTTCGATGGCGCGCTTCGGCCCGGGCATGGCCGCGCGGCCCGCCAGGCCGATGCGTTCCGCGCAGATGGCGCTCAGAACGCCTGCGAGCGTCGCGTAGCCGACGGTGTGGGACGCGGCCGCCGCGGCATCGGCCGCGCCTGGAAACGTGATCAGGGCGAATGCCCGGCGGTCGACGACGAGGTAGCCGGCATCCAGGCGCACCGGCGGATCGACGTGCTCGCGCGCATCGACCACGTGCGGCAGGTTCACCACGCGCAGGCCGGTGGCCTTCAGGCAGGACTGCAGGCAGCGGCGGACGATGGCGGAACGCAGTGACATGGACGCCAGGAGGCGGAATGGCCAGGGCGCATTCTCGCCTGCGGCCCTGACGCCGCGCATTTCCGCCTGTTACCAGGCCGGCGCGAGCTCCGCGAAGCCGGCCGGGGCCTGGCGTTCGTCGTCGAACGTGATCGTCTCGTAGGCCGTGGGATCGGCCAGCAGCGCGCGCAGCAGCTGGTTGTTCAGCGCATGGCCGCTGCGGTAGGCCGTGTAGCTGGCCAGCAGCGGGTGGCCGACGACGAACAGGTCGCCGATCGCGTCGAGGATCTTGTGCTTCACGAACTCATCGTCGTAGCGCAGGCCGTCGGCGTTGAGCACGCGCGAGTCGTCGACGACGATCGCGTTGTCCATGCTGCCGCCCATCGTCAGGCCGCGCGAGCGCATCAGGTCCAGATCCTTCGTGAAGCCGAACGTGCGGGCGCGCGCGATGTCGCTCTTGTACTTGCCGCCGCCCATGTCGAAGCTCACCTGCTGCCCGGTGGCGTCGACGGCCGGATGGTTGAACTCGATCTCGAACGTCAGCTTGAAGCCGTGGTACGGCTCGAGCCGCGCCCACGCCAGCGACGCGCCCTCGCCACGTCGCACCTCGACGGGCTTGCGCACCCGCACGAAGCGCTTGGGCGCGTCCTGCAGCACGATGCCGGCGCTCTGCAGCAGGAACACGAAACTGGCCGACGAACCGTCGAGGATGGGCACCTCGTCAGCCGTCATGTCGACGACGAGGTTGTCGATGCCCAGCCCCGCGCACGCCGACATCAGGTGCTCGATCGTCTGCACCTTCGGACCGCCGGGATCGCCGCCCGCCGAGATCGTCGAGTTCATGCGCGTGTCGGAGACCGAGGTCGCGTTGGCGGGGATGTCGACCGGCTGCGGCAGGTCGACGCGGCGGAACACGATGCCGGTGTCCGGCGCCGCGGGCCGCAGCGTCATCTCCACCTTCTGACCGCTGTGCAGGCCTACGCCGACGGCGCGGGTGATGGACTTGAGCGTGCGTTGCTGGAGCATGCGCCGATTGTAGGGAATGCGGGCCGGGCCCGGCGCCGACAGGGCGAAAGGTGCCTACATGCGCCCCGGCACCTGCATCGAATTGATCACGCGCATGCCACCCACGCCGTCGTGCGCCTCGCGTCAGACCTCGCCCGACTGCGTCTGCTCGGTGTCCGGACGGGTGATGCCGCTCAGTTGCTGCTTCACGTCGTTGGTCATGTACGCGAGGAACGCGATCAGGCCGACATAGAGCAGGCCGTACTCCCAGCGCACGCGCGGGCTCACCGCGTAGTACTGCTGCGCCTCGGGGCTGTTCTTGTCGAATTTCAGCGCCGCGAACACGTGCGGGGCGGCGAGGATCGCCACCAGCAGCAGGATCATGCTGAAGTGCCACCAGAGCAGCAGGCCGATGATGGGCACGCCCAGCAGCCAGATGCGCGGCGACAGCACAGCCGTGATGCGGCCGCCGTCGAGCGGCGGCAGCGGGATCATGTTGATCAGGTTGATGAAGAAGCCGGTGTACGCCACCGCCAGCAGCCAGCTCGTGTCGTAGTTGCGCGCCAGGAAGTAGCAGCCGATCGCACCGACCGTGCCCAGCATCGGACCGGCCAGCGCGACGTAGGCGTCGGTTTCGGCGTCGTGCGGCACGTCTTCGAGCTTGACCCACGCGAACGCGAACGGGATGAACATCGGCAGGCCGACACGCAGCCCGCGCTGGCGCGCCGCGATGTAGTGCCCCATCTCGTGGATGAACAGCATCGCGACGATGCCCACCGCGTAACGCCACCCGAACACGATCGCGTAGACGCCGACGGCGAGCAGCATCGTGCCGACGGTGCCGAAGAGCTTGCCGAACTTCAGGCCGGCGAACAGGAGGAGAAGGATGCGGGACATCGCCGTGGTCTGTTGGGCGCGGAAGGACTAATGGCGCGGCGCGGCGGGAGCCGACGGGCCCTCGCCGAGATCGAGATCCACCGCCGGGCCGGCCGGCGCTTCGGCCACCGTGTTGACGAAGCCCGGCGCCGCGGGAGGCACCGCCAGGCTCGCCACCGGCGCCGGCGCCGGCTCGGGCCTGCGCCGGCGCAGTGCGATCACGACGCCGGCAAGCACGACCAGGGCGGCGAAGATCAAGGCAGCGTACTCCTGGACGAACGCCACCGCCTGCGCGACGAAACTCTCCTTGTGGTCGACCGCGCCCACCACCAGGCCCGCCAGCCCGTAGCCGGCGACGCGATCGGTCTTCGGGTCGAACTCGGCGTAGTGCTTGCCGGCGTTGTACTCGAGCGCGGCGAGCTGCTGTTGCGCGACGGGCGTGAGCCTGGGCAGCTCGGACAGCGCCGTCACCATGTTCATGCTGAAGTAGCCCTGGCGGCCCAGTGCGAAGGTGTTGTAGTTGACTTGGGGGGCAGGGTCGGGCTTGTCGCCGATGATGGTCGAGGTGATCGCCCACACGAGGTGCTGCTGCGTCGCATCGTAGTGCGGCGGCTCCGACCAGCCGACGACCTCGAGGGTGGGCTCGCCGAGCTTCGCGCGCTCCTTGTTCTGCTCCTCGGTGCCCAGGCGCAGGCTGCGCAACATCGCGTCGACGTCCCAGGTACTGGCGTCGTCATCCTTGATGTAGCCGGCCTTGTGGAAACGCACCGCCATGATCCAGGTCGCCTTCGGATCGCGCGGCAGGATGACGCCCGGCATCTCGGGGTTGGCGCCCGGGTTGCCGATCGAGTTGAGCAGCTTGTCGGCCTGCGGCTGCGGCACGAACACCTCGCCCGCGGGCAGGTGCAGCACGGCCTGGTCGAACAGGGGCACATCCACCGGCCCCGTCTTCGCGGCGGCCATGGCCGCGTCCCAGACCTTCTGGCTCTCCGTGCCGGACGCCGCCTGCGCGCCGCCCGCGAAGCTCGCGATGGCCGCGGCCGCCAACACACCGATCAACTTGCGCATCGCACCCTCTCAGTCGAAAAATTCGCACGCGTGACGATGCCGACGATGCGTCCGCGCATCGTCGACATTGTCCCGTCAAATCACTCAGTCCGCCTGCTTGCGCAGAAAGGCCGGGATCTCGATTTCATCCATGCCGTGCGAGCTCAGCGCCTCGACCTTGGCCGCGGCGTGCTGGCGATGGCGCCAGACGCTGGGCGTGCCCAGGTGGCCGTAGTCCGGGTTCGTCGACGGCATCGCCGGCGCGCCTTGCGCATGGGCGGAGCCCATCAGCGGCGCGTTGTTCATCGTCTGCGGCATCTGCGCGTTCATCATCGGCAGGTTGTCGGTGCCGGTGCGCAGCGCCTGGTTGGTCTGGATCACCGTCAGCGGCGCCTGGGCGCGGCGCGATTGCGACAGGCCGGTGGCGATCACCGTGACGCGCAGCTGGTCCCCCAGCGTCTCGTCGTAGGCCGTGCCGAAGATCACGTGCGCTTCTTCCGCCGCGTAACGACGGATCGTGTTCATCGCCAGCTTGCTTTCCGACAGCTTGAACGTCGAGCGCGAGGCCGCGATCAGCACCAGCACGCCCTTGGCGCCGGACAGGTCGATGCCTTCGAGCAGCGGGCAGGCGACGGCGGCGTCGGCCGCCTTGGTCGCGCGATCCGGGCCGGTGGCGATGGCGGTGCCCATCATCGCCTTGCCGGGTTCGCTCATCACCGTCTTCACGTCTTCGAAGTCGACGTTGACGAGGCCCGGGATGTGGATGATGTCGCTGATGCCGCCGACGGCGTTCTTGAGCACGTCGTTGGCGTACGCGAAGGCCTGGTCCTGCGTGACGTCGTCGCCCAGCACTTCCAGCAGCTTCTCGTTGAGCACCACGATCAGCGAGTCGACGTTGGCTTCCAGTTCCTGGACGCCGGCGTCGGCCGACTTCATGCGGCGGTTGCCCTCGAACTCGAACGGCTTCGTGACGACGCCCACGGTGAGGATGCCCATCTCCTTGGCCACGCGCGCGATCACCGGCGCGGCGCCGGTGCCGGTGCCGCCGCCCATGCCGGCGGTGATGAAGAGCATGTTGGCGCCCGCGATGGCCGCCTTGATCTCCTCGACGGCTTCCTCGGCCGCGGCGCGGCCCACCTCGGGCTTGCCGCCGGCGCCCAGGCCCTTGCCGCCCAGCTGGATGATCTGGGTCGCGCCCGAGCGGTTCAACGCCTGGGCGTCGGTGTTCGCGCAGACGAACTCGACGCCTTGAACGCCTTCGTTGAGCATGTGCTCGACCGCGTTGCCGCCGCCGCCGCCCACGCCGATGACCTTGATCTGCGTGCCTTGATCAAACGGTTCAATCATCTCGATCGCCATGATGTGCTTCCTTCCTAAAAACTGTTGCAGTTGCCTGTGCCAAGAACCCGTACCCCAAATCCCAAAGAACCTGCGACTCGATCGCGTCGTGCGCGCCGGGCCTTATGTGGATGACGCCTCTCAAGGAAACGCCGTGCCGCCCCAAGTTTCCTTGCCCCCCGCTGGGGGAGGGCCGGGCGTAGCCCGGCCCAGGGGGTCGTCGATCCTTCGTCATCAGAAATTCCCCATGAACCAGTCCCGCGCCTTGCCGAAGAACGTCTGCATCGAGCCGGCCTGGGCCGCGGCCTTGTGGCCCCGGCTGTGGGCGACGCGGGCTTCCTCGAGCAGGCCCATGACGGTCGCCGACCGCGGGTTGGCGACCATGTCGAACAGCGCGCCCGAGTAGGTCGGCAACCCCTTGCGGACGGGCTTGAGAAAGATGTCCTCGCCGAGCTCCACCATGCCCGGCATCACCGCGGTGCCGCCGGTGAGCACGATGCCCGAGGACAGCAGCTCCTCGCAGCCCGACTCGCGGATCACCTGGTGCACCAGCGAGAAGATCTCCTCGACGCGCGGCTCGATCACGCCGGCCAGCGCCTGGCGGCTGAGCATGCGCGGCGGGCGGTCGCCCAGGCCCGGCACCTCGACCTGCTCGGTGGCGTCGGCCAGCAGTTGCTTGGCCACGCCGTACTCGACCTTGATCTCCTCGGCGTCCTTGGTCGGCGTGCGCAGCGCCATCGCGATGTCGCTGGTGATCAGGTCGCCGGCGATCGGGATCACGGCCGTGTGGCGCACCGAGCCGCCGGTGAAGATCGCCACGTCGGTGGTGCCGGCGCCGATGTCGACCAGCGCCACGCCCAGGTCCATCTCGTCCTGGGTCAGCACGGCCTGGCTCGACGCGCTCGGGTTGAGCACCAGCTGGTCGACCTCGAGCCCGCAGCGGCGCACGCACTTGACGATGTTCTCGGCCGCGCTCTGCGCGCCGGTGACGATGTGCACGCGCACCTCGAGCCGGCTGCCGCTCATGCCGATCGGCTCCTTCACCTCGTGGCCGTCGATCACGAACTCCTGCGGCTCGACCAGCAGCACGCGCTGGTCGTTCGGGATGTTGATCGCCTTGGCCGTCTCCACCACGCGCGCCATGTCGGTGGGCGTGACCTCGCGGTTGTCGCGCACGATCACCATGCCCGTGGAGTTCTGGCCGCGGATGTGGCTGCCCGTGATTCCGGTATAGACGCGCGAGATCTTGCAGTCGGCCATCATCTCGGCCTCCTTCAAGGCCTGCTGGATGGACTGCACCGTGGCGTCGATGTTGACCACGACCCCGCGCTTCAAGCCATGCGTCGGCGCGACGCCCAGCCCGGCCAGCCGCAGCTGGCCGTCCGGCAGTATCTCGGCGACGACGGCCATCACCTTCGCGGTGCCGATGTCCAGGCCGACGACGAGATCCTTGTATTCCTTGGCCATTGCTGTCCGTTTCCTGTTCCTAGCGGGGCTGCGGTTGCTTCGCGTCAGCGGCGACCGACAGACCCTTCAACTTCACTGCATAGCCTTCGGCGTGGCGCAAGTCCGCGCTCTCGAGCGGCGCGTGGAACTTGTGCAGCACCTGCGGTACCGTCCTCACGAAGCGGGTCGTGCGCTCCGCCACCTCTTCCTGCGTGCCGCGACCGAGTTCGACCGTCGCGCCGTTGTCCAGGTCCACCTTCCAGCTGCCGCGGCCCGACAGGTGCAGCGCGGTCACTTCGGCGTCCAGGCCCGCGAACATCGGCTGCAGCCGGCGGTACATCTGCAGCACCTGCGCCGACGAGCCGTCCGGCCCGGTGAACTGCGGCAGGCTGTCGTCCTCGACGTCGCCGACGTTGGCCTCGAACACCTCGCCATGGCTGTTGACCATCTTGTCGCTGTTCTCGTCGCCTTCCCACAGCGCGACGGGCTGGTGCTCCTCGAGCGCCACCACCAGCTTGTCGGGCCACACGCGGCGCACGACGGCGTGGCGCACCCATGGCACCTGCTCGAAGGCCGCGCGCGTCTTGCCCAGATCCATCGTGAAGAAGTTGCCGGCCAGGTGCGGCATCGCGTTGGCGCGCACGGTAGTCACGCTGTTGCGCTGCAGGTCACCCTCCAGGCGCACGTCGCCGAACTGGAACTGCGGTCGATTCGCGGCCCACACGACGCCGCGCGCCAGCAACGCCGCCAGCGCCAGCGTGAACACGACGATGGCGATCGCGTTCATCAGGCGCACGTCCACCGGCATCGCGCCGGGCGGCGCGGCGGTGGGGGTGGCGGGTTGGCGCAGCAGCATGGCGTCGGGCTCAGGCGTTGGCGTCGGGTTGTTCGTTCTTCGCGGCCTTGCCGCCCCGGCCCTGCGGATCGAGCGCCGCAGTGGCGATCAGGTGCGCGCACAGCGCCTCGTACGACAGGCCCACCGCGCGCGCGGCGATCGGCACCAGCGAGTGCGTGGTCATGCCCGGCGACGTGTTCATCTCGATCAGGAACGCCTTGCGGTCCGAGTGCCGGATGATCAGGTCGGCACGGCTCCAACCGCGGCAGCCGAGCGCGCGGTAGGCCGCCACGGCCAGGCGCTGGACGTCCTTTTCCTCGGCTTCGGGCAGACCGCTCGGGCAGTGGTACTTCACGACGTCGGTGAAGTACTTGTTCTGCAGGTCGTACTTGCCTTCGGGCGCGACGATGCGCACGACCGGCAGCGCCATGATGTCCATGCCCTCGCCGACGAGCGCGACGGTCACTTCGTCGCCGTCGATGAACTCCTCGCACAGCACGTCGACGTCGTAGCCGGCGGCCAGGTCCACGGCCTCCTTCATCTGGGCCCAGCTCTTGACCTTGGTCACGCCCACCGAAGAGCCCTCATGCGGCGGCTTGACGACCAGCGGCAGGCCCAGCTCGTCGGGCACCTTGCCGATGTACTTGTCGACCTGCTCGTCGCGGCTCAGCACGCGGCTGCGCGGCGTGGACAGCACCTCGGCGCGCCAGACGCGCTTGGTCATCACCTTGTCCATCGCGATGGCCGACGCCATCAGGCCCGGGCCGGTGTACGGGATGCCCAGGAGCTCGAGCGCACCCTGGATGCAACCGTCCTCGCCGTGGCGGCCGTGCAGCGCGATGAAGCAGCGCGCGAAGCCGTCGCGCTTCAGGTCGTCCATCGGGCGCTCGGCCGGATCGAACGCATGCGCGTCGATGCCCTGCGACTTCAGCGCGGCCAGCACGCCGTTGCCCGAGAGCAGCGAGATCGCGCGCTCGGCCGACGTGCCGCCCATGAGAACGGCCACCTTGCCGAGATTCTTCGCTTCGTTGGGGGTCAATGAAATGAAGTTCATTGCGCGCCTCCGTTCATGGTCTGCGTCTTCATGTCCGCCACACGTTGCGGCACCGCGGCGATCGAGCCCGCCCCCATCGAGATGACGACGTCGCCGTCGCGCGCGTGGTCGACGATGGCCGCCGCGAGTTCGTTGACGTCGTCGACGAACACCGGATCCACCTTGCCCGCGACGCGCAGCGCGCGCGCCAGCGAGCGCCCGTCGGCGGCGACGATCGGCGCCTCGCCGGCCGAGTACACCTCGGTCAACAGGATCGAATCGGCCTGCCCCATCACCTTGACGAAGTCCTCGAAGCAGTCGCGCGTGCGCGTGAAGCGGTGCGGCTGGAACGCCAGCACCAGGCGGCGCTGCGGGAACGCGCCGCGCGCCGCGGCGATCACCGCGGCCATCTCCACCGGGTGGTGGCCGTAGTCGTCGATCAGCGTGAACACGCCGCCGCCCTTGTCCGCGTCCACCGGCAGTTCGCCGTAGCGCTGGAAGCGGCGGTCGACGCCGGTGAAGCCTTCGAGCGCGCGTGCGATCGCGTCGTCGGGCAGCTCGAGCTCGGTGGCGACGGCGATCGCGGCCAGTGCGTTGCGCACGTTGTGCTCGCCGGGCAGGTTCAGCGTCACCTCGATTTCGGGCATCTGCACGCCGTTGCGGCGCTGGCAGGTGAACTGCATCTGGCCGCCGGCCAGCGCACGCACGTTCACGGCGCGCACCTGCACGTCGTCGTTCATGCCGTAGGTGATCACCGGGCGCGAGATCATCGGGATGATGGAGCGCACGCCGGGGTCGTCGCCGCAGACGATGGCCGAGCCGTAGAACGGCATGCGGTGCACGAACTCCACGAACGCGGCCTTCAGGCGCGCGAAGTCGTGGCCGTAGGTGTCCATGTGGTCGGCGTCGATGTTGGTGACCACCGCCAGGATCGGCATCAGGTTCAGGAACGACGCGTCCGACTCGTCGGCCTCCACCACGATGTAGTCGCCCGAGCCCAGGCGCGAGTTCGCGCCGGCGCTGTTCAGGCGGCCGCCGATGACGAAGGTGGGATCGACGCCGGCCTCGGCCAGCACGCTGGTGACCAGCGACGTGGTGGTCGTCTTGCCGTGCGTGCCGGCGATCGCGATGCC
>FTKD01000669.1_pt5 | contig 21007 bp, 17 predicted proteins | sample 1658191 | NCBI WGS metagenome assembly FTKD01 (sample SAMEA3914808, study PRJEB12502) | metagenome | biome: forest; material: soil | place: Canada | collected 2011-08-03 | depth 0.3 m
GGCGCGCTCATCGATGCCGGCCGCAGCGACGAGGCGATGCGCCACGGCCGCTCGTTCTCCGAGGCCCATCCCGACGCCAGCGCCGCGCTCGCGATGCTGGCCGCCGTCCACTTCGCACAGGAACGCATCGAGGAATCCGTCGAGACGTATCGTCGCGCCGTCGCCGCCCCCGGGGCCGAATCGTCGGCGTTCGTCGGCTACGGCAACGCCTTGATGGCCGCCGGCGGCGGCGCCCTGGCGACGCAGCAGTTCGAACGCGCCGTGGAACTCGACCCGCAGAACGCACGCGCCCGCTTTTCGCTGGCCATGTCGCACCTGCGCTCGATCTACGACGACGCCGGCCAGATGGAAGCGTCGCGCCGCATGTTCGCGCGCGCGCTGGCCGAGCTCGACGCCTGGTTCACGCCGGCCCGCGCCGCCATCGGCGCGCAGGCGGTCGGCAGCGCGCAGCCGTTCTACCTCGCGTATCACGCCGTCGATGCGCGGGCACTGCTGCTGCCCTACGGCAAGACGGCGACGCGCCTGATGGCCACCGGCGTCGAGACGCCGCGCCCGCGCTCGGGCGCCCCGCTGGCGCCGTTGCGCGCGCGCAAGCTGCGCGTGGGCATCGCGGCCGCGCACGTGCGCGACCACTCGGTGTGGAACGCGATCACGCAGGGCTGGGTGCGCCACTTCGATCGCGACCGCATCGAATTGACGGTGTTCCAGCTCGAACGCGCGAGCGACGACGAGACCGCCCGTGCCCGCCGCGACGCCACGCATTTCGTCGACGGCCCCGTCACGCTGGCCGACTGGGCCCGCGCCATCGTCGATGCCGAACTCGACGCGCTGATCTACCCCGAGATCGGCATGCACCCGCTCACCGCCCGACTGGCCGCGATGCGCCTGGCGCCGGTACAGGCAACCTCGTGGGGCCAGCCGCTCACCTCGGGCCTGCCCACTCTGGATCTGTTCATTTCCGGCCACGCGCTGGAGCCGCCGGCGGGCGCCGCGCACTACGCGGAGCGCCTGGTGGCGTTGCCCAACCTCGGCGTCTGTGTGCAGGCGCTCAAGCCCGTGGCCGTGGCGCCCGACCTGGCGGCGCTGGGGTTGACGGCCACCGAGCCGCTGCTGCTGTGTCCCGGGACACCGTTCAAGTACACGCCCTCCGGCGACGCCACGCTGGCGGCGCTCGCCGCGGGCCTGCAGGCCCGCGGCAGCGGCCGGCTGGTGTTCTTCCGCAGCCGCCGCGAGGCGATGTCGGCGCAGATCGAGCGGCGCATGCGCCTGGCGTTCGCGAAGGCCGGCGTCGACTACGACCGCACCGTCGCCTGGATCCCCACGCTGGATCGCGGCCGGTTCTTCGGCCTGATGCGGCACGCCACCGCCATGCTGGACACGATCGGCTTCTCGGGTTTCAACACCGCCCTGCAGGGTCTCGAATGCGACCTGCCCGTGGTGGCGTACGAGGGCGAGTTCATGCGCGGCCGCCTGGCCAGCGGCCCGCTGCGCCATCTCGGCCTGGACGAGCTGGTGGCCACGACGCCGGCCGAGTACGTCGACATCGCGCTGCGGCTGGTCGAGGACGACGCCTGGCGGGCGCGCATGAAGCAGGAGATCGAGCAGCGTCGACCGGCGCTGTTCGACGATCGCGCCCCGGTGCGGGCGCTGGAAGAGGCGCTGTTCGCCGCGGTGCGCCAGGACTGAAAGGCGCGGAACTCCACCGGTTTTCCGGTCTTGTTCGGCGGGTTCGGGCGATTCAGGTCCGGGACACTTTGCCGAAGTGAGCCGCCGTCCCGACGCGGCCCGGAGAACCCTGATGGCACGCCTCGACTTCGCAATCCTGACCCGCACGATCACCGCCGACGCGCTGGCGCATCCCACCGACCTCGGCCCGATGCTGGCCAAGCGGCACTCGGTGTCGCGCGGCACGATGACCAAGCAGCTGAAGCGCCTCGTGGACAGCGGCTGGCTGGAGCGCAGCGGCGTCACCCGCCCGCACTTCAAGCCCGGCGTGCAGCGCGAGGTGACCACCGAATACGCGATCGCCGGCCTCGACGAGCACACCCCCTGGCTGCGCGACGTGTACCCGGTGCTGCAACTGAGCCCGGCCGTCGCCCGCATCGCCCAGCACGTGTTCGGCGAATTGCTCAACAACGCGATCGACCACGCCTCGGCGAGCGCCGTCACCGTCTCCGTGCGCCAGACGCCCACGCACCTGCACATCCTGATCGGCGACAACGGCCAGGGCGTGTTCAACCAGCTGGCCCAGAAGGCCGGCCTGCCCGACGCCCAGCGCGCCGCGCTCGAGATCTCCAAGGGACGCCTGACGACGCAGCCCGAGTGCCATGGCGGCCGCGGCCTGTTCTTCGTCGCGCGCATGGTCGATGCGATGAACCTGCAGTCCAACGGCCAGGTGCTGCAATGGCGCCACCGCGGCGAATCAGTGCAGTTCCGCAGCCATCCGCTCAACCGCACCGGCACCACCGTGTTCGTGAGCCTGGCGCTGGACTCCACCGTGCGGCCCACCGACACCTACAGCGCGTTCGGCTCGGAAGACGCGCCGCTGGACTTCAGCCGCACGCAGGTCCCGCTGCGCCTGCTGACCGACAACGGCCTGACGCTCGACTCGCGCGCGCAGGCGCGCTGGGTCGTCTCGCGCCTGGAGCTGTTCGCCACGGCCGAGCTCGACTTCGAAGGCGTCGACGACGTCGGCCCGAGCTTCATCGACGAGGTGTTCCGCGTCTACGCCAAGGCCCATCCGGAAGTGGCGTTGCAGCCGACCAAGGTCAGCCTGCGCGTCGAGAAGCTGCTCAAGGGCGGCATGCACTGAGCCTGAACCGCCGTCGGCGCTCAGTAGCCGGCGGAAAGTTCAAGGGAGCGCGGGAACCGGCTCTGCCGGGCCCGTCGCGGCCGGCCCCTCGGGGGCAGGGAGCGCCAGCGACCGTGGGGCTCAATTTACCCGGCAGATCTTGAGCATGTTCGTGCCGCCCGGGTAGCCCATCGGCTCGCCGCAGGTGATCGCGTAGGTGTCGCCCGGGCGCAGCACGCCGCGTGCCACCAGCAGGCGCTCGGCTTCGCCGAGGGCCTGGTCGCGGTCGTCGAAGGCCGGCATCATCAGCGGCGTCACGTTGCGGTACAGCGCCATGCGGCGCAGCGAGGTCGCCTGCGTCGTCAGCGCGAAGATCGGCACCTGCGTGCGCTGGCGGCTGATCCACAGCGCGGTGGAGCCGCTCTCGGTCAACGCGACGATGGCCTTGCAGCCCAGGTGTTGCGCCGTGAACAGCGCGCCCATCGCGATCGACTGGTCGATGCGGCCGAACTTCTTGTTCAGGAAGGTGGCCTCGATCAACTGCACGTCGTCGGCGCGCTCGGCTTCCAGCGCGATCGCTGCCATGGTCTCGACGGTCTCGATCGGGTAGCGGCCGGCCGCGGTCTCGGCGCTGAGCATCACCGCGTCGGTGCCGTCCAGCACGGCGTTGGCGACGTCGCTCACCTCGGCTCGCGTGGGCACCGGCGCGAGGATCATGCTTTCCATCATCTGCGTGGCGGTGATGACGACCTTGTCCATCTCACGCGCCATGCGGATCATGCGTTTCTGCAACGCCGGCACCGACGCGTTGCCGACCTCGATGGCCAGGTCGCCGCGCGCCACCATGATGCCGTCGCTGGCGCGCAGGATGGCCTCGAGGTTGGGGATCGCCTCGGTGCGCTCGATCTTGGCGATCATCGCGGGCTTGTGGCGCTGCGCCTCGCCGGCCACGTTGGCGAGCTGGCGCGCCATTTCCATGTCGGTGGCGTTCTTCGGGAAGCTGACCGCGAGGTAGTCGCAGCGAAAGCTCATGGCCGTGCGGATGTCGTCCATGTCCTTGGCCGTCAGCGCCGGCGCGGTGAGGCCGCCGCCCTGCTTGTTGATGCCCTTGTTGTTGGACAGCTCGCCGTCGTTCTTCACGATCGTGTAGACCTTGTCGCCCTTCACGTCCTCGACGGTCAGCACGATCAGGCCGTCGTTGAGCAGCAGCGTGTCGCCCGGCTTCACGTCGCGCGGCAGCTCCTTGTAGTCCAGGCCGACGCCTTCGACGTCGCCCGGCTCGGTGCGCGCGGCGTCGAGCACGAAGCGCTCGCCCTTGACGAGCTGCACCTTGCCGTCGACGAACTTGCCGACGCGGATCTTCGGGCCCTGCAGGTCGGCCATCAGCGCGACGGTGCGGCCCACGCGCTCGGCGATCTCGCGCACGAGGTTCGCGCGATCGATGTGGTCCTGCGCCTTGCCGTGGCTGAAGTTCAGGCGCACCACGTCGACACCGGCGCGTATCAGGCGTTCGAGCACCTCCGGATCGCTGGTGGCGGGGCCGAGGGTGGCGACGATCTTGGTACCACGGGTCATGACGGGGTGTCTCCTGAGCGCGCGTGCGCTTCTGTGGCGAAGTAACGGGGAACGAAATTATGTTCCTGTTGTCCCGCCGCGAGTTACATGGCCGTTACAGCGCAGCGCGCCTTTCGAGGATTTCCAGCGCGGGCAAGGTCTTGCCTTCCAGGATCTCGAGGAACGCGCCGCCGCCGGTGGAGATGTAGCCCACGTCCTTCTCGATGCCGTACTTGGCGATCGCCGCCAGCGTGTCGCCGCCGCCGGCGATGCTGAAGGCCGGGCTCGCGGCGATGGCGCGGGCCAGCGTCTCGGTGCCGTGCGAGAACGCGTCGAACTCGAACACGCCCACCGGGCCGTTCCAGACGATGGTGCCGGCCCGCTTCAGCTGCTCGGCCAGCAGCGCCGCGGTCTGCGGGCCGATGTCCAGGATCAGGTCGTCGTCGGCCACGTCGGTGGCCGCCTTGACGGTGGCCGGCGCAGCGGCGGAAAACGCCTTGGCGGTGACGACGTCGGTGGGGATCGGCACCGCGGCGCCACGCGCCTTCATGGCGTCGATGACGGCCCGGGCCTGGTCGACCAGGTCCGGCTCGGCCAGGCTCTTGCCGATCTTCAGGCCGGCCGCGAGCATGAACGTGTTGGCGATGCCGCCGCCGACGATCAGGCCGTCGACCTTGGCGGACAGCGCCTGCAGGATCGTCAGCTTGGTGCTCACCTTGCTGCCGGCGACGATGGCCACCAGCGGGCGCTTCGGGCTGGCGAGGGCCTTCGTGATGGCGTCGATCTCGGCCGCCAGCAGCGGGCCTGCGCAGGCGACCGGCGCGTACTCGGCGATGCCGTAGGTGGACGCCTCGGCGCGGTGGGCCGTGCCGAACGCGTCGTTGACGAAGATGTCGCACAGCGCGGCCATCTTCTTCGCGAGCTCGGGGTTGTTCTTCTTCTCGCCCTTGTTGACGCGCACGTTCTCCAGCAGCACGACGCTGCCCGGCGCCACCGTGACGCCGTCGACCCAGTCGGCGACCAGCGGCACGTCGCGGCCCAGCAGTTCCGACAGGCGCGCGGCCACCGGCGCGAGCGAATCCTCGGGCTTGAACTCGCCTTCGGTCGGGCGGCCCAGGTGGCTCGTGACCATCACCGCGGCGCCGGCGTCCAGCGCCATGCGGATGCACGGCACCGAGGCGCGCACGCGGGTGTCTTCGGTGATGTTGCCGGCGTCGTCCTGCGGCACGTTGAGGTCGGCGCGGATGAACACGCGCTTGCCGGCCACCTGGCCGGAGGCGACGAGGTCGGAGAAACGGATTACTTTCATGGCATTGACGCAGTCAGCAGAAGAGGAATGAGATGGGATGCGGGCGATCGCCCTCACCAGCCAAGGCCCAGCCGCAGCGCCAGCAGCACTGCGGTACCCGCGAGTATCGTCCCGAGCAGGTTGCGGGTGGTGCAGAACACGAGGACGCCCATGGCCGTGGCGTAGAGGCGGGCGTCCTTCCACGTGGAGATCAGGTGGTCGTCGGTCATCGCGATCTCGGGCAGCAGCACCGCCACCAGCGCGGCCAGCGGCGCGTAGCGCAAGGCCTCGCGCAGCCACGCGGGAATGGGCACCTCGCGCTCGGGGATCACGAAGAAGCCGCGCGTGACGACGGTGATCACCGCGAGGCCGACGATCGCGATCAGGATTTGCCAACCGCTCATGACGATGCCTGCGTGAGCGCCGCCGGCGGCGAGAAGTGGTCGACCAGCACGCCGATGGCGATGGCCGCGGCGATCGCGACGACGATGTTGAGATGGAACGGCAGCGCGAAGGCGGCGAACGCGGCGCAGGCCGCGACGGTTGCCGCGATCCAGGTGCCGCGGTCGACGAGCAGCGTGCCGGTGATGCCCAGCAACGCCAGCGAGCCGGCGAAGCCCAGTCCCCATTGCGTGGGGATGACGTCGGCCAGCCCGATGCCGATCAGCGACATCGCCTGCCAGGCCGTCCAGTTCACCGCCACGCCGCCCCACAGGTAGGGCAACTGGTCGGACATCGCGCCCGGCTGCGGGAAGCGCTTCATGAAGGCCACGTAGTTGAGGTCGGCCATGAAGTACGTGACCCAGAGCCGGTGACGCCGCGACAGGGGCGCGAAGTACGGCCGCCAGCCGGCGCTGAAGATGATGAAGCGCAGGTTGACGCAGAACGCCGTGGCCCAGATGACCCACAGCGGCGCGCCCTGCTCGATCAGCGGCAACGCGGCCAGTTGGGCGCTGCCGGCGAAGACGAGCAGCGACATCGTGATGGCCAGCGGCACGCCGAGCCCGGCCTTGACCATCGCGATGCCCGTGACGAGGCCCCAGGCGCCGATGCCCAGCGAGATGCCGGTCATCTCGCGCGCGCCGCGAGCGAATTCAGGGTGGCGCCACGTGGGCTGCGATGCATTCATCGCGCCATTGTCTTATGGCGCCGGAAAGCGCGGCGATGCACGGGGTCGAACGCGCCGGGCGGCGGCTTCGCAAGGCGCGAAGCAAGGCTTCAGTGTTCGACGGGCTTCTCGGCGGCCGACTTGTCGATCCGGGCGATCTTCTCGGGCTTGTCGCCCTTGGGCGGCGCGGCCTTGGCCGTCTTGTCGACGGGCTTGTCGGTCGTCGCGTCGGCCTTGGCGCCCGGCGCGGAGGCGCCATCGTCCGCGTCCGCCGTCTTCGGCTTGCCGTCCGCGCCGAGCGTCGGCGCCACGGCTTCCATCTTGTTCTCGCGCATGTAGTCGTCCATCTCGCGCCAGCCGGCGTAGATGGCGGCCTTGTCGACCCTGCGGTTGAGCGTGAAGCAGTCCTCGATGGCCCGGCCGCCATGGCGACAGGCCGCGCCGACCGCCTTGCCGTCGGCCTCGACACGGGCCGCCGTCACCGACGCCGCTTCCAGCCCGAGCTGGTCGCAACCGGCGAGCGTGGACAGGACGGCAAGGAGGAGAAGGGGGCGACGCGGCATGGCAAAGACGGGTTGATGCGTCGTTATCGGCCGCCCCGGGCCGGGCTTGAGTCCCGGAATGCGAAATCCGGCGCGGGGCAGACGCGCGCTTTACGGCGCCGGCTCGAGCACGGTGCCGCACGCCAGCGGCTGGCCCTGCAGCCAGTGGGCGACCGGGCCGCGCTTGCCGCCCGGTCGCTGCACATCGAGCAGCGCCAGCGCGCCGTCGCCGCAGGCCACGACCAGTTGCTGGCCGTCGACGGCGATCACGGTGCCCGGCGCGGCGGAGACGTCCAGCCGCTCGACCTGCGAGCGCCACAGCTTGACCGTCTCGCCATGGGCCTGGAACGTGGCGCCGGGAAACGGATCGAAGGCGCGGACGCGGCGCTCGATGACGTCGGCCGGCAGCCGCCAGTCGATCGCCGCTTCGGTCTTGGCGATCTTGTGGGCGTACGTGATGCCCTCTTGCGGTTGCCTGACGGGCCGCAGCCGGCCCGCCGCGGCGTCCGCCAGCGCGCGCACGACCAGACGCGCGCCGAGCGCGCCCAGCCGGTCGTGCAGGCGGCCGGTGGTGTCGTCGAACGCGATGGGCTCGTGCTCGATCAGCAGCATGTCGCCGGTGTCCAGCCCGGCGTCCATCTGCATGATGGTGATGCCGGACTCCGCATCGCCGGCCTCGATCGCGCGGTGGATCGGCGCGGCGCCGCGCCAGCGCGGCAGCAGCGAGCCGTGGATGTTCAGGCAGCCGAGGCGTGGCAACGCGAGCACCCACTCCGGCAGGATCAGGCCGTAGGCGGCGACGACCAGCACGTCCGGGCGCGCGGCCTCCAGCGCGGCGCGTCCCGTCGCGGCCGCGTCGGGAAACTTGCCGTCCAGCCGCAGGCTGCGCGGCTGCGCCACCGGCACGCCCAGGTCCTGCGCCAGTTGCTTGACCGGCGAGGGTGTCAGCTTCATGCCGCGGCCGGCCGGGCGGTCGGGCTGGGTCAACACCAGCGGCACCGTGTGGCCGGCGGCGTGGATGGCGGCCAGCGCCAGCGCGGCAAACTCGGGCGTCCCGGCAAACGCGACGCGCAGCGGCGCAAACTCCGCCTCGGTCGAGGCGACGCGCAACGGCTCGGTCATGCCCATCAGCGCTTGCGTGGCTGTTCGTCGCGCGTCTTCTTCAGCATCTTGGTCTTGATGCGTTCGCGCTTGAGCGGACTCAGGTAGTCGACGAACACCTTGCCCATCAGGTGATCCATCTCGTGCTGGACGCAGACGGCAGTCAGGCCTTCGGCGTCGAACTCGTAGGGCTGGCCGTCGCGGCCGAGCGCGCGCACCCGCACCCGGGCGTGGCGCTCGACTTTCTCGTAGATCGCCGGCACCGACAGGCATCCCTCCTCGCCCAGGATCCAGTCATCGGAGCTGGCGACGAGCTCCGGGTTGATCAGCACGCGCGGCTGGTCGTGCGTCTCGGAGGTGTCCATCACGATCAAGCGGATGTGGTGATCGACCTGCGTGGCCGCGAGGCCGACGCCGTCGGACGCATACATCACCGCGATCATGTCGTCGGCAAGCTGGCGAATCGCGGCGTCGACTTCGGCCACCGGCTTGGCGACGGTGTACAGGCGCGGATCGGGATAACGGAGAATCTGGAGTTCGGACATGGAAAGACAGTTCCTGGAAATCTGCCACGAAAATCGCCGGTAATGCCGCGAGGTCCCTTGCAACGACAGTGCAGAATGTGTCTACGCCGCGACGATCGAACTCAGGGTGAATGCCTAGCTCCGTCGTAACGGAGTGCTCGTTTCATTGCGACATCAAGGGTTTGCGGGCAGAATCGGCGGCAAATTTGGTAGTTTCTTGACAGGCTGGATACTCCAGCCGATTCGGAATTGTTGCATCCCTCGCGGATTCCGTCTCACCTGCGTCCCAATTGCCTTCGATGGCCCGGGAGTTTTCTGGACATGACCTTTCGATTCCGACGTTCCGTCATTGCACAGCCGGCCGCAGCCCTGAACTGCGCCGCGCTCGCACTGGCCGTGCTGGCCGCCGCTCCGTCCGTGACGCAAGCGTTCCCCATCACGCCCGCAGAACGCAGCACGGCGCAGCAGGTCGCCTCCAAGGGCGTGCCGCTGTCCGAGCTCGCCGAAAACGCGCCCGACTCCTATACCGTCAAGCGCGGCGATACGCTTTGGCACATTTCCGGCATGTTCCTCAAAAGCCCGTGGCGCTGGCCCGAGCTGTGGGGAATGAATCTCGAACAGATTCACAACCCGCACCTGATCTATCCGGGGCAGTTGCTGGTGCTCGAGAAAATCGACGGCATGGCCCGATTGAAACTCGGAAGCACCGTCGGCGGTGTTGGCGACACCGTCAAACTGTCGCCGTCGATTCGCAGCGAATCGTCCGAATCGGCGGCCATCGGCTCGATCCCGATGAATCTGATCGCGCCGTTCCTCACCGACGCGATGATCTTCGACGCGAACCAGCTGGCCACCGCGCCGCGCATCGTCGCCACGCAGGAAGGCCACGTCATGCTCGGCCGTGGCGACACGGCGTACGTCAGCGGCAACCTGGGCAACACGCGCAACTGGCAGATCTTCCGCGCGCCGAAGGCGCTCGTCGATCCGGACACCAAGGAAGTGCTGGGCTACGAGGCGCGCTACGTCGGCTCTGCCGAGCGCAAGCAGGATGGCGAGAGTCGTCCGGGCGCCGAAACCGGCGGGCTGTCGGTGCCGTCCAGCTTCACCGTCACGAGCAATCGCGAAGATGCGGGCGTGGGCGACCGCCTCGCCCCGGCGACGGTGCGCGATTTCGCGCCCTTCGTGCCGCACCCGCCCGCGGGTCCGATGAACGGCAAGGTCGTCTCGCTGTACGGCGACGCGATGTCCGCCGGCACGAACCAGATCGTCTCGCTGAACCGCGGATCGCGCGACGGCCTCGAACGCGGCACGGTGCTGGCACTTTGGCATGAAGGTGCCATCACGCACGACAAGTCGGTCGAGAGAGGTGCGCTGATCAAGCTGCCCGACGAGCGCATCGGCCTCGTGTTCGTGTTCCGCGTGTTCGATCGCATGGCCTACGGCCTGGTGCTGGAAACGACCGAGCCGACGCTGCCCGGAGACCGCGTCACGGCGCCCTGAACCGCCGGCGGCCAAACCGAAGGTTTGAACGAGTCGCTGGTCCGGACAAGCTGACGGCTTGAACGACCCCCCGGTTCTGCTGCCTGCGTCGCTCGCTCACGACCCCGCCACCTGACCCTCTCCACCGGGTGCGCTCATGTTGTCCCGCGACGAACTCGCCGCCTGGCTGCGGCTGGCAACGACGCCCGGCATCAGCCGAGGTACCGCTCGCCAGTTGCTGGCGGCGTTCGGTTCCGTCGAGCGCGTGCTGTCCGCCGACGAGCGCACGCTGCAATCGCTGGTCGACCCCGACGTCGTCCACACGCTGAAGCGCCGCGACGCACTCGACGCAGTTCGCCTAGCCACCACGCAACGCTGGCTCGAATCCGCAGCGAGCGACGCGCCGCGCGACGTCGTCGTACTGGGCGATCCGCGCTACCCCGTGCTGTTGCTGGAGACGGCCGACCCGCCGCTGCTGCTGTTCACGCTGGGCCGGGTCGAGCTGCTGTCGGCGCCGGGCGTCGCCATCGTGGGCAGCCGGAGCGCGACCCCTCAAGGCATGGACAACGCGCGTGAATTCGCTCGTTTTCTGAGTGAACGCCGACTGACCATTGTTTCCGGCCTGGCCATGGGCATCGACGGCGCGGCCCATGACGGCGGCCTGGCCGGCCCGGGCAGCACGGTCGCTTTCGTCGGCACCGGCCTGGATCGCGTCTATCCGGCCCGGCACGCCGGCCTTGCTCGCCGCATTGCCGAGCAAGGCCTGGTCGCCAGCGAATACCCGCTGGGCTCGAGCGCGCTCCCCATCAATTTCCCGCGCCGCAACCGCCTGATCGCCGGCATCACCCGCGGCACGCTGGTGGTGGAGGCCGCCATCGAGTCGGGCTCGCTGATCACCGCACGCATGGCGCTGGAATGCGGGCGCGATGTCTTCGCGGTTCCGGGCTCCATCCACTCGCCGCAGTCGCGCGGCTGCCACCGCCTGATCCAGGAAGGGGCGAAGCTGGTGGAAACCGGTGACGACGTCCTGCGGGAGCTGCGCCTGGAGGCGGGTGACGATGTCCGGCACGCGACGCTCTCGCCGGCGCAGCCGTCGCTGTTCGCCATGGCGGAGGCGCCCGACCCCGGCGACGGCAGCGACGCCGTCGACCCGGACACCGCGTTGAGGGCCGCACTGGGCCACGATCCGGTCACCTTCGACGCCCTCGCGGCCCGCACCGGCATGCCGTTCGACGAACTGGCGGCACGGCTGCTCGACCTGGAACTGGCCGGGGCGGTGCAGCGACTGCCCGGCGGCTTGCTGCAGCGTCGCGCGACGGCCTGAAAGAGGTCGGCATGGCGTCAGCGGAGCCTGCGATGTTCGCACGCATTCCCGGCCAAAAGCACAGTGTTTCGATGTAAATCCGGCCCTTCCACGACGATTTCACAAAGGTCCAACAGCGCCCCGGTCACGTGCCATCTCGCGCTTGCCGCCACCGGGCGCTGCGGTATAGTGGGTTCATGTTTGACGTCCTTGTCTACCTGTACGAGAACTACTGGCGACCGGACGCCTGCCCGGATCACGACCAGTTGTCGCGCAAGCTGACCGCGGTCGGCTTCGAGACGGACGAGATCCAGGAAGCGTTGCACTGGCTCGACGGTCTCGCCGACACGTCGCAGGGCTACACCGGCACGCAGTCCGAAGACGCCATTCGCCTCTATTCCGATCGCGAGATCGAATCTCTGGGCGAAACCTCGGTCGGCTTCGTCACCTTCCTCGAATCGGCCGGCGTGCTGCCGCCGCCGATGCGCGAGATGGTGATCGACCGCGCAATGGCCGCCGGCGGCAACCCGCTGGACCTGGACGACATGAAGATCATCATCCTGATGGTGTTCTGGAGCCTGGGCGAGGAACCCGACGCGCTGATCCTCGACGAACTGTTCGTCGCGCCCGAAGAGCGCCTGATTCACTGAGCCTGCTCTCTCCACGATGACGAACGGCTCCCGCGGGAGCCGTTGTCGTTGATGCCGGACGCGTTCGCGGCCTGCCGCTATTTCAAGCGATCCGGATCGGCGTTGATCTTCTCGATCGCGCTGCGCGTGGCGGCGATCGTCAGCGACTCGTCCTGTGCCGGCGTCAACAACTGGGCCTGAAGGAACGCGGCGAGGCGACGCCGCTGGAACAGCACGCAGCGACCGCGGCTCGAAACGAACAGCGACAACTGCTTGCGCATGCCTTGCCACGCCAGTTGCACCGCTTCCTGGCGGTCGCGGTATTCCAGCATGTACCAGGCACCCACCAGCATCTCGTCGGTGGCCGCCAGGGCGCCCGCCGACGGCGTCATGCCCCCTTCGGCCACGATCTCGAGCTCGTCCGACTCGTGGCCGGACAGGTCCAGCGCGAACGAGTCGTCGATCTCGAAGTCGGCGTCCGGCAGGATTTCGTCGAGCGCCTCCAGGCGCTGCTTCAGGCGCGACAGCTGGTCCGAATCGATGGCCGCCGAGCGCGCCGCAAAGGCCGCCGTCAGCGAAATGTTCAGGGCGCGCAGCGAGGTTTCCTGGCGTTCCGCGGGCAGGCCGCCGGACAACATGCCCTGGCGCAGCGCCGCCAGCAGCGGGCCCAGGCGGCGGATCACTTCGGCGCGCTCCTCGCGCGTGGCCTTGGCGCTGGCGATCCACACCAGCTCCAGCGCGGTCTCGCGCACGGCGCGCGTCTCGTCGCTCTGCAGGCCATGGCGCATCGCCGTCGTGGCGAGCACGTCGGCCCAGACCTGGAACAGGAATTCGCGCACGCCATCCTGCACCGGCACGCCATCGAGCAGCTTGCGCAATTCGATCGTGTACTGGATGGCCAGCGTCTCGCGCTGCTCCACCTGGCTGGCGAGCGACACGCCCTTCTTGGTCGTCTCGTTCTGGTCGCGGAAGTAGCGTTCGATGAAGCGCTCGAACTCGACCAGCACCGTCTGGAACACCTTGCGGCCGGTTTCGGGGAAGGCCTCGACGACCTGCACGACACGGGCCACTTCGCCTTCGAGTTCCGGGCCGGCACCTTGCGGCGCGGCGTCGAAGCCCATCACGCAGGCGCCCATGCGGTCGATCAGGCGGCGCGCCGGGTGCTGCGCCGACGAGAAGAAGTCGGGCTCGCTCATCGCGACGCGCAGCGTGGGCATCTGCAGCCGCGCGAACCAGACGCGCACGGACGTCGGGATGCGGTCCTCGGTGAGGATGCTCTGGAACAGCAGCGCGACGACCTCGATGGTGGCGCGCTCTTCCTGCGTATTGGCAACGCTCTTGAGCGCCTGCTTCTGCTCGCGCAGCGCGTCGACCATCTCGGCCGGCGCCAGGCCGACGCCCTCGTTCCTGTGCGCTTCGACGCGTTCGACGAACACGCGTTGCGCGGCCGCGAGCGCGCCGGTCATCTCGCCCGACGGGGCCGCGATGCGCTGCGTGTTCATGAAGCCCTGGACGTGGCGCTCCATCGTGCGACCGAAACGCCTCAGCGTGGCATCGACCTGCACCGATCCCGGCGAGCTGAACTGGCCGGTGCCGGTGCCGGCCTTGCCACTGCCGGCGCCAGCCGGGCCAACCGCGCCGCCGGGGCCACTCGCGCCGCCGCCGCCACCACCGCCACCGCCGCCAGATCCAGCGCCGCTGCCTTCGCCCATGGGATGCAGCGTCGTGTTGCGCATGAATTCGGCCATGCCGCCGCCACCACCGCTCCCGCTGCCGCCTTGACCACCACCGTCACTGCCGCCGCCTTGGCCCGCATGGCTGGTGCCCTCGCCGTGCCCGGTGCCGCCTTGACCGCCGCCACCTTGGCCGCTGCCTTGCCCACCCTGGCCCTGGCCGCCGTTGCCACCACCGTAGCCACCCTGGCCGTGGCCGCCGCCATACCCGGTGCCGGCTTGACCGCCGCCACCTTGGCCGCTGCCTTGTCCGCCCGGGCCCTGGCCGCCATTGCCGCCGCCGTAGCCGCCCTGGCCGTAGCCGCCGCCATGCCCGGCGCCGCCTTGACCACCTTGACCACCTTGACCGCCTTGTCCGCCATGGCCTCCATGGCTCTGGCCACCGCCACCGGAGCCGCCATACGCCGTCGGCGCGAAAGTGGTGCCGCCGCTGCCGGTGCTGGTGCCGCCGCCGCTGGTGTTGCGGAATTCGTCCAGCCCCATCGGTCGCGAGCCGACCACGGGCGCGCGATCGACGCTGCGGCGTATCAGCGTGCGCAGATTGACCTCGGGCAGCACGCCCTTCTCGATCAGGAACCGGTTCGCCTCGTGGTACGCCTCGGTGGCGAGCGCCCCGATCTCCAGCTTCAATGTCGGTTCGACGCCGGCCCAGGAGTCCGGCCCGAAATCGCTGTCGATGAACGAGCGCACGACGATCTTGGCCAGTTGCTGCGGCCGGAACAGGTCGTGATCCGCCATCTCCTCCAGGCCTTCGAGCGCCGCGATGCGGGTGCCCAGGTCGTTCAGCTCCCACACGGCCAGGTCGACGATCGCCTGCGACAGGCGCGAGACGAAGATCTCCTTCTGCACCGTCTCGTCGTCGACCAGCATCAGCTTCTGCGTGTGGCCCTGCATCGACGCCACCAGCGCGCCGGTGGACGTGGTGGGCTGGTCGGCGACGCCGGCATCGCGCAGCGATTCGCCCAGGCGGTCGACCCATTCCTCGCCGTGGCTCATCAGGGCCTGCAGGGTGTCGCGGCGCTGCTGCGCGACGGAGCGCTCGGCCGGCTTGTCGAGCAGCAGGCGCGCCGCCTCCAGCACGGTACTGAGCAGGCGCGGCCCCGCCTCGGCAAGCTGCTCGGCGAACATCTGCCGAGCCCTGCGTGCGATATCTGGCGACGATTGGCCCTGGAGCATCCGGCTGCTTCGCTTCCCTTGGGTGATTTCAGCGGTCGTGCACTACACCTGCAATCTACACCACGGCGCCCGCATTCGGGTCATTCGGATCGATCGCGTCCTTCTGGCCCGTGTGAACGAGGTCTTCCCGCTTCACGCCCAGCCACATGGCGATGGCGGCCGCGACGAACACCGACGAGTAGATGCCGAAGCAGATGCCGATCGTCAGGGCCATCGCGAAATAGTGCAGCGTGGGGCCGCCGAAGATCAGCATCGACAGCACCATCATCTGCGTGCAGAAGTGGGTGATGATCGTGCGGCTGATGGTACTGGTGATGGCGTGGTCGATCACCTGCATCGTCGTCAGCTTGCGGAAACGCCGGAACGTCTCGCGGATGCGGTCGAAGATCACCACCGATTCGTTGACGGAGTAGCCCAGCACCGCGAGCACGCCCGCCAGCACCGACAGCGAGAACTCCCACTGGAAGAACGCGAAGAAGCCCAGGATGATGACGACGTCGTGCAGGTTGGCCACGATCGCCGCGATGGAGAACTTCCATTCGAAGCGGAACGCGAGGTACAGCATGATGCCGACGACCACGCTGATCATGGCGTAGGCGCCGTCGCGCTTCAACTCGTCGCCCACGGACGGGCCCACCAGCTCGCTGCGCTTGAGCACCACGGGCTCGGTGTTGGCGGCATCGACGCAGGACGGACGCGTGAGCGCCTCGCCCCTGGCCGTCGTCTCGTTCTTGGTACCGACGGTGCCGGACTCGGCCTTGCACAGCGCCTCGAACACGTGGCCCGGCACGTCCTTCTGGACGATGCCGGCCTTGGTCGGCACACGGATGATCACGTCGTGCGAGGTGCCGTAGTTCTGCACCTGCACGTCGCCGTAGCCCAGGCCGTTGACGACGCCGCGCAGGCGCTCGAGCTCGGCCGTCTTCACGTACGTGGCCTCGACGGCGGTGCCGCCGGTGAACTCGATCGAGAAGTCCAGGCCACGCGTGACGAGGAAGAACACCGCGGCCAGGAAGGTCAGCAGCGAGATGATGTTGAACACCAGTGCGTGCCGCATGAACGGGATGTCGCGCCGGATACGGAAGAATTCCATGTGAGTTTCCTTGGGAATCTGGGGCGGATCAGCGGGCGGCGCCGGGACGCTTGGCCACGGCGGCGGCGTCCGGGGCGACCAGGTCGTCGGGCTGCGGCACGCTGCCGGGTTGCGCGCCGCCCTTCCACACCTGGCCGATCAGCACCGACTTCAGCTTCTTCTGGCGGCCGTACCAGAGGTTGACCAGGCCGCGCGAGAAGAACACCGCGGAGAACATCGAGGTCAGGATGCCCAGGCAGTGCACGATGGCGAAGCCCTTGATCGCGCCCGAACCGAACGCGAGCAGCGACAGGCCGGCGATCAGCGTCGTGATGTTGGAGTCCAGGATGGTGGCCCAGGCGCGCTCGTAGCCGGCGGAGATCGCCGTCTGCGGCGCGCTGCCCGCGCGCAACTCCTCGCGGATGCGCTCGTTGACCAGCACGTTGGCGTCGATGGCCATGCCCAGCGTCAGCGCGATGGCCGCGATGCCCGGCAGCGTCAACGTGGTCTGGATCAGCGACAGCACCGCCACCAGCAGCAGCAGGTTGACCGCCAGCGACAGCGTGGAGATCACGCCGAACAGCAGGTAGTACGCGCACATGAACACGAGGATCGCGGCGAAGCCCCAGGCCACGCTGTGCAGGCCCTTGGCGATGTTGTCGGCGCCCAGGCTCGGGCCGATGGCTGTCTCCTCGATGAACTCCATCGGCGCCGCCAGCGCGCCGGAACGCAGGAGCAGCGCGATGTCGGTCGCCTCGACGGCGTTCGCCAGCCCGGTGATCTCGAAGTTCTCGCCCAGCTCGCCGCGGATGGTCGGCGCCGTGATGACCTCGCCCTTGCCCTTCTCGAACAGCAGGATGGCCATGCGCTTGCCGATGTTCTGGCTCGACACTTCCCTGATGATGCGCGCACCCTTGGCGTTCATCTTCAGCCGCACGACGGCGCCCTGGGTCTGGCTGTCGAAGTTCGGCTGCGCGTCGGCCAGGTCGTCGCCGCTGACGACGACGTCCTTCTTGACGATGACGGCGTAGCCATTGCGCTCGAGGTAGCGGTCGTCGCCGAACGGCACCGGCCCGGTGCCCGTGACGGCCGCGCCGGCTTCGGCGCTCTCGTCGACCATGTGGATCTCGAGCGTGGCCGTGCGTCCGATCAGGACCCTGGCCTTGGCGGTGTCCTGGATGCCGGGCAGCTCGACGACGATGCGGTCGGCGCCCTGCTGCTGGATCACCGGCTCGGACGTGCCTAGACCGGCGACGCGGTTGCCCAGCGTCGTCATGTTCTGCTTGATGGCGGCGTCCTGCACCTTCACCAGCGCCGCCGGCTTCAATACGCCGCTGACCTTCACGTCGGCGCCGTCGTTGGCGGACGTCCATTGCACGTCGGTGAAGGCGTCGGTCAACACGCTGACCGCCTGCGCGGCCGTGGGCTGGTCATGGAAGGTCATCGTGACGGCGTTGCCGTCGCGCGCGACCGCGGTGCGCAGCGACTTCTCGCGCAGCAGCGTGCGCGCGTCCGTCACCAGCGTCTCCGTCTTCTTGTCGAGGGCCGCCTTCAGGTCGACCTGCAGCAGGAAGTGCACGCCGCCGCGCAGGTCCAGGCCCAGGTACATCGGCATCGCGTTGATGTAGCTCATCCAGCGCGGCGCGCGCGGCACCAGGTTCAGCGAGACGGCGTACGGCTGCGAGTCCGCATCGGCGTTGCCGTTCAGTCCCTTGGCCAGCACGTCGCGGGCGTGGATCTGGGTATCGGGGTTCGCGAAACGCGCGCGCACCGTGGTGCCCTCGAAGGTGACGTAGTCGGCCTTGATGCCCGCCGCGGTCAGCAGTTGCCCGACCTGCGTGGCCGTGTCCGCGTCGACCTTGGTGGTCAGCTTGGCCGCCGACACCTGCACCGCCGGCGCATCGCCGTAAAAGTTCGGCACCGTGTACAGCAGGCCGACCAGCACGGCGACGGCCATCAACAGGAATTTCCAGACAGGGTAGCGATTCATACGTGTTTCCTCGAAGGCGTCGCCGAGCCGTCGCGTGTGCCTGCACGGCCCGCGGGGCGACGGCGTCAGTCGCGGCGTCCGTTCGACGGCCGCGCGCTGACGGGTTCTTCTTACTTCATCGAGCCCTTGGGCAGGATCTGGACGACGGCGCTGCGCTGGATCTGCAGCTCGACGTTGTTGCCGGCATCGATGTGCACGGTCGACTCGCCCAGCTTGGAGATGCGGCCGATCACGCCGCCCACCGTCACCACTTCGTCGCCCTTGGCCAGGCCGGCGAGCAACTCCTTCTGTTCCTTGGCGCGCTTCATCTGCGGCCGGATCATCACGAAGTACAGCACCACGAACATCGGGATGATGATGAAGAACTGGCTGAAGCCGCTGTCGGCAGCGGCGGGCGCCGCGGTCTGGGCGTAGGCGGTGGAGATCAGGAACACGGCGGAAATCCTCAGGGAAAACGTGGGGAACGGGCGGCGACGGCCTGGAGAGAGGCGCTGCAGCCCGGTAAAACGTGCGGTCGATGTGGAGCCGCTCCCGGGCGATTCAAGCCCGGCGCAGTCCGACCAACCCACCATTTTAACGGGCGGCGCGACAGGCCACGGTTACACGGTGCCGCTGGCTTGCCCGCAGACCCGCCGGGCACCCGCCTAAGGCCTGGATCGCACCTGGTTGCGCCCCGAGCGCTTGCACTCCTGCAGCGCGGCGCCGGCACGTGCCAGCGCCTCGTCCAGCGGCTCGCCGGGGGCGCGCGCCGCCACGCCGATGCTGGCGGTGACGCGCAGGCCGCTGCGCACGCCGTCCCAGGCGTGGCCCTCGATCGCCGCGCGCAGCCGTTCGGCCACCAGCAGCGCCCGCGTCGTGGAGACGGGGCCGCCGAGGGCCACCACGAACAGGTTGCCGTCCGCGCGCGCGAGCACGTCCTGCGGGCGCGACTGCGCGCGCAGCACGCCCGCGAACGCCTGCAGCACCGTGTCGCCGGTCGCGTGCGACCAGGTGTCGTTGACGTGGCGCAGGTGATCGACGTCGACGGCGAGCACCATCATCGGCGTGTCGGGGTATTGGACGGCCAACCGGGCAGCGCCGGCAAGCAGCTGGGTGCGATCGGCGAGGCCGGTGAGCGCGTCGCCACTGCCGTCTGCCCGGGCCTCGTCGGCGCCGGCCGCCTCGAGCCGCGACAGCGCGAGGCCGGCGGCCTGCAGCGCCGCCGGCAACTGCAGCAGGACCTGGCGCTGCGCGGCGGGATCCGTGAGCGCCTGCAGCGCCGCGAGACGCGGCATCAACGCCGCGCAGGCGACGAGCGCCGCGTCCACGGCGCCGTCCGTCGCCCGACGCAGCGCCACCGGCTGCGCTGCCGGTGCGTCGTCGGGGGAAGGTGGCACGAGGTGTCCCAAGGTGTGCTTCTCGCTGTGGATGTACCGCCAAGACCATCGTACGGGCAATGCCGCCGCAACGGGCGACGGCTTGAATCCTGCCGCCGAGCGACCATATGCGGTCCATCGCCCCCCCTGCGTCCCTCACGCAACGCCATGTCTCTCGCCATCGTCCTGGTCGCCGCCCTGCTGCTCGTCGGCGTCATCGCAGGGCTGCCGCGTTGGCGTGCGTTGCGGCGCCAGGCCTGGGCCAGCCGGCCGTTTCCGCCCGCCTGGCGATCCATTCTGCGGCGTCGCATTCCTCTGTATCGGCAGTTGCCGGCCGATCTGCAGCACCAGTTGCGCCGCCGCATCCTCGTCTTCCTGGCCGAGAAGCCCTTCCTGGGCTGCGCCGGGCTGGTGGTGACCGACGAGATGCGCGTGACGATCGCCGCCCAGGCCTGCCTGCTGCGGCTCAACCGCGGCGGCGCGCTGTTTCCGGAATGCAAGCAGATCCTCGTGTACCCGGGCGCCTTCGTCGTCGACCGCGTCCACGCCGCGCCGGGCGGCGTGCTGCGCGAGCAGCGGCGTGCGCTGGCCGGCGAATCGTGGTCGCAGGGCCAGGTGATCCTGTCGTGGCAGGACGTGGTGGACGGCGCCCGCGTGGTCGACGACGGCCACAACGTGGTGCTGCATGAATTCGCCCACCAGCTGGACCAGGAGTCCGGCAGCGCCAACGGCGCCCCGCGCCTGGGCTCGCGCGCCGCGCATGCGCGCTGGGCGCAGGTCATGAGCGCCGAGTTCGCCGCCCTGCAGGCGCGGATCCGCGCGCGCGAGGCTGCGCAGGCCCGTGCGCAGGCGGAGTGGTCCTGGCACGGGCCGTGGTTCGACGGCGCGCCCGAAGCCGAGCCGGTCGACTTGATCAGCGACTACGGCGCCACCAACGAGGCGGAGTTCTTCGCCGTCGTGACCGAGGTGTTCTTCGAGCAGGCCGCGGCGCTGGCCGAACGCCACCCGGCGCTGTTCGCGCTGCTGCGCGACTACTACGCGGTCGACCCGCGCGAATGGCACCCGGCGCCGTTGCGCTGAGGCATGTCAAGACCGCAGCCGTGGATGCTGCGTTCGAATCCTTTGGATCGTCGACAGCCCTCATGAGCCCACACTTCCTCTCACGCCATCAGCGGCATCGCTGACACAACGACAGGAGAAATTCATGCTCACGCTTCGCAAGGCTCAAGACCGCGGCCACGCCGACCATGGCTGGCTCGACAGCCATCACAGCTTCTCGTTCGCCGACTATCACGACCCGGCGCACATGGGCTTCGGCAACCTGCGCGTCCTCAATGACGACACCGTCGCGGCCGGCTCCGG
>FTKD01000850.1_pt5 | contig 20999 bp, 15 predicted proteins | sample 1658191 | NCBI WGS metagenome assembly FTKD01 (sample SAMEA3914808, study PRJEB12502) | metagenome | biome: forest; material: soil | place: Canada | collected 2011-08-03 | depth 0.3 m
GGTGCGGCACCGCGCCGGATGCGGCCAGCGCGATCGCGTCTTCGGGGGTGGGCGTGACCAGCACGTCGGCAAACGCCGTCGCCGTCTTGAACGCGCGGTGCGCGACGTCCGCCGGGGTGGCGAACGTCGCGGCGCAGACGCTCGCCGGCACGGCGGCGGCGGCCAGCGCCGCGCCGGTGAGCGCGCCGATCGCGGCGTGGCCGGTGCGGACGGGGAGAGTGAGCCAGCGATGCGATGTCATGGAGATCCCGGAACGAAGGCTCCATGATAATGCGAATGGTTCTCATCCAATCTTGCGGCGAGCCGCCGTCACGCGCGTGGACGCGCGGATGGATTCCCTGCGAGCCTGTGTCGGGCTGCCCCGGTCAGCGCTGCAAGGCCGCACACTGCCGCGTCGCGACGGCACCGGCGGTGAAGCTCATCAACTGCCCCGGCGCCATCGCGTGCCACGGCTCGTTGCGCGTCAGCGGCTCGGTGGCGACGATGGCCACGCGGTCGCTGGGGCCGGTGTGGGCGGCGAAGTCCACCATCAGGTCCTTGTCGGCCAGCACCGGCGCGCCGAACGGATGCTCGCGCACCACGTAGTGCAGTTGCGTGGAGCAATGGGCCCACAGCGCCTGGCCGTTGGACAGCAGCATGTTGAACGTGCCGTGGCGGTGCAGCTGCGGCATCAGCTCGGACAGCGTGTTGGTGAGTTCGGCGACTGCCGGCACGCCGGCGTGGGCCTTGGTGAGCTCCTGCATCAGCCAGCAGAACGCGTGTTCGCTGTCGGTGTCGCCCACCGGACGGAAGTTGCCGTGCAGGCGCGGCCGGAACGTCTTCAGGTCGCCGTTGTGCGCGAACACCCAGTAGCGGCCCCACAGCTCGCGCATGAACGGATGTGTGTTCTCGAGCGCGATGCGGCCCTGCGTGGCCTTGCGGATGTGGGCGATGACGTTGTCGCTGCGGATCGGGTAGCCCTTGACGAGCTCGGCCACCGGCGAGGTGCGGGCGCTGTGCTGGTCGACGAACAGGCGCAGGCCGCGATCCTCGAAGAAGGCGATGCCGAAGCCGTCCTTGTGCTCGTCCGCCCGTGTGGCCAGCCCGGTGAAGCTGAACATCGCGTCGGTCGGCGTGTTGGCATTCATGCCGAGGAGTTGACACATGGTGCAAGCATACGCGCCGTGGGGCGCGCTGCCTCATGCGGATGGTCCGCCAGCTTATGCGGCAGGCACTATTTGCCGGGGAAGAACACCTTGAGCAGGCCGCGCACGCTGAAGATGCGGCGCGGCAGCGTCGTCTCGTCCAGCAGTCCGGCGAGCTTGCGCAGCAGGCGGGCGTTCTTGCCGGCGCGCCAGATCACCAGGTCGGCCAGCCACGGGTGCGTGTTGATCTGGTTGGCATGTTCGTACAGCGCGAAGCGGGGCTGCAGCGCCGCGAGGCCGGCCTCGTAGCGGGTGCGCACCGCAGCGTCGCTTCCACCGGGCACCGTCGCGCCCTCTGCCAGCAGCGCCTCGGCGGCGAGCAGCCCCGTCTCGTAGGCCTTGCCGATGCCTTCGCCGGTGAACGAATAGGTGCTGCCGGCGGCCTCGCCGGTGACGAGCAGGCCGGGCTTCGAGAAGCGCGCGCCGGCGAGCGTGAAGCGCAGCGGCGCGCCCTTCAGGCCGCCTTCGAGCACGCCCGTGGCCATCAGCTCGCGCGCCGGGGCGTAGTGCTCGCAGAACGCGTCGAACACGTGGCGCAGGTTCACGTCCTTCATCTTCGCGGGGGCGCCGTCGACGGCCGGGTGGCTCTGCGCCACGCCCACGCCGATGTTGAAGCGGCCGTCGGGTGCCGGAAAGATCCAGCCGTAGCCGGGGCTCAGGCTCTTGTGCCACACGACCTCGAGCGCCTTGATGCGTCCGACCATCGCGTCGTTCTTCACGTAGCCGCGCAGCGCGATGCCGCTCGGCGAGCGGCGCTCGCACATGCCGGACGCCAGCAGCGCCTGCGGCACCGCGCCGGTGGCGAGCACCACCCAACGCGCGCGCACTTCGCGCACGCGGTCGTCCTGCTTGAAGCGGGCGCCCGTCACGGTGTCGCCATCGGTGATCGGAGCGTCGAAGCGCCATGGCGTGAACAGCCTGGCGCCGGCGCGCACGGCGGCGCGGCAGACGATGTCGTCGAGCACGCGTCGCGGCAGCACGGCCAGCGTGCCGGGCACGTCGATGCGGCCGCCGCGCGAGCCGATGCACGCCACGTGCTGCGACGGCTGCGCCGCCGCCATCACCTCGTCGTACACGCCCAGGCGCCTGAGCGCGTGGTGCGCATCCGGAATCAGGCCATCGCCGCAGACCTTGTCGCGCGGGAAGTCGTGCTGGTCGACGAGCACGGCATCGACGCCGGCGCGTGCCAGCCACAGCGCGCAGGCGGCCCCGGCGGGGCCGGCACCGACGACGAGGACGTCACATTGGGAAGGGAGATCGGCATTCGACATGAGCCGGCGATTATCCCTGCCGTCCTCGGCAGGAACGTCAGGCGGCCGAAGTCGTGGCGCCGGCGGGAGGCGCCATGCGATCCGGGCCCGGCTCCGGGCTCACCTTCAGCGTGACGCGGCCGTCCTGGCGCGCCCGCGCGATGTCGGCCTCGACCTCGCGCAGCGCCGCGCTGGTGAGCGCCGTCGTGCGGACGATGCCGACGGCGCAGTTGCGGCCCTGGTTCTTGGCGGTGTACAGCGACAGGTCGGCCAGGTTGACCGCCTGCTCCCAGGTCACCGGCACGTGGCCGGCCGGCAGCGGGAACGCGGCGTAGCCGATCGACACCGTCGTCTCGACGGCGCTGCCGTTCTCGAGCACGACCGGGGCCTGGTTCATCGCCAGGCGCACGCGCTCGGCCAGCTGGTCCAGCTCCGCTCCTTCGACGTTGGGCGCGAACGCGAGGAACTCCTCGCCGCCCCAGCGCGCCACCAGGTCGTTGCCGCGCATCGCCGCGCCGAGCCGGCGCGCCACCTCTACCAGCACGCGGTCGCCCGCGGCGTGGCCGTAGTGGTCGTTGACGCGCTTGAAGTGGTCGACGTCCACCATCAGCAGCGCGCCCTTGAACGCGCGCTCGCCGCCGCGCACGCGCATCACCTCGCGGAACTGGCGCCGGTTGGCCAGGCCGGTGAGCGCGTCGCGCTCGCTGTGCGCGCGCAGCAGCGCCTCGTGCTCGACGAGCGTGCGATTGAGCTCGCGCATGCGCAGGTACATCAGCACCGCCAGCACCCCGAGCAGCACCATCGCGGCGCCGGCGAACATCCACAGCCGGCGCGCGAGCGCCTGGTTGTCGAGCTCGGCCGACTTCAGCTGGTTGTCGCGCCCCAGCAGCTCGATGCGGCGTTTCTGCGACTGCTGGTCGTAGCGCGCGCGCAGCTCGGCCTCGGCCGCGGCCTTGTTGGCGGCGCGGATCTCCCTGGACAGCGCCTCTTCCTTGTGGAACAGGTCGATGGCGCCCGCCGCGTCGCCGGCCTTCGCCAACGCGTCGCCGAACTCGCGCAAGGCCTCCTGGCGCTGGCCGGGGCCGGTGTCGCGCTGCCACAGCTCCAGCACGTGGGCCATCTGGACCTTGGCCTCGACGATGCGACCCAGCGCGAGCTTGGCCAGCGTGGCGTTGTGCAGCAGCAGGCGCTCGGTGCGGAAATCGCGATGCTCCCTGGCCACCGGCAGCGCCAGGGCGATGGCGGCCAGCGCGTCCGCGGGCCGCCCTTCGTGGATGTAGGCGTCGCTCAGGTTGGCGCGCAGCAGCATCGACTGGCGTTTCAGTCCGGCGGCGTTGGCGACGACCAGCGCGGCCTCGTAGTCGCGCTGCACGGCCTCGGGCTGCTGGCGCTTGAAGTGCAGCAGGCCGCCCAGCACGGCGACGCGCACGTGCACCCACGGCGAGCCGTCGATGCGGGCGATGTGCTGGGCTTGCGACATCAGACGGTCGGCGGCGAGCGGATCGGCGTTGGCCTCGGCCTGCCGCGCACTGATGCCCAGCGAGATCGCCTCGCGCGCATGGTCGCCGGCCCGGCGCGCGATGTCGACCATGGTGCGCGCGTAGGCGCCGGCCACGACGCTGTTGCCCTGGTCGGCGGCGCCGCGCTGTGCGAGATCCAGCGCGCGCCACCATGTGCGGTAGTCGCAGTCCGCGCGCCGTCCCGGGCCGGCCCCGCACAAGTCGTCGTAGATCGCGAGCGCGGCGCGCGCCTGCTGGTACGACACCTCGACGTGACCGCCGTTGATCTCGATTTCGGCGCGCACCAGGTGGGCATCGGCCTCGGCCAGCGGGTCGGGCGGATCGCGCAACGCCAGCAGCGCCGCGACCTGGTCCAGCGCCTCGGCGTTCAGGCCGTTGCGCGCCTCGACGATGCCGATGCCGGCGATCGTCGCGCGCCGCAGCTGCGGCGCCGCGGCGAAGTCCTTGCTGGCGAGTTCGTTGAGGGAGTCGATCGCCGTCTGCGGCGTCTCGTCGCCCTGGCGCACCAGGTTGTCCATCAGCTCCAGGAGGGCGCCATCGCCGGCATGCGCGGCACCGCACGCGAGCGCGATGCCGGCCATCAGGCCCAGGGCGAGGCGGCGTGCGCGCATCACGACACCTCCGCGCTGCGTGTCGGCGCGCGCGCGGAGCTCGCGACGGCGCCGCCTGCCGCGGGGCCGTGCTGGAAGTGCAGGTCGACACGCCCTTCGCGCACCGATCTTTCCAGCTGCTGGCTGATTTCCTCGAGCTCGGCGGCGCCGGCCGCATCGATGCGCAGGATGCTGCAGGCGCCGTTGCGGCCGTGCGCCTTGGCCATGTACATGGCGGTGTCGACCAGCGAGATCGCGCGCTCCCAGTTCACGTCGAGGTCGGCCTGCGGCCTGGACGTGCGCATCGGGAACAGGCCGAAGCCGATCGATGCCGACACCGTCACCGGCTGGCCTTCGTGCAGCACCGGCGCATCGGCGAGCGCGCACAGCAGCCGCTGCGCGAGCGCCTCGGCCTCGGCCTGCGGCAGCGGGCGCACCAGGACCAGGAATTCCTCGCCGCCCCAGCGCACGACCAGGTCGTCGTCGCGCAGCGTGTGGCGCAGCCGGCGCGCGATCTCCACCAGCACCGTGTCGCCGCCGGCATGGCCGCACTGATCGTTGATCTGCTTGAAGTGGTCGACGTCGAGCAGGTACAGCGTGCCTTCGAGGCCCCGGCCTGGACGCTTGGCCATCACGGCCTGCAGGTGGTGGCGGTTCGACAGGCCGGTGAGCGGATCGATCTCGGCCTGGAGGCGCAGTTGTTCGTTGCTGACCGACAGCAGCTGGTTGCGCACGCGCAGGCGCCGTGCGAGCACGCCGACCACGACCAGCAGCAGCAGGCTGGCCACGCCGGCCGCCGTCCACTGCTTGATCTGCAGGTCGTGGTGCAGGATCTCCTCGTCCTTCAATCGGCCTTCGCGCGACAGCATGTCCAGCTCGTGCTGGCGGTTCTGGTTGGCGAAACCCTCCTGCAGCTCGATCAGCGCGCGCTGGCGATCCTGCTGGTTGAGTTCGTCCGCCATCTGCCGGTACTGGCGATAGGCCACCAGCGCGTCGTCGAGATAGCCGGCGCGTTCCAGGTAGCCGCCGAGCTCGTTGGCCGAGTCCGCGATGCTTCTGGCCGAGCCGGAACGCTCGTCGATGCGCATCGACTCGTGCACGAGCGGCAGGCCTTCGTCCTTGCGCTTCATCGAGATCAGCGCGAGGCCGGTGTTGGCGATGGCCACGCTCTGGGACGACGGGTCGTTGATCTGGCGGGCCAGCGACAAGGCCTTCTGCGACAGGTCGTAGGCCGTCTGGAAGTCGCCGTGCACCAGGTAGTAGTCGGCGGTGTTGGCCATGCCGATGACGATCTGGCGCTTGTTGCCGCCCAGCCGCGCGTGCTCCAGCGCGGCGCGCCAGTCGGCCAGCACCGTGCCCGTCTCGTTGCCGCGGCTGCCCTCGATCGCCCGCGTGGTGTAGGCGGCGGACATGCCGTACTCGTCGCCGGATTCGACGGCCAGGCGCATCTGTTCGCGATTGATCTCGGCCGCCTTGTCGGCCTGGCCGGCGTCCAGCAGCACCTGGGCGATCAGCGAGCGCAGGTCGATGCGCAGCCAGGTGGGGCCGGTCTCGTCGGCCAGCTTCAGCGCCTGGTTGTAGCGCCGCATGGCCTCGTCGTAGTGGCCGCCGCGGTTCTTGACCAGCGCCGAGCTCATCAGCAGGCGCAGCCGCAGGTAGCCGGGCGGATCGGGCGGCAGCAGCGCGGACGCCTCGATGATCTGGCGCTCGGCCTTGCTCACCTCGCCATGGGACTGCATCCATTGGCCGCGCAGCAACATGGCCGCCGGGCGGGCCAGCGGCAGGCGGTCGGAGAGCGCCTCGATGCGCACGGCGATCTGCTCGACCTGGTCGCCCTTGTTCATGCTGGCGTACTCGGAGCCCACCTCCAGCAGCGTCTCGAGGTAGCGCGGATCGTCGACGCGCAAGGTGTCCGCGTAGCGCAGCAGCTCGACCGTGGCGACGTCGGGCTGGGCCCGGCCGACGTACCTGAGGCGATCCAGCTCATCGGTGGGCTTGAACGTGGACTCGACCGGGAGCGCCGCCGGCGGCTGAACGGCCGCGGCCGGCGTGTTGGCGCGCGTGCCGGGCGCCAGCAGCAGTTGCAACCCCAACACCGCTGCGGCCATGGCGCCGCCCGACCTGCGCCAGTGCGCGGCGTGGGGAGCCAGTGGCGGGAAACGGCAGCGGCCGCTCCGGCGGAGGTTTTCGAGGCGCATCGGAATCGTTATCGGAGGATTCTGGGCGCGATTGAGCGCGGGCGATGCGGTCCGGAGCCGTCGATTCCCCAAGCAATTCGCACTTGGCGGAGACGCCGCTCCCTAAATGCCGTGTTCAGCCAACGGCGGCGGCCCGGTTTCGATGCCCAGCAGTGCCTCGACCTGTACGGCCAGGTCCGGCGCCTGGGCGGCGGCAAGCCCGGCGGCGCGGGCGCAGCCGGCGCGGATCGCGTCGGAGTCCAGCATGCGGCGCAGCGCCGCGGCGATCGCGCGCGGCCGGGCGCGGGAGCCCGCCAGCATGCGCCCGGCCGCGAGCGCCTCCACGCGCGCGCCGTTGTCGAACTGGTCGTAGGCGAGCGGGATGATCAATTGCGGCACGCCGGCGCGCAGCGCCTCGGCCGTCGTGCCGATGCCGCCGTGGTGCACCAGCGCGGCCACGCGCGCCAGCAGCGGGCGCAGCGGCACGTAGGGCAGCCACAGGACGCCGGGCGGCAGCTGCCGCGGCACCTGCGCGCGGTGCGGCGTCAGCACGAGCGCGCGCCGGCCCAGGCGCTGCGCGGCCTGCAGCGCGCGTGCCAGCCAGCGTCCGGCCTGGCGGTTGCCGCTGCCGGGCGTCAACACCAGCGGGGCGCTGCCGTCGCGCAGGAACTGCTCCAGTGCGGGCGGCAGCTCGGCCTCGAGGTTCGGGTCGTAGAGCGCGAAGACGCCCTCGACCAGCGGCCGCGGCCAGTCGGGCGGCGTCGGGGCGAACCACGGCGGAAACAGCGTCAGGTGGGCATCGGGCACCTGCTGCAGGTGGTCGACGAAATGGCGGATCGGCGGCAGGCCGTGGCGGGCCAGCGCGGCGTTGATGTCGGGCACCGCCACCGGGTCGATCAGCGCGCCGTCCAGGCGCCGCCACAACCAGTGCCGCCAGGACTGCGGCAGCCAGCGCGGGACGGGCAGTGGGCCGATCAGCAGCGGGTCGTGCAGCGTGCGCAGGTTGGCCGGCGCGAGCCAGGCGGCCACGACGCGCAGTTGCGGGCGCCGCGCACGGGCCAGCGCGGCACCGGTCAGCACCAGCGGGTGGGCGAGCATCACGATGCGGTCGCCAGCGGGTTGCGCGGCCAGGTATAGCGGCAGCGCGTCGAGGTGGTCGCGCAGGCCGGCCCACAGCACGCCGAAGCCCTTGCGCGGGTGCCAGACGTCCGGATGATCCAGCGTCGCGCGATAGTCCTCCTCGGTGCCCAGCCCATGGAACGGCACGCCGGCGCGCGCCGCGGCGGCGGCATGGGCCTGCAGGCCCAGCAGCGTGACGCGGTGGCCGCGGGCGAGCAGGTCGCGCGCGATGCGCAGGAACGGGTACATGTCGCCGGCGGTGCCGACGGCGACGACGAGGACGTGGGGCCGCGCGCCGCTCAATCCAGCGACTTGCCGACGCGATCGAAGCGCGGGTGCCAGTGATCGAGGATGTCGGCCGACACCACGATGCGGTTGGCCTTGCCGATCAGCAGCGCACGCGGCACCACGCCGATGTAGCGCGAATCCTCGCTGTTGTCGCGGTTGTCGCCCAGCATGAAGTAGTTGCCGGCGGGCACCGTCAGCGGCGCCATGTCGCGCCGGGCGCGCACCGCGGGCAGGAACTGCACGTCGCGTTCGCTGCCGGCCAGGTGCTCGGTGGCGTGCACCGACTCCAGCGTGCGGCCCAGGCCGACGGGGTCGGGCGCGTTCCAGGTGTCGTCGTAGACGGCGGCGACGCCGTTCACGGTGAGGGTGTCGCCGTGCATCTCGATGCGGTCGCCGGGCACGCCGACGATGCGCTTGATCAGCCGCGTGCCGTCGCGCGGCGACGAGAACGTGACGATGTCGCCGCGCTGCGGATCGCCCAGCGGCGCGACGACGATGTCGGTGAGCGGCACCTTGACGTTGTACGCCAGCCGGTTGACGAACACCACGTCACCTTCGAGCAGCGTCGGCCGCATCGAGCCGGACGGGATCGGGTTCCAGTCGGCGACCGCGGTGCGGAACACGCCGAAGCACAGCAGGAACACGATGAAGCCCTTGTTCTTGGCCAGCCAGCTCTTCATCGTTTTCTCCGGTTCGGTGTCAGGGTGGAAGATGGATCTCGACCGTGCAAAACAGTTCCCCGCCGGGGCGGCACGGGCCGCCGAAACGTCGAGCATGCCACGACGGCGCGCCGCCGCGCGTTTCGCCGGGAATGGAAACATGCGGTAAATGCAACAGGCGACAGCCCGACTGCAGCCCGACTGCAGCCAGAATGCAAGCCGGACAGGGCGACACGACTCATGCGTGCGTCCTCGCCGCTCCCTTTCCCGTCCCCATCGTCGATGCGCCACCTCAAAGCCCTGTTCGCCCTGACCGCCGCCACGGCCCTCACTGCCTGCGGCGGAGGGGGCGGCGGTTCGACCTCACCCCCGCCGCCGCTGGCTCCGGCGCCCGTGCCGGGCCCGGCCGTCGGCACCAACGGGACGCTGCAGACCAGCGTGGCGGCCGCCAACTACGGCTCCGACACGCGTCGACTCAACGCCTTCAACCAGCTGAACGCCGTGCGTCTGGGCGCCGGTGCGGGGCTGCTCGCGCAGTCCCTGGAACTGGACACGACGGCGCTGGATCATTCGAACTACCTGAGCGTCAACGGCTTCAACAGCGCCGACTCCGCGCACGACGAGACCTCCGGCCTGCCCGACTTCTCCGGCGCGACGCCGTTCGTGCGCATGCAATCGGCGGGCTACAACTTCTACTACGCCACGGAGGTGATCGGCGACATCGGCTCGACGTCGGCCACCAGCGATTGCGTGGGCGACCTGCTCGACACGGTCTACCACGCGGCCTCGATGCTCAGCCGCGTCACCGACGTCGGCTTCGGCTTCGGCACGGGCACCGCGGCCGGCATGTGCACGATCGACATGGCCTCGCCCTCCAACGGCGGCGCCGCGAAGCAGATCCCGCCGTCCGGTGCGATCGTCGCCTATCCGTACGCGGGCAGCACGGTGGCGCACGGGACCTTCCATGTCTCCAACGAGAGCCCGCGAGTCTCGACGTCGTTGCTGCCTGCCAGCACCGCCGGCACGCCCATCCTGGTCGGCTTCCGCAACCAGGATCTTGTGGCCGGCGGCGCCGCCACGATCACGCAGCTGACGTTGGCGAATTCCGCGGGCGCGCTCCTGCCCGGCGTCATCGTGGCGGACTCGGTGATCCAGGGCACCGGACTGAATGCCGACTCGGAACTCAGTGCCAACGGGGGCACCGGCTTCGCCGTGCTGGTGCCCGTCAACCCGCTGGCCGCCGGCACCTACACGGTGACCTTGCATGCCACGATCAGCGGCGGCCAGGCGCTGGCGCTGACCACCTGGTCGTTCACCGTCGCGGCGCCTTAAGCTCCGGCGGCCCGCAGCAGCGGCGACGCCGGCCCCTGCGCCACCGCGCCGATCAGGCGCCGCGTGTACTCGTCCTGCGGATGCGCCAGCAGCGTCTCCGTGCGTCGGTGTTCCACCACGCGGCCGTCTTTCATCACCATCACGTCGTCGGCCATGAAGCGCACCACGGCCAAGTCGTGGCTGATGAAGATGTAGGCCAGGCCCAGTTCGTCCTGCAGGTCCTTCAGCAGGTTGAGCACCTGGGCCTGCACCGACACGTCGAGCGCCGCCACGGCCTCGTCGAGCACCAGGACATCGGGCGACAGGGTGAGGCTGCGCGCGATCGCGATGCGCTGGCGCTGGCCGCCCGAGAACTCGTGCGGGTACTTGTGCATCGCCTCGGCGTCCAGGCCGACTCTCAGCAGCCAATCGCGCGCCTTGCGTTCGCGCGCGGGCGCATCGACGCCGATGCCGTGGATCGTCATCGGCTCGACCAGCGTCTGGCCGATCGTGAAGCGCGGGTTCAGCGCCTCGTACGGGTTCTGGAACACGATCTGGATGCGGCGCCGCATCGCGAGGCGGTCGGCCGGCGCCAGCGCGAGCAGGTCGTGGCCGTGGAACAGCACGCGGCCGGCCAGCGGGCCGCTGGCGGCGTCGTGCAGGCGCAGCAGCGTCAGCCCCATCGTCGTCTTGCCCGAGCCCGACTCGCCCACCACGCCCAGCGTGTGGCCGCGGCGCAGCGTGAAGCGCACGTCCTGCACGGCCTTGAACTCGATGCGCCCCAGCAGGCCGCTGCGCAGCCAGAAGCTCTTGGACAGGCCGTCCACCTGCAGCACCACCGGATCGTCGTCGTCCGCGCGCCGTGGATTGGAATCGGGTTCGGGCATGCGCAGCGCGAGCGGCAGGTCGATGCCTGCGGTCTGGCCGGCCAGCACGTCGTCGATCACCGTCAGGCGGCGCGGGCGCTCGTCGAGTCGCGGCCGGCAGGCCATCAACGCCTTCGTGTAGGCGTCCTTCGGATCGGCGAACATCTCGCGCACCGCGCCGCGTTCGCGCACCGTGCCCTGGCGCATCACGACGACCTGTTGCGCAATCTCGCCCACCACGCCCAGGTCGTGGCTGATGAACAGCATGGACAGCCCGCGCTGCGCCTGCAGGCGCGCGAGCAGCTCCAGGATCTGGCGCTGGATGGTGACGTCCAGCGCGGTGGTGGGCTCGTCGGCGATCAGCAGCTGCGGCTCGCAGGCGAGCGCCATCGCGATCATCACGCGTTGCTGCTGGCCGCCGGAGAGCTGGTGCGGATACGTGTCGAGCCGGCGCCTCGGCTCGGGAATGCCGACCTCGACCAGCAGCTCCTCGGTGCGCGCACGCGCCGCGGCGCGTCCCATGAACAGGTGCTTGCGCAGCGGCTCGGCGATCTGCTCGCCGATGGTCAGCACCGGGTTGAGCGACGACATCGGATCCTGGAACACGCAGGCGATCTCGTGCCCGCGCAGGCGCTGCATGTGCGCGCGCGGGGCCTGCAGCAGGTCGTCGCCGCGCCACAGCACGCGGCCCGAGCACTCGGCGTTGCGCGGCAGCAGCTGCACCAGCGCCATCGCGGTGACGCTCTTGCCCGAGCCCGATTCGCCGACCAGGGCGACGGTGGTGTTGGCCGGCACCTCGAAGCTGATGCCCGCGTCGCCGCGACCCACGGCCTCGACACGGCGCGAGCGGCCGTTGGCGTCGAGCAGGCGGAACGCGACCTGCAGGTTCTCGACCTTCAGGATCGCGCTCATCGCTGGCCCCGCAGCTTCGGATCGAGCGCGTCGCGCCACGCGTCCGCCATCAGCGAGAACGCCGTGACGAACACCGCCATCGCGATCGTGGCGGCCGCCAGTTGCCACCAGTGGCCCAGGATCAGCTCGCTCTGCGACTCGAGCAGCATCGTGCCCCAGCTCACCTGGTCGGTGGCCACGCCCAGGCCGAGGTACGACAGGATCACCTCGGCCTTGATGAAGTCCACCACCATCAGCGACATGCGCACGAGGATCACGTGGCTCACGTTGGGCAGGATGTGGCGGAACATGCGCACGCCGGCGCTCGCGCCGATCGCCTCGGCGGCGCGCACGTACTCGCGCCGCGAATGCTTGATGAACTCGGCGCGCACCTGGCGGTACTGGCGCGTCCAGCCGGTCAGGCCCATGATCAGCACGAGCGTGGAGATGCCGCGCCCGAACACGGCCGCGAACGCGAAGAACAGCAGGATCTCGGGCACCGCGGTGATGACGTTGTAGACCCACTCCGCGAGGTCGCCGGCCCAGCCGCCGAAGAAGCCGGCGAGCGCGCCGAGCGACGCGCCGATCAGCGTGGCGACGATGGCCGCGAGCACGCCCACCGAGACCGAGATCTGCGTGCCCTTGAGCGCTTTGGACAGGACGTCGCGCCCCAGCCGGTCGCCGCCGAACGGCAGCGTCGCGGCGATCGGCTTCGACTGGGCGTGGTACTGCGCGGCGCGTTCGTTCCACTCCTTGTAGCGCGGCGCGAGGGGATCGACGTCGGAGATGTCGACGTTGGCGGGGGCCGACGCGGCGCCGTTCGCGGGCAGGGCCGCGTCGGGCAGGTCCGGCGCGGCGGCGCCGAGGAACGACGGCGGCGCGTCCGGCACGCCGACCTCGTCCTGCCAGTGGCGGGCCACGAGGCCGCTGGCGGTGCACGCGATCAGCAGCGCGTAGGCGAGAACGATCGCCATCGCCACCATGCCCACGCGATCGCACCGGAAGCGTCGCCAGGCCGAGCGCCAGACGCCGTCGGCGCGGCGCACGGGCGGCGGGTCGGTCAGCGTGGACGTCAGCGTCGTCGTGTCGAAGATCGGGATGTCGCTCATCGGAGCACGACCCGCGGATCGACCAGCCGATAGGACAGGTCGACGACGAGGTTGGCCAGCATCGTCAGCATCGCCACGTAGATGGTCACGGCCTGGATCACCGGGTAGTCGCTGCGATTGACGGCCAGCAGCACCTCGCGGCCGATGCCCGGGATCGAGAAGTACACCTCGATCAGGAACGAGCCGATCAGGATGCCCGGCAGCGCCAGGCCGACGTTGGTGAGGATGGGGATCAGCGCGTTGCGCAGCACGTGGTGGAACAGCACCGCCGGCTCGGTGAGGCCCTTGGCGCGCGCGGTGCGCACGTAGTCGTGCCCCAGCTCGTCGAGGAAGAAGCTGCGGTACAGCCGCGTCTGCGGCGACAGCCCCACCATCACCGCGAGCAGCACCGGCAGCGGCGCGTAGACGGCCAGGTTGGTCCACGTGCTGTCGCTCCAGCCCTGCACCGGAAACCAGCCGAGCTGGAAGCCGAACACGTACTGGCCCACGATCACGTAGACCAGGAACGAGATCGACAACGCCACCGTGGTGCCCACCATGATCGCGCGGTCGGTGAGCGAGCCCCGCACGTAGGCCACGCCGAGCGCGATCGGAATCGCGAGCAGCGTGTCCAGGAGCAGGATCGGCAGCGTCACCGTGAGCGTGGCCGGCAGCCGCGTGGCGAGCAGGTGCGCGATCGTCTCGTTGGTGGCCCAGCTGCGGCCCCAGTCGAACGTGACGATGCCCTTGATGAAGATGCCCAGCTGCACCCACCACGGCTGGTCGAGCCCCAGCTGCGCCCGGATCTCGGCGATCTCGCGCGGCGTCGCGTTCAGGCTGGCGAGCGTCTGCGCGGGGTCGACGCCGAACTTGCGGAACAGGAAGAAGATGAGCAGCACCACGCCGAGCAGCGTGGGGATCATTTGCCAGAGACGACGAAGCAGGTAGGCGAACATCGAGGCAGGAAGCTTCGAAAAACGCGAGTGTAGGGTGTGTAGACTCGACAGTCGCCCGGGATTTGCTCGATGGACCGCGGCGTCGTCAACTTCACCACAGGCTTTCCGCGCCGATGCCGCCCGTTCGTTCGTCGATCCGTCGTTGTCGCCTGGGTGCGCGCGCCGCGTGCATCGTGGCGGCGGCAGCGCTCGCGACGCTGGACGCGGTCGCGCAACTGCCTGCCGCCGCGCCGCAGAAAGTGCTGCGCTATGCGATGGAAGTGGCCGAGACGGGGTTCGATCCGGCGCAGGTGCCCGACGCCTACTCGCGCGAGATCATCGACAACATCATCGAACCGCCGCTGCGCTACGACCTGCTGGCGCGCCCGCTGAAGCTGCGCGTGGCCACGGCCGCGGCGCTGCCCGAGATGTTGGCCGACTTCCGCGAGCTGACGCTGAAGATCCGTCCCGGCATCTTCTTCGCCGACGATCCGGCCTTCCATGGCCGCGCACGCGAGCTCACCGCCGCCGACTACGCCTACACGCTGCGCCGCCACTTCGACCCGCGCCTGCACAGCGTCGCCTACGCCGACCTGCTGGGCGACGACATCCTGGGCCTGCAGGCGCTGCGCGAGCGCGCCGAGAGCCACGACACGCCGTTCGACTACGACACGCCGGTGGAAGGCCTGCGCGTGATCGACCGCTATACCTTGCGCATCCGCTTCGGCCACCCGAGCCCGCGCTTTCCCTTGAAGCTCGCCGAGTCCGTCTACGCCGGCGCGATCGCGCGCGAGGTGGCCGAGATGTACGGCGACGCGATCATGGAGCATCCGGTGGGCACCGGCCCGTACCGGCTCGTGCAGTGGCGCCGGTCGTCGTTCATGGCGCTGGAGCGCAACCCGCGCTTTCGCGACGAGTTCTACGACGAGCAGCCGGCCGACAGCGACGCCGACGGCCAGGCCACCGCGGCGCTGCTGCACGGCCGGCGCGAGCCGATGGTCGATCGCGTGGAGGTGTCCATCATCGAGGCGCCCCAACCCTCCTGGCTGGCCTACCTGGGCGGCGCGTTCGACATGACGCGGGTGCCCTACGAGTTCGCCGCCAGCGCCGCGCCCGGCGACCGCCTGGCGGCCAACCTCGCGCGGCGCGGCATGCGGCTGCACCGGGTGGCGCAGCCCGACGTGCTCTACACCTACTTCAACATGGACGACCCGGTCGTGGGCGGCTACACGCCCGAGCGGGTGGCGCTGCGGCGGGCGATCGCGCTGGGCTACGACAACGCCGAGGAGATCCGCCTGCTGCGCAGGCCGCTGGCCATTCCGGCGCAGGGCCTGGTGGCGCCGCTGGTGGCGGGCTACGACCCCGCCTATCGCAGCGGCATGGGCGACTACGACCCAGTGCGTGCACGCGCGCTGCTCGACCTGTACGGCTACGTCGACGTCAACGGCGACGGCTACCGCGAACGCCCCAACGGCGGCGCGCTGGTGCTGCACATGGCCACGCAACCCGACACCACCGCGCGCCAGCTGAACGAGCTGTGGCAGAAGAAGATGGACGCGATCGGCATCCGCATCGTCTTCGACCTCCGCCAATGGCCGGAGCAGATGAAGCAGGCGCGCGCCGGCAGGCTGCAGATGTGGACGCTGGGCGCGTCGTCCGACGAGCCCGATCCGGAGGATCTGCTCGGGCTCGCGTACGGCCCCAGCAAAGGCGAAGGCAACTGGTCGCGCTTCGACCTGCCGGAGTACAACGCCGCCTTCCGCCGCATCCACGAACTGCCCGACGGCCCCGAGCGGACGAGCGCCATCGCCGGCGCGCAGAAGCTGCTGCTGGCCTACATGCCGATGAAGACGCACATCCACCGCGTGCGGCTGGTCCTCACGCAGCCATGGCTGGAGGGCTATCCGGCCAATCCGTTCGTCAGCGGCTACTGGCGCTTCCTAGACATCAACGCGGCGCGGCGTCCCGCGACACAATGAAGCCGATGTCGTGCCCCCACCTTCTCCCGCGCTGGCGCCGCACGCTGGCGTGCCTGCTGGTCGCCTGCGCCGTGGTGCCCGCCCGGGCCGTCGACGCGGCCGCGCCGGCCGTCGCTGCCGCCTCCGCGCCGCCCAAGACGCTGCGCTACGCCTTCCGCGTGGCCGAGACGAGCTTCGATCCGGCGGCGCTGAGCGACATCTACTCGCGCATCGTCACCGGCCACATCTTCGAGGGCCTGTACGGCTACGACCCGCTGGCGCGGCCCGCGCTGATCCGGCCGCAGGTGGCGGCGGCGCTGCCGGAGATCGGCAACGACTTCCGCACGTTCGTCGTGCGCCTGAAGCCGGGCATCTTCTTCGCCGACGACCCGGCCTTCGGCGGCAAGCCGCGCGAGCTCGTCGCGCAGGATTTCGTCTATGCGCTGGAACGCGTGGCCGACCCGGCGACGCGCAGCCCGAACTGGGCCTCGCTGAACCAGAACAACATCGTCGGCCTGGCCGCGCGACGCCAGCGCGCGCTCGACGCCCACGCGCCGTTCGACTACGACGCGCCGGTGTCCGGCCTGCGCGCCGTCGACCGCTACACGCTGCGCATCGAGCTCGCCGAGCCGCGGCCGCGCTTCATCGAGGTGCTGGCCCAGGGCGACATCTACGGCGCGGTCGCGCGCGAGGTGGTGCAGGCCTACGGCACGGCCATCGGCGCCCATCCGGTGGGCACCGGGCCGTTCCGGCTGGCCGAATGGCGGCGGGCGTCGCGCATCGTGCTGGAGCGCAATCCGGGCTATCGCAACGTCGCCTACGACGCGCAGCCGGCCGCCGACGACGCCGCCGGCCAGGCGCTGCTGGCGAAGTTCAAGGGCCGCAGGCTGCCGATGATCGACCGCGTGGAGATCGCCATCATCGAGAACGACCAGCCGCGCTGGCTGTCCTTCGTCAACGGCGACACCGACTTCATCGAGCGCGTGCCCGAATCGTTCATCGACATCGCGCTGCCGGGCGGCAAGCTGGCGCGCAACCTGGCCAGGAAGCACATCCAGGCCTACCGCCAGCTGATGCCCGACGAGAACCTCACGGTCTTCAACATGGAGGATCCGGTGGTCGGCGGCGATTCGGCCGAGCACGTGGCGCTGCGCCGCGCCATCGCGCTGGGCATCGACACCGAGCGCGAGACGCGCATCGCGCGCCATGGCCAGATGATTCCCGCGCAGTCGCAGGCGGTGCCGTTCACCAGCGGCTACGACCCGGCCTTCACCAGCGAGATGAGCCAGTTCGACCGCGGCCGCGCGCGGGCGTTGCTCGATCTGTACGGCTATGTCGACCGCAACCACGACGGCTGGCGCGAGCAGCCCGATGGCAGCCCGCTGGTGCTGACGATCAACAACCAGAGCGATCCGGCCTCGCACCAGCTCGGCGACCTGTGGCAACGCAACATGGCCGCGCTGGGCCTGCGCACCGAGTTCCGCCTCGCGCAATGGCCGGAGAACCTGAAGGCGGCGCGCGCCGGGCACTTCATGATCTGGGACGTCAACAACCAGGCCACGCACCCCGACGGCCAGACGCAGTTCGAATACCTGTACGGCCCGTCGGCCGGCAACTTCAACCTGGCGCATTTCCACTCGAAGGAATTCGACGCGATCTACGAGAAGCTCCTGGTGCTGCCCGACGGCCCCGAGCGCGACGCCCAGTTCCTGGCCGCCAAGCGCCTGGCCACCGCCTGGATGCCGTACAAGGTGCACGGCCACCGCTTCGTCACCGACATGGCGTGGCCGCAGCTGGTGGGCTTCCGGCGGCCGCTGTTCTGGCAGGACTGGTGGGAGTACGTCGATATCGAGCCGACGACAATCGCTCGATGACCGCCGCCGATACCGCCTCGCCCGACTCCAGCCGCCTGGCCGCCGCCCACCGCTGGATCGCCGTGCTGGTGCTGGGCTTCGCCTCCGGCCTGCCGCTGGCGCTCACCGGCCAGGCGCTGCAGGCCTGGCTCACGATGGACGGTCTCGACGTGGCGCAGATCGGGTTCCTGAGCCTGATCGGGCTGCCTTACACGTTCAAGTTCCTGTGGGCGCCGCTGATGGACCGCGTCGACCTGCCGCTGCTCGGACGGCGCCGCGGCTGGGTGGTGCTGGCGCAGGCGCTGCTCGCGCTCGCGCTGTTCGCGCTGGCCGACATCTCGCCGAAGCTGGCCCTGCCGCTGTTCGCCGCGCTGGGCGTCGGCGTCGCGTTCCTCAGCGCGTCGCAGGACGTGGTGATCGACGCCTACCGCACCGACCTGCTGCCGGCGCGCGAACGCGGCGTCGGCTCGTCGCTGTTCGTGATGGGCTACCGCCTGGCGATGATCTTCTCCGGCGGTGTCGCGCTGATCTGGACCGACACGGTCAGCGGCTCGGGCATGAGCTGGCCCGCGGTCTACCGCATCATGGCGGTGCTGATGGGCGGCGCGGCGGTGCTGTCCGCGCTCGCGCTGCCGCGCCTCGCGCAGGCGCCCGTGCGCCTGCACGACCCCACGCGCGCGCCGGTCACGCGCGACCTCGGCGGCTTCCTGGCCGTGGTCGCGGCGGTGGCCGCCGGCGTCTGGCTGACGCAGCGCTTCGGCGTGGCGCTGGCCGGCTGGCTGCTGTCGCCGTGGTTCGGCTCGGAGGTCGTGCGCGGCACGCTGCAGGCGAAGTGGATCGACCTGCTGGCGCTGGTGCTGGGCCTGGCGCTGACCTTGCCGCTGGCGGCCTTCGCGGCGCGGCGCGCGCGCTTCGAGACGCTGCTGTCCGGCCTGGACGCGTACTTCAGCCAGCCGCGCGCCTGGAGCTTCCTGGGCTTCATCGTGTTCTACAAGCTCAGCGACGCCTTCGCGCTGTCGCTGATGACGCCGTTCCTGTTGAAGGGCATGGCCTTCGGGCCGGCGGAAGTCGGCGTCGTCAACAAGCTGATCGGCCTCGTGCTGACGCTGGTGGGCGCGTTGCTGGGCGGCGCGCTGATGCTGCGGCTGCGGCTGGCGCGCGCGCTGCTCGTGTTCGGCGTGCTGCAGATGCTCAGCAACGTGGGCTTCTGGTGGCTGGCCGTGCACGGCAAGGGCGCGCTGCCGGGCGCGCTGATTCCCGCGTTCGACTTCGGCTTCGTCAAGCTCGCCCAGCCGACGCTGGTGGACGGCGGGCTGCTGCTGGCGGTGGCCAGCGAGAACCTGGCCAGCGGCATGGGCACGACGGCCTTCCTCGCGTTCCTGATGGGGCTCACGAACCAGCGCTTCACCGCCACCCAGTTCGCGCTGTTGTCGGCGTTCGCGTCGATCGGCCGCGTGTGGGTGGGGCCGCTGGCCGGCGTGCTGGCCGAGTCCATCGGCTGGCCGGCGTTCTTCCTGGTCGCGATGGCGATGGCGCTGCCGTCGCTGGTCTGGCTGAAACTGCTGTGGCGGCCGATCGAGGCGCTCGATTCGCGCTGAAGGGAACCCCTTGAATCGCGGGTGATCGCAGTCATCTGCATCCCGATTCCCCGAACGACCCGCCCTTGATCACGCCGCAGTCCCTTTCTCCCGCCGACCCTGCCCGCCGCCGCTTGCTGAAGACGACGGCCACCGGTGCGTTGCTGGCGCTGCCCGGCGCCGCGGCGCTGGCCCAGCGCGAGGGCGTGCAGGTGGGGCCGCCCTCGCGTTTCGAGTCGCTGGTGCCGGCCGCCGAGATCGAGGCCGAGGCGGCGCGCGGCTACCGCGAGATGCTGGCGCAGGCCCGGCGCAACAACCTGCTGGCCGAGCCGGTGCACCCGCAGCTGATCCGCCTGGTGGCGATCTCGAAGCGCCTGCGGCCGTTCGCCGGCATGTGGAACGAACGCGCGGTCGGCTGGCAATGGGAGGTGAACCTGATCGGCTCGCCGCAGATCAACGCGTTCTGCATGCCTGGCGGCAAGATCGCGTTCTACTGGGGCATCCTGACCAAGCTGAAGTTGTCCGACGACGAGGTCGCGATGGTGATGGGCCACGAGATGACCCACGCGCTGCGCGAGCACGGGCGCGCGCAGATCGGCAAGCAGGCGGCGACCCAGGCCGGCATCGGCCTGCTGGCCGGCCTGTTCGGCTGGGGCAACACCGGCCGCCAGGTGGCCGGCATGGGGGGGCATCTGCTGTCGCTGAAGTACAGCCGCGATGACGAGACCGAGGCCGACCTGATCGGGCTGGAACTGGCGGCCCGCGCAGGCTACGACCCGCAGTCGGCGCTGTCGCTGTGGCGCAAGATGGAGGCGGCCAGCCGGGGCGCGCCGCCCGCCTTCCTGTCCGACCATCCGTCGAATCCGGATCGGTTGAACGTGATCGCCGCCAACATCCCGCGCGTCCAGGGCCTGTACAACCGCGCGCCCAAGCCCGATCAGCGCTTCGGGCCGCCCGGCTCCGGTGGCAAATCGGGCCAGGGCTGACGCCGCCGCTGCTGTCGGCAGCCTTGCGTGCGCTGCGCCGCGCCGGTGCATGCAACCCGTTTCATGCCGCTTCCAGCTCGACTTCTGGGGGGTCTGGCCTGGGGGAGGTATGTGCGTTGCCCCAGACGGCCGTGACCTGGGTGCCCTGGCGCTCATGGGTCCGATAAATCCTGTCGCATGGGGCGGCGGACCAAACTTTTCGGAGTACCAGCAATGACTTCCCAACATGATCAAACCGGTCGTCACGACCAGCAGAACCAGGCTGGCGCGCAGGGCCAGCAGAACGCCTCCGGCGGCGGCGGGCGCGGCTTCGCCGGCATGGACCGCGAGCGTCAGCGCGAGATCGCCAGCCAGGGTGGCCGTGCGGCGCATGCCAGCGGCAATGCGCATCAGTTCACGTCGGAAGAGGCGCGCGCCGCCGGCTCCAAGCGCCATGCGAACAATGCATCGCGCAACGCCACGGCCAACACGGTCGCCGGCTCCGGCTCCAAGAGCGACACGTCCCTGAGCTGACTGCGTCGTCGGCCCGCGTCGGGGCGGGTCGGCCGACCTGGTTTGCTGCAAACGCTACCGCAAAGCGTGGGCATTGCTCACGCTTTGCCATTTCCGGATCGGCCTGCAGCCGGGCCGCGAATGTCAGGATGTGTAAAGCCGGGCGCCTCGCAATGGGGCGTCCGATTGAGCGGACGATGTAACCCAACGTGCTTATGATCGCGCGATGCACATCGCCCTGATCGCGCACGACGC
>FTKD01002395.1_pt1 | contig 20796 bp, 20 predicted proteins | sample 1658191 | NCBI WGS metagenome assembly FTKD01 (sample SAMEA3914808, study PRJEB12502) | metagenome | biome: forest; material: soil | place: Canada | collected 2011-08-03 | depth 0.3 m
ATGTAGTAACCGGCGATTACCCGCAACGCCCTCACCAAGCGAACAATGGCCGCGCCGCGCAAAGCCCATCCAAGGAGACTCTCATGGCTGCAAAGAAAATATTGATGCTGGTTGGCGACTTCGGTGAAGATTATGAAATCATGGTGCCGTTTCAGGTGCTGCTGGCGGTTGGGCATCAGGTGCATGGCGTCTGTGCAGACAAGAAAGCCGGCGACTTCATTTCGGCGGCGATCCACGATTTCGAAGGCCACCAGCCCTGCACGGAGCATGTAAGGAGCCAGGCGCGATTTCCCACATCAATCGCACCCACCCACGCATGCCGGTGAATCAGAAACTACACCGCTCACACTCCCCAGTCATGCCCGCTTAAGCCCTATCCCCACCAGCGCGCCAACGCCACCGGCAATCCCTGCCGCGATGGGTGAACTCAGCCCAAGCAGCATCGTTATCGCGGCGACGATGCCGAAGCCGAGAAAAAACCTGCCGCGACGGATGCCCATCGTTACACTTGCACCGCATGCGGGGCAGGTTTTGGTTTTTCCGAGTTCAGTCATTTCCTTTGAGAACAGCCCATAATCCTTGGAACAGTTCGGGCACTTCATTCTTCTTCCCCCTTTTATCGACATAGCCAAAGCCTTGGTTATTTTCCTCTGGCGCCCTTCTCATCTTCAACAACCAGGTTGCCGGTGTCGAGGTTGTAGTCCTTGGCATCCAGTTGGTCGGCGCGATAGAGGGGCATCGGGTATTCCGGCCTTTTCTGGCCGCCGCGCTTCGTGCCCAACAGCTTGTCCTTGCCGCGAATGGCATTTGCCACGGCTAAATCGGATATTCCAAATGCGCCGTGGAATGTCGTTGTCCACACGACATACAAGTGCTTGAATTGAATGCCCCGGTACTTGTCGCCTTCTTTCGTGTAGAAAATGGAATCGTCCTGTAGCCGGCTCGTGTGATTGTATACACAATGGAATCGGGCGCCTTCTCCGGCCAACTTGGTGATGGGATCGAAACGGTCGGCACTTTCGACCTCGGTCGCGGCCAGCAGGTTTCCACCTTGTGCTGCATGGTTCGATGCATAGTTGGGCACGGCGGAGCTCACGGTTGCACTCCCTTTTTTCATGGCTCCGGCAAAATTATTGCCGTTGTCGTCGGTCTCGATGATCGCGGAGACATAGCCGTCCATGTCATTGGTGTGCTGATAAAACAAGCCAATGGATTTTCCGACATCCGCTGTCTTGTCGTGATAGGTCAGCTTTGTTTCATGGATGAATGGGTCCAGGGTTTCCACGTCTTTATTGTCGAAATCCGCCGTCGTGTACATCCGGCCTTTCACCGTTCTCTTTGCATCTTTCGCCGCCCAACTCTGAACGCCGACTCCGACTTGGGCGGCCATTGCAGCGCTTTTCTTCAGGGCGTCTTCCCGGCTTGCGCTTTCTTCAAAATCGCCATTGTTATATATGATGCCGTTATGTGCATTGCTGCCGATGACTTTGCCTCGCGTTCTTGAATTCATGACGTGAAGCTCTTCATCAAGCCCTGCTTGGGTCATTGTTTTACGCTGCAAGGGCGCGTGGCCGATTCCGGTGTTGTCCGAATATTTTGGTCCGCTCTTTTTCACATCTGCGGGCTGCGGCTGACGCTGCGCTATGTGATTTTCTGCGCCCGCCTGGCCACTACCGGCCATGTCTTGAAACGCGTCCAGGCGCTTGGTTTGCAGGCTATCGTTCGCCATCGCCTGCAAATTCTGCAGCCGGTTTGCTTCGGGCCGATGGTCCAGGAAATGTAAATGAGGCTGCCCGCTGTTTTGCTGCGAACCGGCGCGATTGGCGAAAGCTTGGGTCGTATCTTGTGATGCTTTGTCGGCATGGGTATTCATACTTGCCTTTTGGAATAAACCGCATTGGATCAAGCCGCTTCATATCCTGAATCAGGTATGAATCCCATACGTAACCAGCCGTTTGGATGGCCACCAATATAAGGTGCAGTTGCAGAATGGTAAAGATAACGATAAGCAAGGGTGGCCGCCGTGTCAACTGATATAAGTGCGAGGGGAACAGATGCCCGCCGACAACGCACGCGCGGCACGCCGGGCAACAGATGGGCGATGCGGGGAGCTGGCAATCCACAATGCACGACGCCCTGCGCGATTGGCTGGCGACGCACCACATCGGCTGAACTGGCAAATCGACGCCGCCCTCGCAAAACCGGAACAAGCCCCCGCATCGCCAAATGTAGTAACCGGCGATTACCCGCAACGCTCTCACCAAGCGAACAATGGACCTCCCGCGCAAAGCCCATCCAAGGAGACTCTCATGGCTGCAAAGAAAATATTGATGCTGGTTGGCGACTTCGGTGAAGACTATGAAATCATGGTGCCGTTTCAGGCGCTGCTGGCGGTTGGGCATCAGGTGCATGCCGTCTGCCCTGACAAGAAAGCCGGCGATTTCATTTCAACGGCGATCCACGATTTCGAAGGCCACCAGACTTACTCGGAAAAGCCCGGCCATCGCTTCACGCTGACGCATACCTTCGCCGACGTGACCGCGTCGTCCTATGATGCCTTGCTGCTGCCGGGAGGGCGGGCGCCGGAATATCTGCGCTTGAATCCGGCGGTGTTGGAGTTGGTCAAGCATTTCAGCCGGGCCAACAAACCCATCGCGGCCATCTGCCACGGCGCGCAAATCCTGGCGGCTGCCAAGGTGTTGGAGGGCCTGCGCTGTTCCGCCTACCCGGCCTGCCGCCCGGAGGTGGAGTTGGCCGGCGGCCACTATGCCGAGATTGAGGTGACCGATGCGGTAACCGATGGCAACCTCGTCAGCGCGCCCGCCTGGCCCGCGCACCCGGCGTGGATCGCGCAATTTCTCGCCTTGTTGGGCACCAAAATTGTGCTATAACCAGCACTGAATGCCATGCGCGCCGTCGCCGATGGCGCGCATGGCAGGTCAACTCGGGGGCCAGCATGTGTGAGATTTTCGTCAAAGCCGACCCGGCGCTGTACGCCTCGCGCGCCCGCTCGATCCGCCTGCACGGCGCGGTGACGTCGATACGCCTGGAGAATTTGTACTGGGACGTGTTGCACGAAATCGCCGCGCGCGACGGCATGAGTGCCAATCAATTGATCACGAAGCTATACGACGAGTTGGTGGAATATCGCGGCGCGATCGACAACTTCACGTCTTTCCTGCGGGTATGTTGCCTGCGCTATCTTTCGCTGATTGCCGACGGCAGCATCTCCGGCGACAAGACCTTGCCGCTGGCGGGGATTTTCCCGCTGCCTTCGGCTTCGGCGCATATGGCGGGTAGTCGCCAGAAGTCGTAGGCTGCGGCCACACTGATGCCTGAATGCAGAATGGTTAAGATAGCGGTCGGCAAGGATGGCGGTGCCGTCAACTGGAATGAGGGTGGGGGAACAAACGCGCGCCCACGGCGCCTTCCGCCGCATGCCACGCCGGTGTGCTGACAGGCGAACCGCGCAGCAGCCAAGGTAACGCCTCGATGCTCAGCGGTATCGCGCCAAAATCTCTTCGATGGCGTTTTTGCTTGCCAATTGCTGTATGGCCCGGTTGATCTCGTCGAATGGAATCTTGCTGTGGGGCGAAAAGCCGCAGCTGGCGTTTATTTTCGTGATCGACAGCCTGGCGAACCTGGCGAGTTCGGGATGCAGTTTCTGCTGGTAGTCCAGGGTCATTTGATCGACGACGGCGTATCGCACATGCCCGGCGAGCAGCTTGCTGATGTTCAACGGCATGTTGGGTGCGTCTTCGCGTTGATAGTTGCCGCCGATGGTATCGAGTTCGGGGTATTTGTAGCCGAGCACGAGGCCAATCGTCTTTCCGGCGACGTCTTCCAGGCGTTTTGGCTTGGGCATGTCGCTGCTTGAGACCAACAGGATGTCGTTGGGAATGACGGGCGCGCTCCAATTCAAGGTCGTTCCTACCCATTCCGGTCGAATGTAGCAAACGCCATCGACCACGCCGTGCAGGAGCGCGGTGTCGAGCCGCTTGCGCGGAACGACGATGTATTTTGCCTTGTGGTGTGTTGCCAGAGCGATGGCGTCGCCCAGGTCCTTCAGGATTCCCTGGGTTAGCTGGTTATCGCGAAATTCCGCCAGCGGCATGGCGTTGTCGTTCGACACCCCGAATATGATGTCTGGCTCGGTGCTTTGCGCTTCGACGCCGGGTGCTGCCGTCGGTGCGGTCGGCGCCGCCTGCGCAAGCGGCGCATGGCATGCCATCAGCGCTGCGAAGCAGGAGAAAACGGAACTGATCAGCCTTGGCCGTGTCGATTCAAGCATGCGTAAATGCTGCCAGCAAACCCTTCTTTGCGCAAGCGCAACCGGGCCGCTTGCGTGCACCCACAACCTATATAAAAGTGAGGTGACAAGCGTGCGCCCACGGCACGCGGCCCGCCCGCTTCGCGGATAGCAGACTGGCGATTCGGAGAGGGCCTCGCTTGCATCGGATGGCCGCCCCGCGCTCCCTTCGAATCCCCCACGTGAGGTCCGCAGGGGTCTCACTTCTGTTCGCAAAAACAAAAAGCCCCAAGCGGACGCTCGGGGCTTTTCTGTTATGGCGGAGAGAGGGGGATTCGAACCCCCGTTAGGCTATGAACCTAAACACGCTTTCCAGGCGTGCGACTTAAACCACTCATCCATCTCTCCTGGATTCTGTTTCGCGCCGACGAATCGGTGGTTTTTGCGAAGCCGCTGATTATAGCAAGAAAAGTTGGGGGATGGGAGGTGTATTGGCGGTGAAAAACTGGGATTTTCGATATCACCAATGCAACATTGGAGCATTTTGTTCAAACGTAGCCTGATCACAACCGCCCTCGCCGGATCGCCGCCCGCCCGCCCCTCTTGCGCCTGCGGAGAGGGGCTTTGGGTGTGCGGGCGAGGGGTTTTTTAGTGTGCTGGTTCGGTCATGATGTGCATTTCCGGGACAAAATCGGGCTTCGAGCAATCCAGATATTCGTTGGGGAAGGCTTGGTAAGCCTCATAGGTTCCGAGGCGGCGGGCCAGGCTGTCGAGGTAAGGGCGGTCGCGGAACTTGCAGGCCATCATGGCTGCGCCTTGGAAGTTGATCCGTTCCGGGTAGCGTTCCATGACGACGTTCAAGCCTTGCTTGATGGTGTTCCAGTCGGCTGCAATTGTTTTGGGGGCCTCGATACTTTTATCGACCGAACCCAGGAAGTTCCAATAGACGCGTGCGTAAAACTCCGGTGCGTCCTGTTCCGGCATGCGCTGCATTGCTTTTCTGATCAACTCTTCGATGGCGGCATAGTCTCCACCCCACTGCGGCTGAAGGAATTGTGCTGCGCTCACGTAAGCCGGTGTGTACAGGGTGGCGTGTTCGACCATGTCGGCATATAGGTGATCACGCTGCGCCTGGGGCCAGTTGGCAATGACTGAAATCTCAACTGCTTCGGTGTACCAGGCCGGATTTCGATTTCGCATCGATGCACTGGCCTTGATGACCTTATCGGCTTCTTCGATGTAGCGTTTGAATAGCGGCCATGCTTTGTCGTTGACCTCGCCCGCGAAGTCGCTTCCTCGGTAAAACCATGCGCGGCTGACTGAGTATTGCACCCTGGCCAAGGGCAGGATGATGGATTTGGGGTAGCGCTTGGCCCAGGCTTTCAGTTTGCCATCGACCACGACCCAACGCCGATCGCCTTCGGCATAGTGGGAAGGATCTGTCGAGTTGCAGCCGCACTGGCTCTGCGCCGCAAGGCTCCACTCCTTAGGCCACTCGATCGTGATGGTATTGTCGAGATCGGACATATACAGATCGAGCATGAGTTTGCCGCTGTATGACTTGCTTGGATGATCGACGTAGCCTTGACCGAGTTCTTCCAGGGTTTTGAAGTCGTTGCTCTGCCACGCGGTTTTGATTTGGTTCCACAAGGCGACGCGCATGTCGTGTTCGCGCGGGTTGGGTTGGATCAGGTTGGTGTCGGGTGCGGTATCGGCTGCGATGGCTGTTGAGGCTTGGATGCTGATTGCGAGCAGCAGGAGGGTAATGAAGAGGGGTTTGAGTTGCATGCCGATCGAGCCGGGTTGGTTGGGGATGGGCGATATTACTATGGGGGGGTGGGATTTCCAATATTTGGGTGTTGGCGGGCGCTTGCGTGTGTTGGATGAGGCTGCGCCGGAGGGCGACCGGAGGTGATGGCCACCCGCTGGAGAGCGGGTGGCTTTACTTCGCAGACTGATCGCAACCGCCCTCATCGGATCGCCGCCCGCCCTCCCCTCTCCCCTGTGTCCCTACGCCGGGCGCCCCTATAGGGAGGAGCCACCCGCTTGCAAGCGGGTGTCGTTCCGTCGGCACGGAGCATGCTCCGTGAAACCCCGACTCCACCGCCTGCGGGCGAGGGGCTTCAAAGCCTGCGGGCTTTTAGAGCTTTACTGCGCTTCCTTCAACTGATCCAGAATCGCCGGGTTTTCCAGGGTGGAGATGTCCTGGGTGATTTGCTCGCCCTTGGCCAGCAGGCGCAGGAGGCGGCGCATGATTTTGCCGGAGCGGGTTTTGGGCAGGTTGTCGCCGAAGCGGATTTCCTTGGGCTTGGCAATCGGCCCGATTTCCCTGGCTACCCAGTCGCGCAATTCCTTGGCGATTTGCTTGGCTTCGTCGCCGGTGGGGCGTGGGCGCTTCAAGACCACGAAGGCGCAGATCGACTCACCCGTGGTTTCGTCCGGCTTGCCGACCACGGCAGCTTCGGCCACGATGGGGTTGGCGACCAGGGCCGATTCGATTTCCATGGTGCCCATGCGGTGACCCGAGACGTTCAACACGTCGTCGATGCGGCCGGTGATGGTGAAGTAGCCGGTTTCCTCGTTGCGCACGGCGCCGTCGCCGGCGAGGTAGGTCTTGCCGCCGAGTTCTTCGGGGAAGTAGCTCTTTTTGAAGCGCTCCGGGTCGCCCCAGATGGTGCGGATCATGGAGGGCCAGGGGCGCTTGACGACGAGGATGCCGCCGGTGCCGTTGGGCAGGTCGTGGCCGGCTTCATCGACGATGGCGGTGGTGATGCCGGGCAGCGGGAGCGTGCACGAGCCGGGGACCATGGGCGTGGCGCCGGGCAGCGGGCTGATCATGTGGCCGCCGGTTTCGGTTTGCCAGAAGGTGTCGACAATCGGGCACTTTTCGCGGCCGATGTTCTTGTAGTACCACATCCAGGCTTCGGGGTTGATCGGCTCGCCCACCGAACCCAGCAGGCGCACGCTGGAGAGGTCGTATTTGTCGGGGTGGTGTTCCGGCGAGGCGTCCGCCGCCTTGATGAGCGAGCGGATGGCGGTGGGCGCGGTGTAGAAGATGGTGGCTTTGTGCTTGGCGATGGTGTCCCAGAAGCGGCCGGCGTTGGGATAGGTGGGGATGCCTTCAAAGACGATTTGCGTGGCACCCACGGCCAGCGGGCCATAGGCGATGTAGCTGTGGCCGGTGACCCAGCCGATGTCGGCGGTGCACCAGAACACGTCATTCGGTTTGATGTCGAAGGTCCACTTCATCGTGAGCATGCACCACAGCAGATAGCCGCCCGAGGAATGCTGCACGCCCTTGGGTTTGCCGGTGGAGCCGGAGGTGTAGAGGATGAACAGCGGGTGTTCGGCGCCGACCCATTCCGGTTCGCATTGGGCCGCCTGCTTTTCCACGATGTCATGCATCCACAAGTCGCGCCCGGCTTCAAAGCCGATGTCGCCGCCGGTGCGGCGGTAGACGATGACGTTCTTGAGGGTGTCGCAGCCGCCCATGGCGAGCGCTTCGTCGACGATGGCTTTGAGCGGCAGGTGCTTGCCGCCGCGCACTTGCTGGTCGGCGGTGATGACGGCCACGGCGCCGGCATCGATGATGCGTTCCTGCAGCGATTTGGCCGAGAAGCCGCCGAAGACGACGGAGTGCGTGGCCCCGATGCGGGCGCAGGCTTGCATGGCGACCACACCTTCAATCGACATGGGCATGTAGACGATGACGCGGTCGGCTTTCTTGATGCCGATGGACTTCAACGCGTTGGCGAATTTGCAGATGCGGCTGTGCAGGTCGCGGTAGGTGGCTTTCGTTACGGCGCCGTCGTCGGCTTCGAAGATGATGGCAGTCTTGTCGGCGTTACCGTTTTCCAGGTTGCGGTCGAGACAGTTGTAGGAGACGTTGAGCAAGCCGTCGTCGAACCATTTGTAGAACGGGGCATTCGATTCATCGAGCGTCTTGCTGAAAGGCTTGTGCCACAGGACGTTTTCGCGGGCCAACCTGGCCCAGAAGCCTTCGTAATCGCGTTCGGCTTCGGCGCACAGGGCGCGGTAGGCATCCATGCCGGAGATGGTGGCGCCTTTGACGAACTCGGGGGAGGGATCGAAGATGCGGTTTTCCTGCTTCAGCGTTTCAATCGCGGACATGCTTGTCTCCAAGATTTGGTGTGTTGTTGCCGGTGATGCTAAAACTGATGACTTACGAAAGTCTTACACAAAATTCATGACATTGCAGGCCACTTGCTGCATTTCGGTGCATTTTGTAGATCCGCTTGCATACCGGTTGGCAAGATTTTGCTTGAACAACCTTCGGGTTATTGTGCCTCTCGCAATACCACTATAGTTTGATCTGGGTCATTTTCTTGCGGGATTTTTGCGGGGGTTTGGGGTGGATGGGTGGGGAGTTGTTATTTTTGCAGTGCATCCCGAGCGCTCGGTGTGGCTCCCCTCGCCCGCAGGCGGGAGAGGGGCTGGGGGTGAGGGACGTTGTGCCCTGACTGCGATCATTAAGACAATATACGTTGGCGCCGTCGCTTTAAGCTGAGGTTCGTTCGCTTAACAATTTAGTCAAATCACTACCTCCCTCACCCCCACCCCTCTCCCGCCTGCGGGCGAGGGGAGTCACGGAGTCTCTCGTTTTGACTCCACCGATTAAGTCTTGTCGAGCTTGTCACACCAACCTCATTAGACGAGCTCATCACACTCCGATGTTCCGGCCAGGACTCGCTTGCGGTTTTACCGCCCCTTACCAAGTAACGGCAGCATCGCCCAGCACCAGTCCAGACAAGGGCACCGGCGCCAGCCACCAAGCCCCTCTGTTGACCCGGTGTAAAATAACGCCATTTCCCGCGCGCCATCGCCTCCCCAAAGGCGGCATCCGGCGCGCCCTGATGTTTTCCTTATCACTGCCACAGCCATGACAACCATCATCAAACAAGACGACCTGATCGAATCCGTCGCCGCCGCGCTGCAATACATCAGCTATTACCATCCGGTCGATTACATCCAGCATCTGGCGCGCGCCTACGAGGTCGAGCAAAGCCCGGCGGCCAAGGATGCGATTGCGCAGATCCTGACCAATTCGCGCATGTGCGCCATGGGCCACCGGCCGATCTGCCAGGATACCGGCATCGTCAACGTGTTCATGAAGATCGGCATGGATGTGCGCTTTGAAGGCTTCAAGGGTTCGATTGCCGACGCGGTGAACGAAGGCGTGCGCCAGGGCTACAACAACGCCGACAACAAGCTGCGCGCTTCGATCGTGGCCGATCCGCATTTCGAGCGCAAGAACACCAAGGACAACACCCCCGCCGTGATCCACATGGAAGTGGTGCCGGGCAACACGGTGGACGTGCAAGTCGCGGCCAAGGGCGGCGGTTCGGAAAACAAGTCCAAGTTCGTGATGCTCAACCCGTCCGATTCGCTGGTCGATTGGGTCTTGAAGACGGTGCCGACCATGGGCGCGGGCTGGTGCCCGCCCGGCATGCTGGGCATCGGCATCGGCGGCACCGCCGAGAAGGCCATGATGATGGCCAAGGAAGTGCTGATGGAAGACATCAACATGTATGAACTGTTGAAGCGCGGGCCGCAGAACAAGACGGAAGAATTGCGCATCGAACTGTTCGAGAAGATCAACCAGTTGGGCATCGGCGCGCAAGGCCTGGGCGGCTTGACCACGGTGCTGGACGTGAAGATCATGATGCATGCCACGCACGCCGCATCGAAACCCGTGGCGATGATCCCCAACTGCGCAGCCACGCGCCACGGCCACTTCGTGCTCGATGGTTCCGGCCCGGCTTACATGGAGCCGCCGTCATTGTCGGAATGGCCGAACGTGGAATGGCAGCCTGATACCAAGCTTTCCAAGAGCGTGAATCTCGATACCTTGACGCCGGCTGAAGTGGCCTCGTGGAAGCCGGGCGACACGCTGCTTTTGAACGGCAAGATGCTCACCGGCCGCGACGCCGCGCACAAGCGCATCCAGGACATGCTGGCCAAGGGCGAATCGCTACCCGTGGACTTCACCAACCGCGTGATCTATTACGTCGGCCCCGTGGACCCTGTGCGCGACGAAGTCGTCGGCCCCGCCGGCCCCACGACGGCCACACGCATGGACAAGTTCACCGACATGATGCTGGAGAGAACCGGCTTGATCGCGATGATCGGCAAGGCCGAACGCGGCCCTGTTGCGATCGAATCGATCAAGCAGCACAAGTCGGCATATTTGATGGCGGTGGGCGGCGCGGCTTATCTGGTTTCCAAGGCGATCAAGAGCGCCAAGGTAGTGGGTTTCGCCGACCTGGGCATGGAAGCGATCTATGAGTTCGACGTGAAGGACATGCCGGTGACGGTGGCTGTGGACGCCGAGGGGATTTCGGTGCACAACACCGGGCCGCAGGAATGGCAGAAGAAAATTGCGGCGACGATTGGGAAGATTCCGGTTGCGGTGGAGTGAGTGTTTGCCAAGAGAGGCAGAAACTCCTCTTTCCCGTGGGTAGACGCTAGTGAGTTTTGATTGGCAGCGGGATGGGATGACATTGATCCTATTCGCGCAAACATCGACCACAATGACATGAAGCTGCAAGCCAAGACAAGATTCGTCCGCACACGTCACCCCTCGCCCGCAGGCGGGAGAGGGGCGGGGGTGAGGGAGTGCCCAGCATCGACTTCCGTTTCGCTAACTAAATCATCTCCCAACATCGCCTCACAACCATGTTAAGTTTCTGCAAGGGCAGCCTGATCGCAACATCCCTCATCGGATTCGCCGCCCGCCCCACCCCTCTCCCGCCTGCGGGCGAGGGGAGCCAAGTAGCCAGATCGCATCGTGCCATCATCTAATCAAGCTCAGCAAAACCAAGGCCCCATCGGCATCTTCGACTCCGGTCTCGGCGGCCTCTCCGTCCTGCGCCACATCCGCGCCGCCCTGCCCCACGAAGACCTGCTCTACGTCGCCGACGCCGGTTTCGCGCCCTATGGCGGCAGGCCCGAGCACGAGATCGCGGCGCGCACCGTCGCCGTCACCGAATTCCTGCTGAAAAAAGGCGCCAAGGCGCTCGTGGTGGCCTGCAACACCGCCACCGCCGCCGCTATCAAGGGCGTGCGCGAGGTGCATCCCGAACTACCCGTGGTCGGCGTGGAGCCGGGCCTGAAGCCCGCTGCCGCATTGACGCGCTCGGGCGTGGTGGGCGTGATGGCCACCGCATTCACCCTCTCCAGCCAGAAGTTCGCCCACCTGCACGAACAGATCACCATGGCCACGGGCGTGCGCTTCCTGCCGCAGCCTTGCGTGGGCCTGGTCGACCTGATCGAAAAGGGCGACCTGGATGCGCCGGAGCTCGCGGACATGGTGGAGCAATACGCCTCGCCGCTGCTGGCGCAAGGCGCCGACACCATCGTGCTGGGCTGCACGCACTATCCTTTCGTGCAACACCTGATCGAAGCGAGCATCCACAAGGCGCTGGTGCACAACGTCGCCATCGTCGATACTGGCGACGCCGTGGCGCGCCAATTGGTGCGGCTCCTGGAGCAGCGTGGCTTGTTATGCCAGGATGGGCATGCCGGCACGCTGGAAGGCTATACCACCGGTGCGGCTGCCCAACTGCTGGATGGCTTTACGCACTTGCTCAAGATGCCGGTGAAAGTGAGCCGGATTGAGTTGCAGGATGCGTTGTCGCTGCGGGCAAGCGTCGTGCCGGACTGATTTCACTTCAACTCAAATCAGCGGCGCCGATATCTGCAGCGAGCGCAGCATAAGCCGCGTATTGGTATCTTGCACGCCGCCGCGCGCGCGCAGGTTTTCCGTCAGCCGCACCAGCGCTTCCTGATCGCTGACAGCGACACGCACCATGTAGTCAAAGCTCCCGGTCATCAGGGCCGCTTCTATCACGCCAGGTATGGTGCGCAGCGTCGCTTCGAAGGCTGCTGCGGTCACGCCGGGCAGCATCTTGACGTCGATGATGGCTTGCAGGTTCAGCTCCAGTGCGTGTGGATCGAGGCGGGCGTGGTAGCCCAGGATCACACCGGCGCTTTCCAGGCGGCGCATGCGCTCGGCCACGGCATTGGCCGAGAGGTGGACCCGCTCGCCGATCTCCTTGTAGCTGATTCTGGCGTCATTTCGAAGCGTTTCGACGATTTTCGCGTCAATCTGGTCCATGGCCGAGTTTTTCTCTGCAAAATTGCAATTCTACACAATTAATCCGCAGAAAAATAAGTGAAAGGATTGATAAGATTGATGGCGCCGGCAAGGTTCCGCACCCATTCGAACAACATACTCTGGAAGACACCATGTTTCATTTACTTCTGTCCTTAGTGCTGCCGGACGACGCGCCCGGTAGTGCGCAAGCGACGTTCGACGGCAAGGCAAGGCATGCGATTGTCACGCAACTAGCGCAAACGGTCGAAGACAACTATGTGTTTCCCGACGTGGCGAGAAAAGTGGCGGCCAATTTGCGCGAGCGCGATGCCAAGCATGCCTACGACGGCGCCGCCACGCCGGATGCGCTGGCTGCCATGCTGGCCGACGACATGCGCAGCACCGGCAAGGACCTGCACTTCAACGTGTGGCCCGATCCCGATTACAAGCCCTCGCCGACTACCTCACCCAGCGCGGAAACGCTGGCGCAGCAACGCGAACAGGCGGAACGCATGGCGGGCGGCATTTTCCGCGCCGAGCGCCTGCCCGGCAACGTCGGTTACCTCGACTTGCGCGGCTTCGAGCCGGTGTACTATTCCGCCGCCAACATCGACGCCGCCATGGCTTTGTTGAAAAATACCGAGGCCATCATCATCGATTTGCGCAAGAACGGCGGCGGCGATGGTGACACGGTCACTTACTTGTTGAGCCATTTCTTCGGCGAAGGCGATCCCAAGCACTTGAACGACATGGTGTTCCGCAAGGATCACCGTACCGAGCAGCACTGGACCACCACTGCAGTGGCCGTGCGGTATACGCGCCCGGTGTATGTGTTGACTTCCAAGCACACCTTTTCTGCGGCGGAAGAATGCGCCTATGATTTCCAGACGCAAAAGCGCGCCACCATCGTCGGCGAAACCACCGGCGGCGGGGCGAATCCGGGCGATGTGTTCCCCGTGGGCCAGGGTTTGGTTGCGTTCATCTCGACGGGCCAATCGATCAACCCGATCACACATACGAATTGGGAAGGCGTGGGTGTGAAGCCCGACATGGCAGTGAAGGCGAATCGGGCGCTGGATATCGCCAATGCGAAGATCCTGCGCGAGATCGTGATCCCCAAAAGCAACGACGCGCGGGTCCGGGTCCAATTGAGCGCCGAAGCCGAGCGCTTGGAAAGAGGGGAAGCGAAGAAGGATGATATGTAGCCCTTGGGGCAGTTCCATCGCTTGATCGACCCAAAATTGCCAAAACCGGCAAAACCTCGTATAATTGCCGACTCACTTGCCACCTCCCTGCAAGTGAACAGCGTCAATGGTGGCCGTAGCTCAGTTGGTAGAGTCCCGGATTGTGATTCCGGTTGTCGTGGGTTCGAGTCCCATCGGTCACCCCAAAATTCGAAAGCCGGTTGCTTCCCCTTGCAACCGGCTTTTTTGTTTTTCGCTACCGTCGCAGGTGAACACGAGACACCAAGCCGCATGGATACCGAACCAGGCCATAGCGCCGCCCCCTACCCCGACACCTTCGCCCTCTACCTGGCGCAGCAATATGCCGCCAAAAAGGGTTTCCAGCCGCAGGCGGTGCCGGAAGCGCAACCGCTGATTGATGCCTGCGACATCCTCTTGACCAGGCACGATGGCTATGCGCTGACCATGCTGTGCATCGTCGATGCCGAACGCCACCCCGGACCGCATTTCGCGCTCGACGCCGATGCCTTGCGCAACGTCGCCGACGCCTGCCTCAAGTACACCGGCCAGATACACGGCCAGAAAATGCCGGTCTCGATCTTCGTGATCGAGGTCGGCAACGGCATCGACACGCTGGAAGCGCGCGCACGGCTGGAACAATACCGGCGCGCCAAGCTGACGAGCAAGCTGGTGCTCGCGGCTTTTCTGGTCGATACGAGCAGGCGCACGGTGTGGGTCAACCACCAGCGCCTGCTGCCATTCCTGAGTTTCGGCCCGAAACGCTTCATCGAGAAGCTGCTGCGCGAGCCGCGCGAGACACGCGAGCAATTGCAGCGAGCCGCCGAGACGCCGGCCTTCGGTCCGCACGGCCAGCCTTGGCTGGCCTATGCGCTCTTGGCCGTGATGCTTGCCGTGTTTTGTCTCGAAATTGCGAAGAGCGTGACGCCGACCAAGAGCTTGTTCGAGATCGGCGTGCCCACCCTGATGGCGCTGGGCGGCGGCAACCGCGGCCTGACGATGGGCCAGGGCGAATGGTACCGGCTGTGCAGCGAAATCTTCCTGCATGGCGGCGCCTTGCATTTGCTGTTCAACGGCATCGCCATGGTGATGGCCGGCTGGGCGCTGGAAAACCTGGTCGGGCGGGCCTGGTTCGGCGCGATCTTCGTGCTGGGCGGCCTGTGCGGCAGTTTGATGTCGCTCGCGCTCAGTGCGCCGGAAATCGTCTCCGTGGGCGCCTCGGGCGCGATCATGGCATTGCTGGCGGCGGCCTACGTGTGCAGCTTTCGCTATCCTTCGGGCAGCGGCCGCCTGCGCCTGCAGATCACGCTTTTGCAATTGCTGGTTCCCGCGCTCTTGCCGCTGACTGTGGCCAACGGCCAGCACATCGATTTCGGCGCACACCTGGGCGGTGCGCTGGGCGGCGCATTGCTCGGCTGGCTGCTGTTGAAGAACTGGCCCAGGCAGCAAGCCTATCCGGCCTGGAGCAAGCCGGCGCTGGCGATCACGGCGTGTGGTCTGGCCTTGTTCGCCTGGAGCGCCGTGCCGCTGGCGCAGTCCTACCAGAGCTATGCCGACGCCGCCAACCTGATGCCCGACGAGGCGCAGCCCAAGACCGATGCCGAGCTGCGCGCCCAGGCCGACGACTTGGCAACGCGCTATCCGGCCGACCCGCGCACGCATCTTTATCGCGCGCTGAACCTCCTCAACAAGCACGAGCTGCCGCAAGCCGAGGCCGAGCTGCGCACGGCGTTGTCGAAGAAAACCATCCTCGACACCCAATTCCGCCCCGACCTGACGCGCCGATTGCAGGCCTTGCTGGCGTTGACCTTGCTCGGTGAAGGCAAGGCCGACGAGGCGCGCGAACAGGCCAGGCCGGCTTGCGCCGGCGTGAAGCCGGATGGGCAAAGCGAAATCGATGCGATGTTGCGACGTAGCCGTCTATGCGAGAGCGTTCCGCCGGATCAAGGGTGAACCGCTAACGGCTTTGCGCGACGATGCCATCCCGACCGCATTAAACTATCAGGACCAATCGAAAGGACATCTCCATGACCGCCGCCAGCGCCTTCCTCTCCATTCTCGCCGCTTTGCTGCTGGGCGCCATGAGCCCCGGCCCGAGCTTCGTCATCGTGGTGCGCAACGCCATCGGCCTGTCGCGCCGCGACGGGCTGGCAACGGCGCTGGGCATGGGCGTGGGCGGCGTGCTGTTTGCCGGCGTGGCGCTGGTGGGCTTGTATCAGGTGCTGGCGGCGGTGAGCTGGCTTTATATCGGATTGAAAATTGCGGGCGGGCTGTATCTGCTCTACCTCGCTTCGCGCATCTGGCACGGTGCGGCGCAACCGTTGGCCGTAGACGTGGGTGCCGAGGCAAAACCGGGGGGGCGCGCCAAATCGTTCTGGGTCGGCTTGTCGACGCAATTGAGCAACCCCAAGACGGCGATCTACTACGCCAGTATCTTTGCCGCGCTCTTGCCGCAGCATCCGCCGTTGTGGTGCCAGCTTGCGCTACCGCCTTGCATCTTCGCGATCGAAGCGGGTTGGTATACGCTGGTGGCGCTGGGCTTTTCCAGCAGCCGGCCGCGCGCTTGGTATCTGAGGATGAAGGTTGGCGTGGACCGCATGGCGGCAGGGGCGATTGCGCTGCTCGGTTTGCGTTTGATCTGGAAGGCGCCGCAGGGCGGGTTGTGATTTAGAAATTTCCACCAGATACTAAATGTTATTGCTTTAGTAGATGTTTACTTCTAAGATTAATCCGTAACTGGAAAATTCATATATTGGAGAAGTAATGACTTTACTAAAAATTTACCCCTACAAGCGCCAAACATATGACGGCGCTATGCTTATAGCCTATGGCACTCTGGAACGCATTCAAGACATTCTCAGAATGAGACCAGGTGCTGTGGCTATGCAACTCCAAGGCACATTTGAGGCTGACGCAAAGTATGTTGATAGCATAGGCAAATATAACGGCCCAGTTCCACCGATATTGCAAAATTAGCATTACTCTATGTGACGGTGACAAGTCACGCATCGATCACTTCAAATCCGTCGTTCCCGCGAAAGCGGGAACCCAAGCTCAATACCTTTGCCCACCAAATTCCTGGGTCCCCGCCTTCGCGGGGACGACGGGCTTATTGAGATACTGCGCAAACCGAACTACGTCGTTCACACACAAGTCGTAACAGGATTCCCGCAATGCGTATTGGGCGCCATCCAGCCCTTGCCCTTCTTGGTCTGCACCTGCACCCACTGGCCGCTGCAAGCCTGCACGGTGCCTTGCTCGTCCGCTCCCATGCTGCCCACCACCGGGCTGGCCGGATCAGGCGAAGCGTGCAGCTTGGTGGCCGAGCGCGCCGTCACGCCGGTCAATGCCGCGAAGACCCAGCCGTCGCCGTCGAAGAACGCCATGCCGTCCACGCCTTCGGCATGGCGGATGCGCAGCCATTTGCCGGAAGAGCCGGTGACTTCCAGCTCGGAATCCTGCGAGGCGATCACGCCCAGCACCTTGTTCTCCGGTCCCGGCCCGCTCCTGACATTGCTGCCCTTGGGGTCAGGGTCGATCGGGAAAACATGGATGTCGCAGGCGGTGACGGCGTCAGCCGCAGATGCGGAGGCGGACAGGCACAGGGACAGAATGGCGAGCAGGCGTTTCATGGGCATCCTCGTGGCATGATCATCGCCGCATTGTAGCAATTCAGTTTAGTTGTCGCGCACGCGGCACAGATTGCGCCAAGACCGACCCACCCTGCTACACTGACAGACAAGAGACCAGCCTGGGAGAACAAGATGTACCTGGACCACCCCACCATCACGGCAACCCACAGCGCGACCGAACCGGACCGTATCGAACGCCTGAACCGCGTCTACGGCTACATGGTGGGCATGGCCGACCACGCGCACAACAAGACCTTCATCACCAAGCTCGCGCAACTGCACGACGACCGCGGCACGCTGACCGTGTTCTGGCGCGAACAACTGACCGCCGAGGAAAAAAGCTTCTGCCTGAAGGCTTGGGAAAGCCAGGTCGGCGACGGCACGCGCAGCGTGGAGTTTTCGATCAATCCGCCGCGCGGGGCCAGTTCGCAATCGCCAGCCGAGACGTAAAGCCTATGCAGCCAAAGGCTGCCTGCGCTGCATCTGTTCGATTGCTTCCATCAAGACATCGGGGTTGCCCGAAGCCAGCCGCTTGGCGTCCGACATCGATTGGCGGAAGCCGCGCGCTCCCGGCAAGCCAGCCATCAAGCCCAGCATGTGACGCGTGATGCTGTTGAGCTTCAAGCCGACGTGGTTGTACTTCAGCAGTTGCTCGCGCATGTAGGGCAGCATCGCTGCGGCCACTTCGGCGCGCGTTTTCACCGGGCTGTGGTCATCGTAATAGCGCGCATCGAATTCGGCCATCAGGTAGGGATTGTGATAGGCCTCGCGCCCGAGCATCACGCCATCGACATGCTGCAAATGTTCATCGATCTCGGCGCAGGTCTTGATGCCGCCGTTGATGATGATTTCGAGGTGCGGGAAGTCGCGCTTCAATCGATATGCCGACTCATATCGCAGCGGTGGGATCTCGCGGTTTTCCTTCGGGCTCAAGCCCTTCAGGATCGCGCTGCGGGCATGGACGACGAAGGTCTTGCAGCCGGCTTCGGCCACGGTGCCGACGAAATCCTTCACGAATTCGTAGTTATCCATCGCATCGATGCCGATGCGATGCTTGACCGTCACATCGATATCGACCGCGTCGCGCATGGCCTTGACGCAATCGGCAACCAGACCGGGTTCGGCCATCAGGCAGGCGCCGAACGCGCCGCGCTGCACGCGTTCGGACGGGCAGCCGCAATTGAGGTTGATTTCATCGTAACCCCACTGCTGGCCGAGCTTGGCACTCTGCGCCAGGTCGGCCGGTTCGCTGCCGCCCAGTTGCAGCGCGACGGGATGCTCGCTGGCATCGTAATCGAGATGGCGCGGCACATCGCCGTGCAGCAAGGCGCCGGTCGTCACCATTTCGGTGTAAAGCCAGGTGTGGCGCGTGATGTGGCGATGGAACACGCGGCAGTGCCGGTCGGTCCAATCCATCATGGGGGCTACAGAGACAGTTCTTTTTTTATAAGTCATTGATTTAAATATATTTAAGGCAAATGAAACGCACAAATATCGCTCCGTAGTTTGACGCAATTTGATGCATTTTTATGCTATTTTACGCCTTTACTACGGAGAAAATGCGGAGAAAACAGGGTGGCATCAATACGCAAGCGAGGCATAAGCTGGGTTGCAGATATTCGCCGGAAAGGACACAAGTCTATCTCCAAATCGTTTCCCACGAAAACGCTCGCCCAGGAGTGGGCGCGAAAAATCGAACGGGAAATCGATACAAACGAATTCCAAGACGGGCGCAATGTTACAAAAATCACACTTGCGGACCTGATCGATGACTACAGTCGAGAAGTGGGGAAGTTAAAGCCATTCGGTCGAAATAAGGCTGACGTACTCCGTTCCCTGCATACAACACTTGGAAAATTCACATTACAGGACTTGACGTCGGAAATGCTTCTCGAACACATCCGCAAGCGCTCCGCTGCTGGTGCGGGCGGAGTTACGATCGCAATCGAGCTGACCTATCTCGGCAGCGTGTACAAAGCTGCCAGACAACTGTGGAACCTTTCACCAAACGTCGAGGCGATCACGATCGCTCGCGGCAACATGCACTACCTTGGCTTGTCCACCAAGTCGAAAGAGAGGAATCGGCGCCCAACACCAGGAGAGATAGCAGGTATTTGCCGCTGGTTTGACGAGAAACCTCGCCAGAAGGTGCCGATGTCGTCCCTGATACGTTTTGCAATTGCGACCGCGATGCGTGCTGGCGAAATAATCACCCTGAAGTGGGTAGATCTGAACGAATCAGATCGCACGATTACCATCCGTGACCGAAAACATCCCCAAGAAAAGAAGGGGAACGACCAAGAAGTCCCGTTACTCGGTGATGCATTCGATATTGTGATGAGCCAACCTCGGATAGACGACAGGATTTTCCCGGTCACTAATGGCACCATCAGCACACTCTTCCCACGAGCCTGCTTGGCGCTTGGCGTTGAGGACCTTCGGTTTCACGATCTCCGTCACGAGGGGGTATCGCGTCTTTTCGAACAGGGCTATCGCATAGAACAGGTTGCGCTTATATCTAGACATCGCGACTGGAAGATGTTGGCACGATATACGCAAATCAAAGCTAAAGACCTACACAGGTAAGCCGCTCACAATGCTAAATCGCCAGGCAGAACTGCATGCTAGAAGTTTAACGAAGTACCGCGAATGATGTACCATCGCACGGCAGACTATTTTTTCGCGCGCTCGACCCCGCGCGGACGCCGACTGGCTCACAACCACGGAAGATTCTGAATAACGCATCATTTGTAATAGGGGCATTTGATGGATGACTATCGTACTTTTTCACAGGGCCAGGTCCTTGATGTTCTGTTGGCACATGTTAATGATCTTGACGATGAAAAAACGACGGCGACGCTAAGCAAGCAGGACTTGGAAAAAGATTTTGAAAGTGGGCAAGCGGCGCTTACCGTCGATGAAAACTGCATCGCTATAGTACGGCCCGAGAATTGGAAGCCAGGACGACCCAATTCCGTCCTTTGGCTTTTATTTGTCCGCAAAGACAAACGCGGCACTGGCATAGGACAGCGGTTTGTTTTCGACGTTTTGGAGCGTTATGCTCAAACCGTTCCCATGGTTCTTGTGTGCAATGGCGAAGGCCGTGTCGCGTTTTTTAAAACGTGCGGCTTCAACGTTGTGAAGCTGGATAGCGATGGGAGCGCCATAATGCAGTCAAACGAAAAGCACCCGCACTCGGGCAGAAGTACTCGCGGCTAGTTCGTGACTTGTTCCTGCGCAGTTGGCCAGCTACCGATATTAAATGCCATTCTCATTAAATCATCTCACCGATATAGAATTTGAAGAATTCTGCTTCGATCTTTTGATCGCGCTTGGCTTTGTGAATGTCTCCTGGAGAAAAGGTGCAGGACTTGACACAGCCACTGCTGACCGAGGAAGAGATATTCAGTGCGAGCGGATATACAAAGACGGAATTGATAATTCTGTCGAGGTGGAAACTTGGTTTGTGCAATGCAAACACCACCTGCGTAGAGTCCCACCGGAAAAGCTGCTTAGCGCTTGGCGTGGGCATCCGCAGAGGTGCCCGATAAGCTCCTGGTAATCGCTTCGAACTTCCTATCCAACCCGTCTAAGCTC
>FTKD01000494.1_pt1 | contig 20701 bp, 12 predicted proteins | sample 1658191 | NCBI WGS metagenome assembly FTKD01 (sample SAMEA3914808, study PRJEB12502) | metagenome | biome: forest; material: soil | place: Canada | collected 2011-08-03 | depth 0.3 m
ACCGTCTGATGGGTCACGCGCTGCCGCGCTGCGACCTCCCTGTTGTTCTGGCCGTCAGCGCAGGCCAGCACGATTCGGGCTCGAAGAGCGAGCGCCTGTGCTGTCTTGCGTCGAAGCGTCAACGCAAGCAGTTCTTCGCGCTCAGCTTGTGTCAGCACCAATTGCGTCTTCGGTCTTCCTCGCATCGCGGCCTCATCGTGTTGATACGGTACACGATGGACCCCTGGATTGACCAATAGTTCAACGAACTTCTAACTCACGACACTAGCGCCGCCCACCCTTTTGCTGCCACAGCGGCTTCTTGCCCTTGAGATGCCGCTCGATGCCTTCGTTGAGCCGCTCGCGCAGGTCGATCACCGCGTCGATGTGGCCGTAGATGCCCGGGAAGCGCAGGTCCAGCCACAGCCACAGCGTGCACGAGCGCAGCGCCTTCTCCATGTTGTCGAGCCGGCTGTGCTCGTCCACCTCGTCGAGGAACCAGGGCGTGCCGGCCTTGCCGACGAGCGCGTGCTGGTGCGTCCAGTCGAGGAAGGCCTGCACCTGGGCCTCGGTGCGCGTGTCCACCGGCGCCTGCGCGTAGATGAAGCGCTGCTTGAGCGACAGCTTGCCGGCGGTGCGGTCGAGCTCCTCGGCCAGCTCCAGCATCTGGTCGAGCTCGGCGACGGCGAAGTGGGCGTTGTCCAGCTTCAACTGGTCGACGAACACGTCGAGCACGGCGCGCAGCTTCGCCAGGTTCAGCCGCGTGGCGATGGTGTCGACATGCCACCAGTTGGGCGCCACCGTGGCCTTGAAGTCGCGCGGCGCGCGCGGCGGCTTGGGCAGCAGCTCCTTCAACGTGCGCAGCGCGGTGGGCTCTGCCTCGCGCAGCACGCCGGTGAAGCCTTCCTCGTGCATGCCGTAGCGGCCGGCGCGGCCGGCGATCTGGTGCACCTCGGACTCGTTGAGCAGCCGGTCGCCCACGCCGTCGAACTTCTTCAGCGTGGAGAACAGCACGCGGCGGATCGGCAGGTTCAGGCCCATGCCGATGGCGTCGGTGGCCACGAGGATGTGGGCGTGGCCGTGGGCGAAACGCTCGGCCTCGCGGCGGCGCACCTCGGGCGGTAGCGCGCCGTAGATCACCGACACCGGATGGCCGTTGGCGGCCACCTGGTCGCGCAGCATCAGCACCTCGCGGCGGCTGAACGCGACGACGGCGTCGCCCTTCTTCAGCGCCGCGATGGGCACCGGCCCGGGCATCAGCTCCACGTGCTGCTTGCGCTCGAACGTGAGCACCTTGCAGTTCTCGCCGCACAGCTTGAGCAGGTTCTCGATGGCCGGTGCGGCGTAGGCCGAGCAGATGATCACCAGCTCGTTGGCCGGCACGCCCACGATGGCCTGCGTCCAGGCCCAGCCGCGCGAGGTGTCGAAGATCATCTGCGCCTCGTCGATGACGGCCACGTCGATCGGCTTGGACGTGTTGACCATCTCGATGGTGCTGGAGACCACGCGCGCGTTGGGCGCCGGATCGTTCTCCTCGCCGGTGAGCAGCGAGCACGCGACGCCGCGGCCCACCAGGCGGTCGCGGCCCTCCAGCGCCAGCAGGCGCAGCGGGGCGAGGTAGCAGCCGTCGTGGGCCGCCGCCAGCTTCTCGAACGCGGCGTAGGTCTTGCCGCTGTTGGGCGGGCCCACGTACAGCGTCACGCTGCGCTGCAGGCGGCGCGCCAGCTCGAAGGTGTCGGGATAGCCCTGGAACGCCAGCTCGTCGTTGAGGCCGGCCAGCGCGTTGAGCTCGGCCACGTGGCGTTCCCAGCGGTCCTGGGCGCGCACCAGCGAGGCTTTCAGGTCGGCGAACGGCTGCGGACGCGCGGCCTCGGCCTGCAGGCGCTGGATCAGCGAGCCGACGTGCTCGGAGTGGCCCGATTCGGCGCGGGCGATCAGCTTCTCGACGACCGCCACCAGCTCGGCCGCGTCGGGGAAGGGCGGCGCCTCGCCGAGGGCGGCCTTGAACGCGGCCAGGTCGCCGGTGCGGTAGAACTCCCACACCGGGCCTTCGGGCACCGGCACGCGGTACGCCACGCGCAGTTGCACGCCGCTGGCGGGCAGCGGGAGCGTCTGCGTGAGGAAGCGGTCGAACTCGCCGGCCTCGCGCGTGACGCCCAGGGTCTCGAGTTCCACCGTGCGCGCCTGCATCAGCGCGCGCACGTCGGGGCCATTGCCCACGGTGTCGAGGTGGCGCAGCGCGTCGGCCAGGCGGGCCGGGTCTATCCAGCGGCTGGGGCGGGCGCCGGCCACGGCCTTCTGCAGCAGGATGAAGCCCAGGCCGTCGAGATGCTGCTCGAGGTGCGGCGCGTGCTCGTCGATGTAGTCGGCCGGCTTGACCACCTGGGGCAGCTGGTACGCCGCCTGCTGGATGCGGGCGATGTCGGCGGGGCCGATCGTGGAAGGCACGCGGCTCGCGTGGCGCGCGTTGGGCAGCTTGAACTGGCGCGGCGCGGGCGCGGCGGCGTCGGGGGGCGTAAGGATCGCGGGGTCGGAGCTCATGCAGGTGCACGCGCGTCTCGCGCGGGTGCGTCGTTTCGATGAAAGACATGGAGTATGACGGTTCGCACGCCCGTGCAGGGCACACTCCCCCGAATGAACCCTGCTGAAAGGCCCTCGCTCCCGGCCGCGGACGCCCGCGCCATCGCACTGGTGCGCATGAAATGGGTGGCCGCGGGCCTGCTGGTCGCGGCCCTGGCCGGGCTCGCGCTGGCCGTCTCCCAGGGCGGCAAGGGCGGCTGGGGCTGGCTGCAGGCGTTCTGCGAGGCCTCGGCCGTGGGCGCGGTGGCCGACTGGTTCGCGGTGGTGGCGCTGTTCCGCCGCCCGCTGGGCCTGCCGCTGCCGCACACGGCCATCCTGCCGCGCAGCAAGGCGCGCGTCGCCGACGGCCTGGCGCATTTCGTGCGCGACCACTTCCTCGATCCGCAGGCGCTGGTGGCCCGCCTGGGCGTGTTCGATCCGGCGCGCCGGCTGGGCGAGTGGCTGGCCGATCCGGCCCGCGTGGACGAGTGGGTGGCCGAGGGCCGGCGCTGGGCGCTGAAGGCGGTGGGCCTGTTCGACGACGGCCGCATGCGGCGCGCGACGCTGGAGCTGGTGGTGGCGCAGGCGCGCCGCTGGAACAGCGCGGCCACGGCGGCCGAGGTGCTGACCTTGCTCACCCAGGGCGGGCGCCACCACGAACTGCTTGACGCGGGCCTGGAGAAGATCGGCGGCTTCCTGGCCGAGGACGAGGTGAAGGCCCGGGTGTCCGAGCTGATGGTGCGCCACGCGCGCAAGGAGTGGCCCAAGGTGATCGGCATGGTCGAGCTGGTGACGCCGGTGGCGCGCATGGCCGACGGCCTGGCCGACCGCCTCAGCGCGTCGGTTCTGGGCGAGCTGCGCGACGTGCTGGCGCAGCCCGACCACCCGGTGCGCCAGCGCTACGACCGCTGGCTGGCCGAATTCGTGGAGCGCCTGCGCCACGACGAGGGCCTGATCGCCGCGTTCGAGCGGGTGAAGGCGCGTGCCGTCGACGACCCGGCGGTGCTGGAATACGCCGGCCAGGTATGGAGCGACATCAAGGGCCTGCTGCAGGCCGACCTGGCCGGCGAACACTCCGCGCTCGCCGAGCACGTGGCGCAGGCGATGCGCGACGTCGGCGACCGGCTGCGCGACGACGGGAGCCTGCGCGCCTCGCTCAACGAGCACCTGATGTCCGCCGCGTCGCAGCTGGCGGCGTCCCTGCGCGCCGGCGTCACCACCCACATCGCGCAGACGATCAAGGACTGGGACGATCGCCAACTGGTCGAGGAGCTCGAGCTGAGCGTCGGGCGCGACCTGCAGTTCATCCGCATCAACGGCACCGTGGTGGGCGGCCTGGCCGGGCTGGCGCTGCACGCCTTGCGCCTGGCGCTGCACTGATGAGCGCTTCGGCCACCGGGCAGCGGCCCTCGCGCGACTGACGTCGTTCCCCGACTCAAGTCGCGCCGTCGCCTGCCGATAACGGGATACGAAGGTGCGTCCCGCGTCAGCGCGCACGGCCTTGCGTCCCACCCCGCAGTCCCCTTCCGCGCCCGGCACCGCCCGGCGCCCCGGTGAGACGTAGTTCCAAGGCAGCACTCACCATGAATCTCAAGCTCAAGCTCCCGCTCACCATCGGCGGCATCCTCGCGACCCTGATGGGCGCGGCCCTGATCGGCATCCACAGCCTGAACCAGTCGGTGGCGCTCTACAAGACAGAGGTGGCCGCGCAGCATGCGCACGAACGCGCGATCGCCGACATGCTGGTCACGTTCAAGACGCAGGTGCAGGAATGGAAGGACACCTTGCTGCGCGGCAAGGATCCGGCCAAGCTGGACAAGCACTGGGGCGCGTTCGCCAAGCGCGAGGCCGACGTCGACGACCAGGCGAAGGCGCTGCTCGCGACGCTGGCGCCGGGCGAGAGCCGCGCGCTGGTGGAACAGTTCGCCGCGGCGCACGTGCGGATGGGCGTCGACTACCGCAAGGGCTTCGACGCCTTCAAGGCCGCCGAATTCGATCCGACCGCCGGCGACGCCGCCGTCGTCGGCATGGACCGCGAGCCGGCCCGCCTGCTGGCCGAGTCGGGCAAGAAGATCGCGGCCGACAGCGCCGCCACCTCCGCTGACGCGGATGTCCGCGCGGAACGCGCCACGCTGGTCAGCATCGCGCTGATGCTGGTGGTGGGCGCGGCCGGCGCCGCGGTGGGCGTCGTCATGAGCCGCCGCATCACGCGGCCGGTGGACGACGCGCTGGGCCTGGCGCAGGCCATCGCCGGCGGCGACCTCACCTCGCACGTGCGCGCGGTGGGCAGCGACGAGATCGCGAAGCTGCTCAAGGCGCTGTCGGTGATGCAGGGCAGCCTGGCGGGCGTGGTGGGCAACGTGCGCGCGAATTCCGAGAGCGTGTCCACGGCGGCCGGCGAGATCTCGCACGGCGCCAACGACCTGAGCCAGCGCACCGAGGAACAGGCCGCGGCGCTGCAGCAGGCCGCGGCGTCGATGGAGCAGCTCGGCACCACCGTGCGCCAGAACGCCGAGAACGCGCTGTCGGCCAACCAGCTCGCGCAGGGCGCCAGCAGCGTCGCGCGCAAGGGCGGCGACGTGGTGGGCGAGGTCGTCGAGACGATGAAGGGCATCAACGACAGCTCCAGGCGCGTCGTCGACATCATCGGCGTGATCGACGGCATCGCGTTCCAGACCAACATCCTCGCCCTGAACGCCGCGGTGGAAGCCGCACGGGCGGGCGAGCAGGGCCGCGGCTTCGCCGTGGTGGCCAGCGAGGTGCGCTCGCTCGCGCAGCGCAGCGCCGACGCCGCCAAGGAGATCAAGACGCTGATCTCGGCCAGCGTCGAACGCGTCGAGCACGGCACCGCGCTGGTGGATCGCGCCGGCGTGACGATGACCGAGATCGTGGCCTCGATCTCGCGCGTCACCGACATCATGGGCGAGATCAGCGCCGCCAGCACGGAACAGAGTTCGGGCATGGGCCAGATCGGCCAGGCGATCGCGCAGATGGACCAGGCCACGCAGCGGAACGCCGCGCTGGTCGAGGAAAGCGCCGCGGCCGCCGAGAGCCTGCGCGACCAGGCCCGGCAACTGGTGCAGGTGGTGGCGCAGTTCAAGCTCGAGGCGACGTCCGCCGCCGCGCCGGCGCGCATCGCGGCGCCCGCGCCCAGGACCACCGCCGCGGCGCCCAAGGTCAAGACCACCGCCACGGCGCCCACGGTCAAGGCCAGGCCCGTCCCGGCCCGCAAGCCGGCGCCGGTCGCGCGTGCCCGGGCTCCGGCGCCGTCCGCGGCACCCGTCCCCGCGCCCGCGGTGGCGATCGTCGCGGGGGCGGACGACTGGGAATCGTTCTGATCCCGCGCCGAGGCGACTTCCCGGCTTGACACGATCCGGTCATCCTGCGACTGCGCGCAGGATGACCGAGCAGGGCGTCGCAGGATGCCGGGCTAGGGGTGCGCAGCTTCTTCCAGCCGCGTGAGCAGCCCCGAGTGGCGCTCGGTGGGCGTGGCGATGGCCTGTTCAAGCACCGCGGCGTCGGTCACCAGCGTCACGCGCCGCCGCGCGCGCGTGACGGCGGTGTACAGCAGCTCGCGAGTGAGCACGCGGCTGCGCTGCTCGGGCAGCATCACCAGCACGCCGTCGAACTCGGAGCCCTGCGACTTGTGCACGGTCATCGCGAACGCGGTCTCGTGGCGCGGCAGGCGCACCGGCGCGATGGCGCGGAAGCCGCCGGGCGCGTCGGCATCGGGGAAATGCACCAGCAGCTGGCCCTCGGCGTCGGGCAGGGCGATGCCCACGTCGCCGTTGTACAGGCGCAGCACGGGATCGTTGTTCAGCACCAGCACGGGCCGGCCGGCGAACCACGGTGACGCGCCCGGGCCCTCGGCTAGGCCGGGCAGGCGCAGCGCGGCGCGCAGGCGGCGCGTCATCGCGGCGTTCAGCGCGGTGACGCCGCGCGGGCCGTCGCGCAGCGCGCACAGCACGCGGAAGCGGCCGAAGGCCTCGGTGATGTCGGCGATGCCGCGCCTGTCGTCCACGGCCCGCGCATAGGCCGCGTAGCCGGCGTCCATCTCGCGCAGCGCGGCGTCCAGGCTCGCGTGGGGCGGCGTGTCCAGCCAGGCCACGTCGGGGTCGGTGCCGGCGCGCAGCCAGGCGACGGCCTCGGCCGCGCGGCCGGTGTTGATGTCGTGCGCGAGACGGCCGATGCCGGAATCGCGCGCGAAGCGGTAGGTCTGCGTGAACCAGACGGCGCAGTCCTTGAGCGCGCTGGGCGTGGCGGGCGGCGGCGGCACGATGGCGGCGGCGGGCGTGCCGGTGAGCGCGGCGAGGTCCTGCACGCAGGCCGCGGTGAGCGTGGGATCGACGCTCAGCTCGGCGAACACGGCGCCTGATTCGACGGCGGCGAGCTGGTCCTTGTCGCCCAGCAGGATGATGCGCGCCGCCGGCGGCACGGCCTCCAGCAGGCGCGTGGCCAGCGCCAGGTCCAGCATCGAGGCCTCGTCGACCACCAGCGCGTCGATGGGCAGCGGGTTCGCGGCGTCGTGCGCGAAGCCGGCGGGCGTCACGCCCAGCAGGCGGTGGACGGTGGACGAGTCGCGCGGCATCTGCTCGCGCAAGGCCTCGGGCAGGTGCTGCGCGCGCTGGCGGATGGCGTCGGTCATGCGCGCCGCGGCCTTGCCGGTGGGCGCGGCCAGCGCGATGCGGCAGCCGGGATCCAGGGCGACGAGGCAGGCGAGCAGGTTGACCACGGTGGTGGTCTTGCCGGTGCCGGGGCCGCCGCTGATCACCGTGAGACGGCCGCGCAGCGCGAGCGCGGCGGCCAGTTGCTGCCAGTCGGCCGCGCCGTCCAGGCGGGCCGCGTTGGCGGCGAACAGCTCGGTCAGGTGCGCGCGCAGCGCGGGTGGCGCGCTCGTCGCGCCCGTGCTCGCGAGGCGCGCCTGCGTGAGGCGGCGCGCAAGCCGGCGTTCGTAGTCGAAGTAGCGGTGCAGGTACAGCCGGTCGTCGGCGTCCAGGATCAGCGGCAGCGCGCCCGGCGCGTCGTGCGTGCCGACGATGCGCGAGGCCAGCAGCGCGCCGCGCCGGCCGGCCACGTCGCCGTCGTCGGCGAGCGCGGACAGCAGCAGGCAAACGTGGCCCTCGCTGACGGCCAGGCTCAGCGCGGCGGCCGCGCGCGCCACCGCGGCGACGCTGGCGGAGGGCGCGCCGGCCGTGATCGCCCATTGCGATGCATGGCGCGCGAAGCCTTCGGCCAGCAGGAGGTCGTCGCGCTCGTTCATGCCGCCACGCCCGTCTCGTCGAACAAGGCCGACAGCCGCGCGATCGCGGCAGCGTCCGGCCGGTCGAAGAACACGCCCGCTGGCGTGCCGTCGGCCTGCCGCCAGTCGGGACGCACGCCGCGCACGAACAGGTAGACGGCGCCGCCCAGGTGCCGCGCGGGGTCGTAGCCGGCGAGGCGGTGGCGCAGGTAGCGATCGAGTGCCACGAGGTACAGCAGGTACTGCAGGTGGTAGCCCTGGTCGCGCATCGCGGCGGCCATCGACGGGTGGCCGTAGCGGGCCGGCGTGTCGCCGAGGTGGTTGGACTTCCAGTCGAGGACGAAGAAGCGCCCCTCGTGCTCGAAGACGAGGTCGATGAAGCCCTTGAGGAAGCCGCGCAGGGTGGCGAAGGACAGGCGCGGCATCGCGTAGCCGAGGTCGGCCAGCGTGGCGTTGAGCGTGTCGGCGTCGAAGTGGTGCGAGGGCAGGTGGAACTCCAGCTCCACGAGGCGGCGCGCCTTCGGCAGGTCCGCCAGGCGCAGCGGCTGCGCCGTCCCGAGCGGCAATGCCACGGCTAGCGTGCCCTCCAGCAGGCGCGCCAGCATGCGCGCGCGCAGCTCGCCGCCGGCGTCGCCGGGCGCGTCGTCCACGCCCATCGTGCGCAGCTTGTCCAGGGCGGCGGCGATGCCTGGACGCCAGGTGGCGCGATCGGTGAAGTCGACCTGCTCGAAGGCCAGGTGGATCGCCTCGCCGGCGGCGGGGCCGCGCGGGAACAGCAGCGGGTCGTCCTCGGCGGGCAGCCAGCGCGCGGCGTCGCCGAGCGCCGCGGAGGCCGCGGCGTCGACCGCGCGCAGGTCGTGGTCGATGCCGGAGCGGTCGTGCGCGGCGCCGTGCGCGATCGCGCTGAAGCTGCCGATGCGCCAGCCGGCGGGCAGCGTCCTCGGCGGGGCCAGCGCCGCCAGCGTCCCGGGCTCGGGGCGCGACGGCCGCAGCGCGACGGCGGCGTCGTCGGGCAGGGGCTCGACGCCGATGGCGCCCCCCGAGGCCTCGGCCAGCGCGTGCCATTTCGCCATGACGGGCGCGGCGCCCAGCTTGTGCTCGAACCACTCGCCCGGCGTCATGCCGTCGCCGGCCACCAGCCAGTTCAGCAGGCTGCGCGTGCTGGCGGTGGCGCTGGGGTAGCGGCCGGCCGTGCGGTAGCAGCCGGCCACGATCACGCAGCGGTGCACGGCGCGCGTGAGCGCCACGTAGGCCAGGCGCAGCGCCTCGGCCGAGTCTTCCAGGCGCAGGCGCGCCTTGATATCGTCCTTGCGCGCGTCGGCCAGGAACTCGTGGCCGTAGTCGATCACCGCGTGGCCGTCGTCGTCGTGGTACGCGACGCCGGTGAGGCCGTCGCCGCGGCCGCCGCGCGGCGCGCTCCACAGGAACGGGCAGAACACGATCGGGTACTCGAGGCCCTTGGACTTGTGGATGGTGACGATCTGCACCAGGTTCTGGTCGGACTCCAGGCGCAGCTGCGTGGCGTCGTCGGCGTCTGGCGATACGCGCTGCGACTGGAACCAGCGCAGCAGCGTGTCGGGCGAGGCATGGCGCTCGCCGGCCTCGTGCAGGCATTCGACGAGGTGCAGCAGGTTGGTGAGGCGGCGCTCGCCGTCGGGCCGCGACAGCAGCCGGCCCGCCACGCGGTCGGCGGCCAGCCACTGGCGCAGCATGAAGCCCACGCCGCGCTGCACCCACACGTCGCGCCAGCCGGCGAAGCGCTGCACGGCGTCCAGCAGCGCCGACTCGTCGTCGGCCAGCGCGGCGACGGCGGAGGCGTCGAGCCCCATCAGCTCGGTGGACAGCGCGGCCTTCAGCGTACGCTCGCGCGCCGGCTCGAGCACGGCCGTGAGCACGCGATCGAGTTCCTCGGCGTCGCTGCTGCGGAACACGCTGGCCTGCGACAGCTCCACGCTGCCCACGCCGCGCGCCGTGAGCGCCTGGCGGATGAGCGTGCCCTGGGCGTTGCTGCGCACCAGCACCGCGATGTCGCCGGCGGCCAGCGGGCGCTCGTCCGGCGCCTTGCCCAGGCGCACCTCGCCGCGTCCGGCGGCGGCCAGCAGGCGGGCGATCTCGTCGGCCGTGGCCGCGACCACCGCGGCCTGCGCGTCGCGCTGGAACATCGGCTCGCCGTCGTCGGCCGGCGGCAGCGTCCACACCTGCAGCGGCGCGCGCGGCGCGCTGGTGTCGACGAAGGGCTGGCGCGGCTTCTCGCCGAAGGCCACGGCCTGGTAGGCCAGCCCGTCCAGCATGAAGGCGCGCGCGTTGGCGCCGAACAGCCTGTTGAGCGCGCGGATCAGCGGCTCCGACGAGCGCTGGTTCTCGGCCAGCGAGTAGCGCGCCACGGCGTGCCGGCCGGCCTCCAGGTAGGTGTGCAGGTCGGCGTTGCGGAAGCTGTAGATGGCCTGCTTGGGATCGCCCACGAAGAACAGCGGCGCGTCCGACAGCGCATCGGGCGTGGGCGTGGTGTAGATGGTCTTGAAGACGGCGAACTGCAGCGGGTCGGTGTCCTGGAACTCGTCGATCAGCGCCGCGGGGAAGCGCTTCTTCAGCTCGCCGGCCAGCCAGGGCGAGTCGCCGCGCGTGAGCCGGTCGTGCAGGTTGAACAGCATGTCGTCGAACGCGATCACGCGCTGGCGGCGCTTGGCCTCGCGTTGGGCACGGGCGCCCTCGTCGAGCAACTGCCGCAGCAGCGCGAGGCGGGCGTAGGCCAGCGCCCGGGTGGCCTGCGCGCGCAGGTCCAGCAGGCGCTGCGCCACGTCGAAGAACTCGTGCTGCGGCGTCGCCTGCTTCTGCTTGGTGGCCTTGGCGAGGCGGGCGGCGCCGAGCAGCTCCAGCTTGGGCGGCGCGAGGTCCAGCGCCGCCAGGCCGTCGTCGGCGTGCAGCAGCTCGTCCCAGGCGGCGACGGCGGCCTGCAGGCTGTCCTCCTTGTAGCTGACCGCGCTGAGGGCGCCCAGCGAGCGGCGCAGCAGGTCTTCGATGGCGGTGCGCTCGTCGTGCCACAGCGCGCGCGCGACGGCGTGGGCCTCGGCCAAGGCCTCGGACGGCAGCGCGCGCGCGGCGTCGAGGTCGTCCGGCCACGCGGCGCGCGCGAGCGGCTTGGCGAGGTGGCGCTTGAGCAGCGCGGCGAAGCCCTCGGGCGAGTCCTTGCTCGCCACCAGGTGCGCCGCGAGGCCCGCGTCGAGGTCGTCGGCCGCGATGCGGCGGCGCCAGAAGTCGTTGGCGGCCTCGGCCACGCGGTCGGCGTCGTCGCGCACCAGCTCCATGGCCAGCGGCATCTGCGCGGTGAAGGGGGTGTCGGCCAGGGCGCGCTGGCAGAAGCCGTGGATCGTGAAGATGGCGGCCTCGTCGAAGGTGGCCAGCCCCGCCTCGAGGCGCTCCATCATCTCGTCGTCCTGGCGCCCGTGGCGCTCGCGCAGCGTGCGCAGCAGGCGTGCGACGAACTCGTCGCCGCCGGGCGCCGGCTCGCCGGCCCGCTCGGCGTGCAGCCACGCCAGCGTGTCGACGATGCGCTGGCGGATGCGCTCGCGCAGTTCGGCCGTGGCGGCGTTGGTGAAGGTGACCACGAGGATGCGCTGCACCTCCAGCCGCGACTCCAGCAGCAGGCGCAGGTACAGGCCGCAGATGTTCCAGGTCTTGCCGGTGCCGGCGGAGGCCTCGATCTGGCGGATGCCGGCGAGCTCGCAGTTGAAGACGTCGAGGAGCGTGGTCATTCGAACCCCAGGCAGGCGCGCAGCGGGTCGAACACGGCTTCGGCGTTGGCGTAGAACTCACCGACGACCGCGGGTGCGAACGGATCGGGCCGGCCGCGCAGCGCGAGCCGGTAGGCGGGGTCGTTGCCTTCCGCGAACTCGTTGAAGCCGCCGGGCCGGAACGCGGCGATGGCCTTGGCCGGGCCCTGGCGGTCGCCCTCGATCCAGGCCCACGCGGCGCGCGGGAAGAACGCCAGCGGCTCGCTCAGGCCTTGCGCGTAGAGGCGCAGCAAGGCCTCGAGCACCTGCCGCGGCTCGTCGCACTCGGTGAGGAAGAAGCGGCCGTCGCGCGCGATGCCCGTGGTCACCGGCAGCACGCCGGCCGGCGTGCTGGCGCACATCAGCAGGTGGGGAATCCAGGCGTCGAGGTAGTCCTGGGAGGTCTGCTTCGCGTAACGGTGGCGCAGCAGGCCGCGCGGGCGCAGGTCGGCGAACGCGCCGTGCAGGCGCCACGTCTCGCCGCCGATCTCGAACGTGAGCTCGGCGGCGTGCGGCGGCAGCGCGGCCTGGCGGGTGTGCTCGCGCACCTGCTCGGCGAAGGACTGCATGCCCTGCAGCTCGCGTTCCAGGAAGCGCTGCCCGAAGCCGCCGGTGGGCACGGCGGTGCCGGCCAGCGCCAGAGTGCGCGCGGCCTCCACGGACAGGCCGTCCAGCAGGGCCGGCAGAACCAGTTGCACTAGCGGCGCGTGGCCGCGGTTGTCGGGCACGAAGGGTTCGTCGTCCTGCAGCTCGTCGCCGGGCCGGCGCAGCGCGAGGCCCAGGCGCTGCTCCAGCAGGAAGCGGCACGGGTTGCGGAAGAACTGCGCGAGGCGCGCGACGGGCACGTCGCGCCACGCGGCGTCCGGCGCGGGCAGCCGGCGCGAGAAGAACGGGGCGGCGTCGGCCGGCGCGGCCTCGTCGTCGGTCGCCTCCCAGTCGTCGTCGCCGGCGTGCGATGCCACGGGCACGGCGCTGGCCGCGAGGCTCTGGTGCAGGGCCGCGGCGTAGTCGGCCTGGAAGCTGCGCAGGCGCGGGTCGGCCGAGATGTCGAAGGCCTTCAGCGCGAAGGGCTGCAGCGGGTGCTCGACGACCAGCGCGTCGCGCGCCCGCGCGCGTGACGCGGCGTCCGCGGGCGCTCCTGCGGGCGATTGCGCGAGCGCGGGCACCAGGGTGTCCAGCAGCTCGGCCACCAGCACCGAGGCCGGCCGCACGGAGTTGTCGCGCACGCTGCGGCCGGCGTAGCTCAGGTGCACGCGGTCGCGCGCGGCCAGCAGCAGGTCGAGGAACAGGTTGCGCTCGTCGTGGCGGCGCTGGCGATCGCCGCGCCGCGGCGCCACGTCCAGCAGGTCGAATTCCGCGGGGCGCGCGACGCTGGGGAACGCGCCGTCGTCCAGGCCGATGGCGCAGACGACGCGGAACGGCACGTTGCGCAGGCTGGCCATCGCGGCGAAGGTGATCATGCCGGTGGGCACGCCGCCGCGCGCCGGGTCGTCGAGGCCCGCCTCGAGCGCGGCGCGCACGACGTCCAGCGCCAGCGGCCGGGCCAGCTGGCTGCGGCGCCACTGGTCGGCGAGCGCGGCGATGGCCTCGTCGACCTCGCGCAGGTCCTCCAGCTCGGCGTCGGCGGGGGCGACGAAATCGCGCAGCGCGTCGGCCAGCACGGCCGGCCACTCGGCCGGGGCGAGCGGCGCGGCGACGCGCGCGCGCAGCGACTTGAGCGCGTCGACGAAACGCCAGAACGCGCCCAGCGTGCGCGCGGCTGAGCCCTCGGCGTTGCCGGCCGGCAGCCGGCCCTGGAACGGCGTGCGCAGGTGCTCGGGCAGGGCGTAGCCCAGGAACAGGCGGTCCAGGCCGTCGGCGAAGCTGTGGCGCGGCTGCGCGGGCACATCGAAGCCGCCGCGATGCTCGGCGTCGAGCGCCCAGTGGATTCCGGCCTGGACCAGCCACTCGCGCACCTGGTCCAGCTCGTCCTCCGCGAGGCCGAATCGGCGCGCCACCGCCGGCTGCTGCAGCAGGCCGAACACGTCGTTGATCGCGAAGCGCGAGGCGACCAGCGCGAGCGCGTCCAGCAGCGCGCGGGCGGGCGCGTTGACCTGGGCGCGCGCGCGTCCGCTGATGGCGTAGGGCAGGTGGCGCTCGCGTGGCGCGGTGCCGAAGACGGCGTCGATGAGCGGCGCGGCCGCGTCGAGGTCGGGCGTGACCACCAGGATGTCGCCCGGCTGCGGCGCGTCGGGGCCGGCCATCAGCGCCAGCAGGCGGTCGTGCAGCACCTCCAGCTCGCGGGTGAGCGAATGGCAGACGTGCACCTCGACGCTGCGGTCGCCCGCCAGCGGGGCGAGGGATCCGGGGGCCAGTTCGCGCAGCTCGAGCACCGCGTCCTGCAACGCGCCGAGCACGCTGGCGGCGCCGGTGGGCACGAACCGCGCGTCCTCCACGACGCCGTCCGACGCCGCGTCCACCAGCAGGCCCAGCGCCGACTTCGCCTGCTGTCCCCAGGCGGCCAGCAGGCGGTTGCCCGTGTCGACGTGCTGGGCCTGGCCGCGCGCGGCGAGCCAGGCCAGGCGGCGCGCGTCGGCCACGTCGAACCAGAATTCCTGGCACGGGTTGAGCATGTACAGGTGCAGGTCGACGTGGGTGCCCAGCCGCTGCAGCAGCTCCAGGTGCGCCGGCGGCATCGTGGGCAGGCAGAACACGTGGGCGCTGGCCGGCAGCCGGCCCGTGCCGGCCAGGCCGATGCCGCGCGCGGCCAGCAGCTCGAGCAGCGCGAGGATGGGATGGCGCCCGTCGCTGGCCGTCTCGGCGGCCAGGCGGCGCCAAAGCGAGGCCTGCCATTGCTGGTCGAGGACGGCGCCGTCGTCCGCGCCGGCAAGCGCGACCGTCTCGCCGCGGAACCAGGCTTCCAGCCATTCGGGCCGGTAGGTGAGGTACTGCTCGAACAGGCTCGCCACGCGCGTGGCGAGCTCGTGGCGCATCACCGGGTCGGCCTGCGCCAGCCAGGCCGACAGCCGCGGCTGCCCGGCGCTCCACGCGGCGTCCTCGAACGCGGCCAGGATGCGCCAGGCGAAGACATCGGCGTCGAAGTGCGCCGATTCGGGCAGCTCGGGCAGCAGGTGGGCCGTGTGCTGCCACAGCCAGCGCGCCAGGTAGGAGAAGCGCACGTTGGCGCAGATGCCGTGGGCATGCGACAGCTCGATGATGAGGCGCCGCGTGACGGCCGCGCTCGGCACGATCACCTCGTCGGCCTCGAACGCCGAACGGCCCGGCGCCCGGTGGCCCAGGCGGCGGACGAACTGTTCGGCGAGGATCTCGAAGCGGTTCGAGAAGTGGAGGTTGAGCATGCGGGCAGGGCGAGGCGGTCACGGCGATTGTGCCGGGCCGCAGGCTCAGGGGGTGAGCCTTGCCGCCTTGCGGGCATCGTGCGCGCGGTGAGGCATGACTTCGCGGCCGCCGGGAGTCGCCGATGCCACGTTCCTGCAGCGGCTACGCGGCCGGCCTCTCCACGTGGGTGATCGATCGCCATGCTCGCTTGCTGGAGCTTGGACAGGCTGTCTCGCCTCCGACGACTTCATGCCGGCTGGGTCGCGGCACGAGGAACGGCTGCCCGGTGCCTGCGCCGGCCCGTCGTGGCGGTCGGGCCTGCGGCCCGACTTCGCTGCGCTCCTCGGGCCGGGGGTGCGCGGGCGAACTCGCTGCGCGCCTGCGGCGCTTCGCTCAGACAGCGCCCGCGAGTCAGTTGACGAAGCGCGCTGCGCGCGCCACCCCCGGCCCTGCGGTGCTCGCCGCCACTCAATGGGCCGTCGCAGGCACCGGGCAGCCGTTCCTCGTGCGAGGCGTGCTGGCGTGCGAACAAGGGCATGCCGAATCGGGTCGTACGGCGACACGGGAAAGTCGCGTGCCGGCCATGGGTTGCCGGTCGCCAATGACCTCGGTGGGTTGGCTCGTGGGGCTCGTTTTCGATTTCGTAGCACGATCGGCGAGTGACCGTAGCCGCTGCATGGTAGTCGGTGGCGTCGATAGGACTGGCGGCCTGCGCGGCGCAGGCCACCGAGCTACGCGCCGTGGGCTCTGCGTCCCTATGTTGCAAGTCGTTTCTCGAGTGAGCCTAGTCGCCCGTTTGGCGCCACTAAGATCGAGGCCGGCGTCCGCCGGTTCTACCGCAAGCGCCGATCCAAGGGAGAAACCATGTCATATGACTACGAGAAGACCAGCGTCGATCTCTATCGTGCCGTGTTCAAGTCGAACTTCGAAACGGATGTCGGTTGCTACCTCCAACCGGATCGCGAGCTGGCGGATTTGGAATCGATCGCTCCGATCCTGCATCCCACTCTCGCCGAATCGGCCGGCAAGCCGCTCTCCAGGCCGCCCGATATCGTTGCCAACAAGCAGACCGGAATGTTCGAGCCTGACAGTGGGGGAACATCGGTATTCGATCGTGCCGGCGTTCTTCGGCGAGCGGATGGGGACTTCTTCATTCCTGCCGGCACCGACATTCCGCCGGACCTGAAGGTCAAGAAAGACAGCTTCAACGACCGGCTGAAGGCAACTCATTTCACGATCATGCCGTCCAAGCCCCTGTTCAAGAGCGTCCTGCTTGGACAACTCGACAACTTCGTCCGCAACGCGATCCGCCGCCAGTATGAGCAGGCTCGCGGTCTCTGAGGAACATCCATGGAACTGAAGCCTCAATCACTGATGGTGGCGATCCAGTGCGTCGCCGCCCAGGTTCGCTCGCTGGACGATCGACTCGAGCGCGATGAACCGGCCAACGCCGAAGAACTCGAGCAGTTGCTGGTCAGCTTCGACGTCGCGGCAGCCGATCTTCGGGCTGCCTACGAGGAAGCGTTGCAGCGTTATGACGGGCTGCCCTCCTACGAGGCGCTCGTGGCGCGCGCGGGGTCTTGACTGGCCGAGTCCGCGGCAACGACGAGTTCGCTCCCTGCCAGGCACGATGCGTCCATGCTCCGCTGATGCCTGGCGATCGCGTTGCATGAAACGTGCGAGTTCGCGAGAGCATTCGTTCTTGCGCGTCGCATAGCGCGGAGCCGTCGGGTGGCGGTTGCTGGGTTGGTGCGTTGCCATGCCTCGAAGTTGTGCCCCAACGGCGCTAGATGGCAAGGAACGAGCCGCACTCGGCCGGCTGCTTCCGCTGCAAAGCGGAAGTGGCACGGCCGACCTAATCGCTCCTGTGCTGCGCTTCCTATCAACAGGTGGCGCGCACTCAGTGCACGTGCGGCATGAGCGGACGAAACGTGTCACGCAGTGCCGAATCAAGCCGGTACTAGATCATCCGAGGGCGGCTCGGCGATGAACCGCCGCTCGGTCCGGCGCCATCGTCTGCGTCGCCCGGGATGGACTTTGGAAAAGCTTCCTGGGCCCAGTCGTAGAGCTCTTGTATGGAGCTGAAGCGCAGAAGATACAGCTCATCGCCGTCGTCTTGAGATGCGACGAGTTCAATTTCAGCTTGCTCCGCACCGCTGGTTTCGGTTTTGACCCAGCCGATGTAGGTCTCGAACTCATCCTTTGACAGCGACCGGCTCTGAGTTTGAGTGAAGAACTTCCGTGCAAATTCTCCAGCGCTATCCCTCTGCGGCGGTTGCCCAGTGGTCCAAGTGCATGCGGATCCAAAAACGCGGCTGTTGCAAACTTCAAAGCGGTACACGTTCGTGAGAATTTTTGTAATTCGCCCAGGGAGCTCTCCCCATGCGACGTAATGGCAGCAATCATGCAACCGCGCCATGTCTGCGTTCGCTGCGAGCTTCCTACAGAGCTCGAGCCTACGCTCCTTGACTCCCTCCGCAAGAATTCCAGCCTCAACATATTTGAACTCGACGATGACGAAGCGGTCAGTGTCTGTCATCACGTAGTCGCCACCGGTGTCTCGATCGTCGCCGTCGAGGGAGAACGCCTCGAAGTTTCTACGCAGCTTGCTACCCTGACCACTCATGAACTTGTTGAATCGATCAGCAAGCGATTGCTCGTGGCTCTTTGTCATGGACGCTCCTTTTTTTGGTTCGGCAACTGGTAGCCGGCTGAGATGACGCCGTAGTTCGACGAGCTTAGGGTGCGAACGAGCGCCATGTCAGGAACTTCAGTAGCTGAACCAAGAGCGTTTGGTTAGCGTCGCTTGGCGGCTCGTTCTGGCGTCACATAGAGGTTAAACGCGAAGACGTGGACCGTCACCTCGCGACCCTCGTCTTCGTTCGACTTGAAGACAAAACGCCATTCACCCACGTGGTTCGTGTCCGTTGATCGGAGAAATTTCGGATGCGCCTGTAGGGCTGTGCCGATGACTTCCTGAACCTGAGAAAAGGCGGCCACGTCCTTGTTGAATATCAGCAAGGCTGCCTTGCAATCTCGCCAGGTCACGTAGTCAAGCAACTGTTCAAGTGCGCCAAGCAACACCTTCCCGCCGCCCCACAGCTTGCACTCGCCCACGAACGCCGAACGAGATGCCTCCTCCAGACGAATGTCGGTCTTTCCGTACTTCCGAAACGTCTCGCCGGTGGCCTTCCCCTCGAACACCACGTTGATATGAGACAGTACATTGTCACGGAGCCCTTCTTCGCCAAGAGGAGCGTAAGTTTGAGGTGTACCTTCGAACGACGCACCTGCATGACGAATGATGGCCAAGAGTTGATCGTAAGTCTCATTCGAAATCGCAGGCTCCGGCTTATAGCCGGCAGCGGGCGGCCGAGGCAGTGGGCGCGGGATTCGCTTCACAACCTCGATAGGCGTGAACTCAGGCATCCCCGGCTTCTTCACCATCGGGATATTGAACGACGATGCCAGACCTTCAAGCCGCTGCAGTTCGGCACGCCGCTGATCGACTACCGAGCGGGCACGCCCGCGAATTTCGTTGTTGTAGTGACCGAGAAGGTGCCCTTGTGACGCGATGACTTGGCGGATTCCATTGAGAGCTGATTGAAGGTCGCGCTTGTACTGCTCCGGGTCAGTGTCACTCGTATTGGAAAACTCAAGAATCAAGAGAGACTTGCTCGCATCAATCTGCGCGGGCGGAAGCCCGGTCATCCACAGATTTGGACGAAGGCGCCAAAGATCTGCGTCTCCAATGAAGGGAATGAAAAACGTCAGGCTATGCCCCGTCGTGTGGATGCGGCCGCCGCCCATGCCTAGGTTGTAGTCAAACCGCCCGGTCACATCGACTTTGGTCTCTGCCTGATCCATCTGCATCTGATCCTCATGCAACGCCAATGGCTCGATCGTGAGCGGCTCGCTGAGGTGGTCTACGAGGGTGTCCACGGAGGTCGCCAAGAATTGCTCTCGTGGAATAGCCTGCACCGACTGGGTGATTCCATCGAGCCTGCCACCAAGTGTGGCTCCCAGGTCACCTTCGCTGAACAGTCGAACTGAAATAACTCGCATAGATGCCCTCCTGAGTCTGGCTGCAATCTGCAGCGCCCGAGAACCCGACGCTTCACGTCGGTGGACGTCGGTCTTCGAATGGACGCTGTCGGCGCCACCATGGCTACAGCTTCGCAACCAGATCTTCGATAGCCTTCTTGGCGTTGATCAAATAGTCTTCCTTGACCTGAACGCGATGGCCGTTGATCGACTGCTTGCCCACGGGCAATTTCGAGAAGGGCAACCCCTTGGCGAAGGCAACAACACCGGTCGTTTGAAAATCACGAACCTCAACAAAGCCTGCAGCGATCTTCTTAAAGTCGAAGATTTCAGGGTTCGTCTTCAACAATCCACCGACATCTTTTTCGATGGCATCCAAGACCGCAGCATATGCCGACGCTGCGCCCATGTACTGCGTCAATCGGTTCTTGACGATCAAGTGCACCTTCGGCAACGGACGCTTCGCCTCCTTGAGCTTCGTCGCAAACGCATACGCCGCGTAGATTTCCGACGGCAACTTCAAGCCATACACGAGCGAAAAGGCGTTCTGAATCGCCCGCCGGGACGAGTCATCTGCCATCACTGGAAGAACGATTCGGTTGCAAGAGGCCAAGGCGATCTGGGTGTACAACGAGAAGCTCGGGTTGCAGTCCAAAAAGACTGTGTCGTACTCGGCGTCAAGCTGATCGAGGAAGTTCTTCAACCAGTCAACGACAGCGATCCACGGGTTCGTTCCCGGAATCTGGTTGTTGGCGAGCGTATTGACCGCGTTCGCCTGCAGTTCCAGCAGCGGATCGCCGCAAACGAGGTCAATGTTCGTCGGGACCGCGAGGTTGTACTTATTCGGCTTGGTAATGAAGTCGTGCGCGTCAAACACCGGCGGCGCGTACGGCGAAGGAAGCCGAAGCTGGAAGTAACCGCCAACGCTGCAGCGCGGAGTCAGTCCCTGACGCGCTAGCAGCTTCTCGCTGCCCTTGTTGTTCAAGCCACCGAGCATCAGCTCAGACAGGTTGGCCTGCGGGCACATGTCAACCGCCAGCACCCGCTTCTTCGGATGCTTCTCCGCGTAGCGAACGATCGACTGGAAGGCGAGGCTAGTCTTGCCGGTGCCGCCCTTGTTGTTCCAGAAAGCGTATTTATCGTCCATGATGTCCTCGAGCGGACGCGAAGGCGTCCTTTATGGACATAATAATGTCCATTTTGGACATTGTAAAGTCCTCTCGTACGACCCAACTTCTTGCTTAGCGCGGGCAACTACTCGTGGGGCCGGACGAAGGTGCCCGCTGTTCACGATAGAAATCGACTGCTTTGGGCTCGGGAGCGGTCGCTGGCGCCGCCGCAGGCCACTCGAATCGGGGCTGGGCGGTGTGCCTGAATTTCGCGGTCATGGGGCCGACGATCGGACTGCCGTCGCGGCGGATCAACGACAGCAATGCAGCGGCAGCTGCCCTTCGTGTGCGCTCGCCGAGCGATCGCTATCGGGCGGGTCGATCTAAGCCTCGGGCGCCTTCTGTGAGTCGGTACGCGACTCGCCCATTCCGCTGGACGCCCGATTCGGCATGCCCTTGTTCGCACGCCAGCACGCCTCGCACGAGGAACGGCTGCCCGGTGCCTGCGACGGCCCATTGAGTGGCGGCGAGCACCGCAGGGCCGGGGGTGGCGCGCGCAGCGCGCTTCGTCAACTGACTCGCGGGCGCTGTCTGAGCGGAGCGCCGCAGGCGCGCAGCGAGTTCGCCCGCGCACCCCCGGAACGAGGAGCGCAGCGAAGTCGGGCCGCAGGCCCGACCGCCAC
>FTKD01001357.1_pt2 | contig 20621 bp, 19 predicted proteins | sample 1658191 | NCBI WGS metagenome assembly FTKD01 (sample SAMEA3914808, study PRJEB12502) | metagenome | biome: forest; material: soil | place: Canada | collected 2011-08-03 | depth 0.3 m
CCGCCGTCCACGTAGACGATCTCGCCGGTGACGTAGCTGGAGGCGTCGCTGAGCAGGTTATACGATGGACTGGCTGTTCAAGCCGAGACGGTGTAGTTCAGCGCCAACCGGCCGCCGTCCACGTAGACGATCTCGCCGGTGACGTAGCTGGAGGCGTCGCTGAGCAGGAAGCCGACGACGTCGGCGATCTCCTCGGGCTCGCCCAGGCGCTTCATCGGCGTGCGGCCGAGGATGCGTTGGCGTGCGGCGTCGCTGGTGAGCACAGCGTCGCGTGCGAGGTCGGTGGCGATCGTGCCCGGCGCGACGGCGTTCACGCGCACGCCGTGGTCGATCAGGCCCAGCGACATCGCGCGCGTGAGCTGGTTGATGCCGCCCTTGCTGGCGTTGTAGCTGGCGATCGTGGCGATGGCCATCAGGCCGTTGACCGACGACATGTTGACGATCGCGCCGCGGCCTTGCGCCACCATCTGCCGGGCCACGGCCTGGCCGACGAGGAACGAGCCCTTCAGGTTGATGTTGATCACGGCGTCCCAGTCCTCTTCGGTGACGTCGAGGAACTCGGCGGCGCGGAAGATGCCGGCGTTGTTGACGAGGCCGTCGATGCGGCCGAACTCGCTGATTGTCGTGGCGGTGGCGCTGTCGACGGCCACCTTGGACGACACGTCGCAGCGGATGAAGCAGGCGTCCTGGCCGGCGGCGCGCAGCTCGGCCGCCAGCGCGTTGCCGGGGGCGTCAGCGACGTCCCACAACGCGACGCGCGCACCGTCGCGCGCGAGCCGGCGCGCGCAGGCGGCGCCGATGCCGTTGGCGGCGCCGGTGATGACGACGACGCGGCCGCCCAGGCCGAAGGAAATGGTGCTGCTCATGGAGAGATCTCTGGAATCGGAGGACTGGAAAGGCGTCACGCCGGCGCGCGCATGGACGCCGGCCGGACGGTGTCCGCCACTATACGGCCGGAGCGCGCGACGGTCTCAGGCCGGGGTGGACGGGTTGGACTGCCGCAAGGGACGGTCCAGCCAGGCGATCAGGCCGGCCGCGTTGAGCGCCGCGTCGTCGAGCAGCAGCGCATCGATGCGCTCGTCGGGCAGTGCGACGCCGAACGCGCGGGCGCCGTCGCCGTAGAGGCGCATCAACGCCGTCGTCAGCGTGGCCAGTCGATCCGGTGCGCCGCGGTGCGCGAGCGCGGCGGCGACGGTGGCAGCCAGCATCGCCTCCAGCCGCGCGGCGCAGTCGGCGACGCCCGTGACGCGGCTGTAGTGGGTGAGGAACATCTGCCGTGGCGACGTGGCCATCAGGCGCGCGATCGACGCGCGCATGGCGTCGGGATCGAACTGCACCGGCGTCGTCGTGGGAAAGATGAAGGAGCGGCCGTCGACGTTGAACTCGGGGTACGCCATGCCGAAGTTGTCGCCGGTGAACCAGCCCGCGCTGCGTGCGTCCCAGATGCAATGGTGATGCAGGGCGTGGCCGGGCGTGTGGGCGAACAGCAGCGGACGGCCGGCGAGCGCGATCGTTTCGCCGTCGAGGGTGGTGCGCACGCGTTGCGGGTCGACCGCCACCAGCGTGCCGTAGGCGCGCGCCATCTGGGCCGCGCCGTAGACCGCGAGGGCGCCTTGCCACAGCGCGGTCGGATCGATCATGTGGCGCGCGCCGCGCGGGTGCACGATCAGCTGCGCATCCGGCAGGGCCTGCATCAACTGGCCGGCGCCGCCGGCGTGATCCAGGTGCACGTGCGTGGGAATGACGAAGTCCACCGCGGAGCGCGGCAGGCCCAGCGCGTCCAGCGACGCCAGCAGCCGGGGTACGGCGAAGGGCGTGCCGGTGTCGATGAAGGCAGCGCGACCGCCCTCTGCCACCAGGTAGGCGGCATCGAAGCGGTCGCGATGGAAGCCGGTGTCGATGGCCCAGAGGCCGTCGCCCAGCGGTTCACAAAAGGAGGGCAGGGGAGCGGACAACGGCTGCCCCTGCAGTCGCGGCCTTTATTGGCCCGTGCCGATGGAGATGTACAGGCGGGCGACGTCCGGCGCACCGTCGGTGCCCTGCACGCTGCGCAACTGCTGCACGGCCTTGCTCTTGTTCTTGCCCGATTGCAGCATCGCGACGCCCAGGCGCAGCTTGGCGTCTTCAGGACGCTTCAGAGTGTCCTTGGCGATGCCTTCCTGGATCAGGGCGATGGCCTTGTCGTACTGGCCCATGGACGCGTACTCGGTGCCGACGGCCACCAGGTCGTTGCCGTCCTTGGTGTTGGCGGCCTCCTGCGCGCGCTTGTCGATCGAGGCGGCCGCGGCCACCGCGTTCTTGTTGGTCAGGTCGCGCAGGCGTTGCTGGCGTGCCGCTTCCGCACCGGTGCCCAGGATGCCGGCGGTGTAGCCCTTGTCGACCACCACCTTGGCTTCTGCGGGCAACTGGGCCTGCAGCAGCAGCTGGGCCATTTCCATGTAGTCGGCTGCATCGGTCAGGTTGCCCGACGCCAGGCGCAGGCGCAGCAGGTCGAGCGAGAAGCGCGACGAGAAGCCCGACTTGCCGGGGAGGTCGGACAGGTAGATGCCCACGTACTGCTTGTTGGACGGGTAGTACGTGACCAGCTTTTCCTTGACCTGCAGGTCGCCGGCCGTGTTGTGGGTGTGGCGATAGGCGTCGGCCAGGCGCAGGAGGTCGTCCTCGCCCGGACGGCGGCCGGCGTCTTCGGCGGCCTTGACCTGCGCGGCGTTGTCGCGTGCGATCTGGGCGTAGTCGCCGCTCGAGCCTTGCAGATAGGCCTGCATCTCGCGGACGCCGGAGCCGTTGTCGCCGGCGGCCTTGGCCTTGTCGAGCCACTGCTGCGCCTTGCCGTTGTTGTGCATCTGCACGTAGGCATTGGCGATGGATTCGGCGAGCGGGCCGGCTTCGTTGCCGGGCACCTTGCCGGTGGCGAAGGCCGCTTCGAGATTCTGGGCCGCCTGGCCGTTGTCGCCCATGCGCTGGTACGCTGCTCCGCGCACGCGCGCCAGCATGTAGGTATCGTCCGGGCCGGAGCCGGTGACGCCGTTCAACTTGGCCACGGCTTCCTTCGCCTTGCCGGCGTGCAGCAGGTCGCTGGCTTCCTTGAGCGGCTTGGCGACGGCGGCGGTCACGGCGTGGGCGACCGGGAGTTGCAGGAGGCCGGCCGCCAGCAGCGCGGCAGCCAGGAGACGGGATGTCTTCATGGGGTTTGCAAACCTGTAAGGGACACTCTGAATGGGAGAAGGCGCACTGCGAGCAGTGCGCCTTCCGTGGGGCGTGTGCGTCTTTGGATCAGTGCGTGAACTGTTCGTTCCCGACGATGCCGATCTTGGTGACACCCAGGCGCTGGGCCTCGGCCATCACTTCGGCCACGTACTTGTACGGAGCCAGCTTGTTCGGTTCGAGGTGAACTTCAGGCTGATCGGGCATCAGCGTCAGACGGTAGAGACGGGTCTCGAGGTCCGCGCGATCCTTGACGATCTCGTTGTTCCAGCCGATCGTGCCGTCGAAGTCGACCGCGATCTCGATCACCACCGGCGGTGCCGGCGGCTTTGCATCGGACGGGATCGGCATGTTCAGCTTCACCGCGTGCGTCTGGATCGGGATCGTGATGATCAGCATGATCAGCAGCACCAGCATCACGTCGATCAACGGCGTGGTGTTGATGTCCACCATCACGTCGCCGTCGTCTCCACCGGAGCCTACATTCATTGACATGGTGTCAGCTCCTTATTGTTGGTTCGGCGGCGGTTCGGTGATGAAACCGACCTTCGCGATACCAGCGCGCTGGCAAGCGAACACCACACGACCGATCGACTCATAACGCGCGGCCTGATCGCCGCGGATGTGCACTTCGGGTTGGGGCTTCATCTTGGCCTTCTCGGTGAGCATGGTGACCAGCTCATCGATGTCGCGGATCTGATGCGTGTTCCAGTAGACGTCGCCATCCTTGCTCACCGCAAGCAGGATGTTCTCCGGCTTGGTGACGGTGACGACGTTGCGTTCCTTGGGCAGTTCCAGCGTGATCGACTGCGTCACGACCGGAATCGTGATCAGGAAGATGATCAACAGGACCAACATCACGTCCACGAGGGGCGTGGTGTTGATGCTCGAGTTGACTTCTTCTTCTTCGCCGTTGTCACCGCCCGGGCCGACATTCATCGACATAAGGGTTCCTTCGCGTTACAGGCGTTCAATGAAACGCGAGTTCAGCGCTTGCCGGCCAGCAGCACGTTGTGCAGATCGCCCGAGAAGGCGCGGACCTTTTCCATCACCGACTTGTTGCGGCGAACCAGCCAGTTGTAGCCCATGACGGCCGGAACGGCGACGGCCAGACCGATGGCGGTCATGATCAGCGCTTCACCGACAGGGCCGGCGACCTTGTCGATCGAGGCTTGACCGGCGATACCGATCTGCGTCAGGGCGCCGTAGATGCCCCACACCGTGCCGAACAGGCCGACGAACGGAGCGGTGGAGCCGACGGTGGCCAGGAAGGCCAGGCCATCGGACAAGCGGCTCTGGATGTTTTCGACGGCGCGCGAGACGCTCATCGAGATCCAGGTGTGACGGTCGATCTGCTCGACCAGCGTGCCTTCGTGGTGCTCGCTGGACTTCAGGCCGCTTTCGGCGATGTAGCGGAACGCGCTGCCTTCGTCGAGGGTGTTGGTGCCGGCCTTGATCGAGCCCGCCGTCCAGAAACCGTCGCCGACGCCGTTGGCGCTTTGGAACATCTTGCGCTGTTCCCAGTACTTCGTGAAGATGATGTACCAGCTGCCCATCGACATGATCAGCATGATGATCAGGTTGAACTTGGCGATCCAGCCGCCGTCACGCCACAGCGCGCCGAGGCCGTACGGGTTTTCGATCGTTTCCTTGCCGACGGCGGCCGGAGCGACCGGGGGGGCGCTGGTGTCGACAGCGGCGGGAGCCGGCGTCGCGGAAGCGTCGGAGGCGGCAGCGGCGGGAGCCGTTGCGTCCGGAGCCGATGCTTGGGCCAGAGCGGTGGTCGGGGCGGCAGCGACGGTCGCCAGCGCGAGGAGCGCGGCCGCAAAGGGAGTGCGCATCGAGTTCAGAAAGGACATGTTTCCTCCGAGGGAATGAAACCGGCCAGCATGTCGATCATGGCCGGGTATCACAGAAAAAAGGGGGTGACGAAGCGGGCCGGATGGCCCGCCAACTATTCGAGCTTCCAGGTGTAGGCGACTTCGACCTGGGTGCCGACCGGGTGGCCTTCTGCATCGATACCGACCTTGATCGGGCACGAGGCCAGTGCTGCCTTGGCGGCGTTGTCCAGCAAGCGGTGCTCGCGCGTCGGGCCCGAGGAGCCGACGACGTCGGCTGCCGTGACCTTGCCGTTGGCGTCCACCGTGAAGCGGATGCGCGACGTTCCCTGCACCTGGGCGCGCAGGGCGGCTGCCGGGTAGTCGGGACGGCACGACGGATCCGTGGCGTCGACCCTGGCCGCGCGAGCGACGATGCCCGGCGCGGGCGGTGCCGGCGGGCTCGGGGGCACCAGTCGGGGCTCCGGTGCCGGCGGCGGCAACGTGGTCGTGGTCGTGATCTGCGGCGCGATCGGCGGCGGCGGCACGTCGACCGGCGGCGGCGGCACATACACCGGCGGCGGCGGCAGGTTCTTGGGCGGCGGCGGCAGATCCTTGGGTGGCGGCGGAGGCGGCGGAGGCGGAGCTTCCACCAGCTTCGTCTCGGTGACCATCACCTTGTCGACGACCTTCTTGGCCAGGCCCGAAACAAGGGCATAGGCCAGCAGCACGTGCATGATGACGACGATGATCAAGCCGGTTGGGTGCTTCCCCGGATTGCGCTGCGATTCAGCAAAATTCACTCGAAATACCTCCAGACGACCCGGTTGGGCGCTGCATCTTTTCCTGCGCACCGCAGCGCGGCTGCGCTGCGAAGTCGCGAACTATAGCGTGATCCCGCTCACCGGCGTTTGCGGGTTTCCCTTAATTTTCGACGCCTCAAATGCGTTTAAACCGCACTGGATTTTGTCTTGATGGCGATTGGCAGTGGCTTGTGACAGTCAATCCGTCAGTACGACCGTTCGTTTCTCTAGCAGTAAACGGAAGTACGAAATTGCAAACTTCATGCCAGAGTTCACTGGCTGTTCCCCCAGCAAGAGGCGTTCCGGCAGCGTCGATCCGTTGCTGCCGGCCCCTCTGCAGTGCCGTCCCGTCTGCTCTCGCCGGGTCAATCACCTGATTGAGGGATTGTGCCTTCAACGTGACGGTGATTTTCGCGGCCAGGATTGCGAAACGCTTGCGCAGTTCACTGGCCATACGCCTTCCGGGCGTGAGCACCGGGGGCAGGCGCCGCGGGCGCCGGATTGGCGCACGCGGGCGCACCAGCGCGGCGCGGGCCCTCTCGGCGCACCGTTGCGGTGAGCCGCGGGCATCGCGTCAGAGGAAGGCGCGCAGCAACGCGTCGAATTCCGTCGGGGCCTCCAGGACGCTCAGGTGCGACGCGTTGTCGATCACGGCCATGCGTGCGCCGGGAATGCGTTCGGCGATCGCCTGCCCCATCGCGGGCGGCGCGCCCGCGTCGCGCGCGCCGGCGATCACCAGCGTCGGGCATTTGATCTGCGCCAGCCTGTCCTGCCAGGCAACGCCGGCCACGGCGCTGCAGCTCGCGGCGTAGCCGGCCGGGTCGTTGCGCAGGATGCAGGCGCGGATCGCCTGCGTGGCGGCCGGCTCGGCGGCGCGGAAATCGGCGTGCAGGTAGCGCTCCACCACCATCTCGGCGACGCCGGCCATGCCGTCCGCCTGCACGGTGGCGATGCGTTGCGCCCAGGCCGACCGGGCCGCTTCGGGATAGACCGAGGTGGTGTTGGCGAGCACCAGTTTCGCGACGAGTTCCGGATGGCGGATCGCGAGGCCCTGGCCGACCATCGCACCCATCGACAGGCCGATCCACACCACCGGGCCGCGGCCCCATTCGCGCACGAGGCGCGCGGCGTCGTCGACGAGATCGTCCATCGTGTACGGGCCCGGCGGGACGGCCGAACCGCCGTGGCCGCGGTGGTCGTGGCGCAGCACCTCGCAGGGCGTGCCCAGCGTGCCGGCGGCCAGGCGGGCGGCCAGGCCGTCCCACATGCCCATGTCCAGGCCCAGCGCGTGGCTCAGCACGACGGGCGTGCCGGCGCCCTGCAGCGCCACCTTCAGCTGCGGCGTGCTGAATGTGTGGTGCGTGACGACGCGCCTGCCCTCGGTCAGCGGCTGCGGGCCGGGCAGCAGGCCTTGTTCGCGCAGCAAGTCGACGGTGATCTTGAACGCGGTGTTGGCCGCCGGCACGCCGCAGTAGATCGCGCCCTGCATCAGCGTCTCCCGGATCTTCTCGAGCGGCACGCCCGAGCGGATCGCCGCGCCGCAGTGCAGCTCGAACTCCTCCCAGCGTGCCAGCCCCATCGTCATGCCCAGCACCAGCAGGCGGCGCGTGGTCTGGTCGAGGCCGGGGCGGCCCCAGATGTCGTTCCAGGCATAGCGCGTGATCAGCGACTGGAAGTCGGCGTTGAACGCGTTCGCGTTGTCCAGCGACTTGTCCACCCAGGCGTCGCCGAGCACGGCGCGCCGGTTCTTCACGCCGCGGTCGAAATCGTCTTCCCGGTTCATTTGCGTCCTTCTATCTTGCCGGGCAACCAGCGTTGCCACGGCGGATCGCGGCGCAGCTCGTCGGCGTGCGTCGCGAGGGCGTCGAGTTGCGGCGCCGCGAGCGCGCTCGCGCGACGCGCGGGCGCGTCGGCGTCGAACAGCGCGGCGAGCTCGGACGCGGCGATCCGGTCGCGCAGGCGATCGTCTGCGGCCAGCGCCGCGACGGCGATCTCGCGCAGGTGGGCGCCGCGCGCGACCGTCTCCTGGGCCAGGCGCTCGACCCAGTGGTGCGCGTCGGACTTGCCGATCTCGCGCGCGACCCGCATCGCCAGCGCCTCGGCGAAGACCAGGCCTTGCAGCGCGTCGATGTTGCGGCGCATGCGTTCGGGGGCGACCTGCAGGCCGGGGGCAGCCAGCGTCAGCGCGGCCAGCGCGCCGTGCACGCTGGCGAGCAGGCCGCTCAGTTCGGCGAGTTCGGCCTGCCAGTTGCCGAGCCCGCGTTCGTGCTCCTGCGGCATCGCGGCGAGCAGCGCCGCCACGCGCTGCGGCGTGCGCACGGCGGCGGCCAGGGCCGTCATCGCGGCGACCGGATTGCGCTTGTGCGGCATGGCCGACGACCCGCCGCGCCCGCCGCCCGAAGGCTCGGCCAGTTCGCCGACTTCGCCTTGTGCCATCAACGAGATGTCTTTCGCGATCTTGCCCAGCGAGCCGGCCAGCAGCCCCAGCTCGCAGCCGAGCGCGACCAGCTCGTCGCGTTGCGTGTGCCAGGCCGCGGGCGGCGCGCGCAAGTCGAGCAGCTGCGCCATGCCGGCGAGCACCACGTCACCCTGCTCGCCGAGCGCGGCGCGCGTGCCGACGGCGCCCCCCAGCTGCAGTTGAAGCGCCGCGGTGCCGGCCTGGCGCAGGCGCACCTGCGCGCGCACGAGCGGCGCGATCCAGCCGGCCAGCTTGAAGCCGAAGCTGATCACCTGCGCCGGTTGCATCAGCGTGCGACCGAGCAACGGCGCCTCGCCATGCCGGCGTGCAAGCGCGAGCAGCGCGGGGATCAGGAGCGAGAGGTCGCGGTCGATCAACGCGAGCGCGCGGCGCGTGACCAGCACCTGCGCGGTGTCCAGCACGTCTTGCGTCGTGGCGCCCCAGTGGACGACCAGCGCCGCGTCGGCATCGACCTGCGCGACCGCGCCCGTCAGGGCCTTGACCAGGGGGATCGCCAGGGTGCCGACGCGCCCGCCCTCGATCGCGATGGCGTCGACGTCGAAGCCACGCGCGTCGCACGCCGCCGCGATGATCTCGCCCGCGCGTGCGGGGATCGCGCCCGTGGCCGCCAGGGCGCGCGCGAGGGCGGCCTCGAAGTCCAGCATCGCCTGCACGAACGCACGTTCGTCCAGCACCTGCATCACCTCGGGCGAGGCCAGGAAGCGGTCGAAGATCATCGGGTCATTGTGAGGGGAAACGGCAAGTTCGAGAAACGCCTCAGACGTCGAAGAACACCGTCTCGCCATCGCCCTGCAGGCGGATGTCGAACTTGTAGACGGTGGCGGCGCCGCGTTGCTCGCGGCGCGCGACCAGCGTCTTGCGGCGCACTTCCCATTCGATCAGGTTCAGCACCGGGTCGGCGGCGTTGGCCTGGGCCTCGTCGTCGAAGTACATGCGGGTGTGCAGGCCGATGTTGATGCCGCGCGCGACGATCCACAGGTTCACGTGCGGCGCCATCTCGACGCCGTGGCGGCCGGCGACCGGGCCGGGCTTGATCGTCTCGAAGGTCCACACGCCCGAGTCGAAGTCGCTGCACGCGCGGCCCCAGCCGCGGAAGGCCGGGTCGTGCTCCTTGCCGGCCTGGTGGTCGGCCGGGTGGGCGTAGCGGCCCTGGGCGTTGGCCTGCCAGAGTTCCAGCAGCACGTCGCGCACCAGCGTGCCGGAGCCGTCGAACACCTGGCCTTCGATCGTGATGCGCTCGCCGCGCGTCGCCGGCGACACCAGCACGTGGCCGAAGTTGTTCTCGAAGATGGCGATGCCAGTGGCCTTCGGCGCGAGGCCGATGTGGACGTAGGGGCCGGCGGTCTGCGAGGCGGTCTCGCGCAGCAGCGGGGTCATGGCGCTTCTCCTTGTAAGACGTTCTCGAACCAGGTGGCGCGCTGGCCGCGCAGCACGATGTCGAAGCGGTACGCGCGGCTGTCCAGCGGCACCGTGGCCGCCATGTCCAGTTGTGCGACCAGCCCGCGGATCTGCTCCTCGTCGGGAATCGTGCGGATGATGGGGCAGGCGGCGATCAGCGGGTCGCCCTCGAAATACATCTGCGTGACCAGGCGCTGCGCCCAGCCGCTGCCGGAGATGGCGAAGTGGATGTGCGCCGGCCGCCAGTCGTTGATGCGGTTGCGCCACGGGTAGGGGCCCGGCTTGATCGTGCGGAACACGTAGTGGCCGTGTTCGTCGGTGAGCACGCGGCCGCAGCCGCCGAAGTTCGGGTCGAGCGCGCCCAGGTACTGATCCTTCTTGTGGCGATAGCGGCCGCTGGCGTTGGCCTGCCACACCTCCACCAGCGCGTTCCTCACCGGCCGCCCCAACTGGTCGCGCACATGGCCGTGGACGATGGTGCGTTCGCCCACCGGCAGGCCGGTCTTGGCGTAGTTGCGGATCAGGTCGGCGTCGAGCGGGCCGAGTTCGCCCGCCGTGAACGACGGCGCGGTCACCTCGGACAACGTCTGCGACAGCGAGATCAGCGCGTTGCGCGGGCTGCGCAGCACGCTGGTCTTGTAGCCGGGCGCCAGCGCCGGCGGGTGGGCCGTCGGATCGCGCATCAGGTATTCGTCGTCCGGGTGCGCGGGCGGTACGCGCAGCGTGGGCTGGTCGGTCATCTCGTCTCCTCCGGGATCAGGCGTGCGTGGCGTGTTCGGCCTGCAGTTCTGCGGCCGTGCGGCGTTCGGGCTGCGGCGCCAGGTGCAGCAGCGCGCGCGCCTCCTGCGGCGTCGCGACGCGGCGGCCGGCCTGCTCGCACAGCCCGGCGACCTGGCGCACCAGCGACGCGTTCGACGGCGCCAGTGTCTCGCGATCCAGGCGCACGTTGTCTTCGAGGCCGGTGCGGCAGTGGCCGCCGAGCTCCAGCGACCATTTCGCCAGCGTCAGTTGCTCGCGGCCGATGCCGGCGCCCGTCCACGTGGCGTCGGGGGCGAGGCGATGCAGCGTCTTCACGTAGAACTCGAACACCTCGCGGTCGACCGGCATCGCGTTCTTGATGCCCATCACGAACTGGAGGTGCAGCGGCCCGGCGATCTTGCCGGCCTGCTGCATGGCCACCGCCTGGAAGATCATCGACAGGTCGAACGCCTCGATCTCGGGCTTCACGCCATACGCCTTCATCTCGCTGGCGAGCCAGTCGACCAGGTCGGGGGCGTTGTCGTACACGCGGGTGGGGAAGTTGACCGAGCCCGAGGCCAGCGACGCCATGTCGGGGCGCAGGTGCAGCATGCCGCCGCGCTCGCGGCCCGCGCCGGAGCGTCCACCGGTGGACACCTGCGTGATGATCAGCGGGCAGTGCCTGCGGATGCCGTCCAGCACCTGCGCGAAGCGCTCGGGGGCGGAGGTCGGCGTCTCGTCGTCGTTGCGCACGTGCAGGTGCACCAGCGTGGCGCCGGCCTCGTAGGCGGCGTGGGTGGACTCGACCTGCTCGGACACCGTCACCGGCACGGCCGGGTTGTCCTTCTTGCGCGGCAGCGAGCCGGTGATCGCGACGGAAATGATGCAGGGCGTCGATGCGGCCATCGTTGTCTCCATTCTGTTGGCGCACAGCGTAGGCGCGAAGCGTTGGTCCTTCAATGGACAGAAGCGCCGAACGATTGGACAATCGGAACATTCCAGGAGGAGCGGTAAACGCTTCTGCCAGGATTTCTGCATATTCTGTTGAGCATTTGGAACCTGCCGCCGATGGCCCTGCACCTGCCCACCTACCTGCTCTATGGCGAGGACGCGGGGCTGCCGCCGGCCGACGTCATGCACTCGGAGTCGATCGCCGAGCGCAGCAGCCTGCACTCGTGGGAGATCAAGCCGCACCGCCATGAATCGCTGCTGCAGGTGTTCTGGTTCGAGAAGGGCGAGGTCGAGATCCTGATCGACGGGCAGAACCACTCGCTGCGCGGCCCCGGCGTCATCACGGTGATGCCGCTGGCGGTGCACGGGTTCCGCTGGACCAGCGATGTCAAGGGCATCGTCTTCACGATGCTCGAGCCGCACGTACGCACGCTGCTGGCGCGCGACGAGACCTTGCGCGAGCGGGTGTTGCGTTCGCGTTGCGTGCAGTTCGCCGCGCCGCACCGCAAGCCCGTGAAGGCCGCCGTCGAGGCGCTGCACGAGGAGCACACGCAGCACGCGCCGTGGCGCGCCAGCGCCGTCGATGCGGCGATGGTGGGCCTGTTCGTGGCGCTGGGGCGCAGCCTGCCGCCGCTGGCCGCCGCGCCCGGCGTCGGCGACCGCTCGGTGGCGCACGTGCAGCGCTTTCGGGCGCTCGTCGACGAACGCTTTCGCGACCAGCCGACGCTGGGCGAGTTCGCGGCCGAGATCGGCATCACCCCCACGCAGCTCAATCGCGTCTGCCGCGCGGTGCTGGGTCATCCGGCGCTGGCCGTGCTGCACGCGCGCCTGTGCCTGGAGGCCCAGCGCGAGCTCGCGTACACCACGCTGAGCATCAAGCACATCGCCTACAAGCTGGGCTTCACCGACGCCGGCTACTTCACGCGCTTCTTCGAGCGCGAGACGGGCAGCGCGCCGTCGGCGTGGCGGGCCGAGGCGCTGGCGCGGCAGTGAACCGGCGGATACTGCGCGGCATCATGCCGCTGCGTCTGTCCGCCGTCGTCTTCGCCTGCGCGCCGCTGTCCGCCTGCGTGATGGTGCCGGTGACGGTGACGGACTACGACGCCGGCTGCCAGGTCGTCACGCACCACATGGAGCTGCAGGCCGTCCAGGTCGGCGCGATCACGAGCTGCAGCAACCAGTCGTGCGCGGCGCTCGTGATCGCCGCGGCCGGCGTGACGGCGGCCAGCGCGATCATCTCGGGCTCCATCGTCGTCGTCGGCAACGCGGCGTACTGGGCCGAGCATCGCGCGGGCTGCGCCGCACCGCGGCCCTGAGACGCGCCACTTCCGGCGGTGTCACCGCTCGTTCACGAAAGCGTCATCGCGCCTGCCTACATTGCTGCCACCTCGCGGGCTTCCCGAGGCATGACAACAAACTGGCAGGATGACAATGACGCACCCTTCATCGAAGAGCGCCGCGCCCGCGCTCGCCCGGGCCACGCTGCTGGCCATCGCCGCGGCCGCTGGAACGACCGCCGCGCACGCCCAGGACGCCACGCCGGTGGTGCTCACGTTCTCCACGGTGGGTGACTCGCGCCAGGATCCCAACACCTACGACCAGGCCAGCGTCGGTGCCACGCTGACGGGCCAGGACGCGATCTGGCTGCAGAACACCAAGGCGTTCTCGCGCATCCTGCGCACGATCCAGTCGCAGAAGTCGACGATGCTGTTCTTCAACGGCGACATGATCAACGGCTACGGCTGGGCCCACTTCGGCTACACGTCCAACGCCACGCAAAGCACGATCAGCGGCCCGGTCGCACCGGCGACGACGGCCGACATCATCGGCTCCGACCTGATGAAGCACTATCGCGAATACGCCTTCTGGCGCGGCATGGTGGCACCGCTGCCGGAAACCGGCACGTACGTGTTCCCGGTGCCCGGCAACCACGAGACCGAGTGCAAGGCCTGCCCGAAGAACAGCGACGGCCAGAAGGTCTCGAAGGTCGAGAACGAGCAGGCCTACGCCGCCAACATGGGCGACCTGATCGTCGACACGGCGCGCTTCACCAGCGTGCTCGGCACCGCCCCGGCCAACGTGGCCTACGGCCCTGCCGTCGGCTACAGCCCCGATTCGCTGACGACCGACCAGAGCAAGCTGTCGTACAGCTTCGACTACCAGGGCCTGCATTTCGCGGTGATCAACACCGACCCCGTGGGACAGGAAAGCTCCGCCCCGGCCGCCTGGCTCGCCGCCGACCTGGCTGCGGCGTCGGGCCGCGGCGTCAAGCGCTTCTTCGTGTTCGGCCACAAGCTGGCCTACACCTATGCCTATGCGCCGGGCGTCGCCGGCGCCGGCCTGGACGCCACGCCGACCACCACGACCAAGCGCGATGCGTTCTGGAGCGTCATCGAGCAATACCACGCGACGTACTTCAGCGGCCACGAGCACACGTACAACGTCTCGCGTCCGCTGGGCGGCGCCTACCAGGTCATCGTGGGCTCCGGCGGATCGCCGTTCGACGCGAGCGCCGCGCAGGCCACGGCCGGCGTGCTCGCGAATCCGGCCACCGATCGCGACTACGCCTGGGCCACCGTGAAGGTGCACGCCGACGGCGGCGTCGACATCCTCGGCTACGGCTTCAACGCCGCCTTCGGCCCGACGCAGTTGATCGGCCAGTACTTCATCGCTCCGTGAACCGGCAGGCCCGCATCATGATCAAGTCTCTTCTCGCCTCGCTCTCCGTCGCAGCGCTGCTGGCGGCGACGACCGCCGCGCAGGCCGCGCTCGTCGCGGACACCGGCACGCCCAACGGTTCCGCGGTCGGCGCGCTGGCGTTCGACAGCATCGACTGGGTCGCCGCGCAGGTGACGTTCGCGCAAGCCTCGAGCGTCGGTGGCATCCAGGGCCACGTCCTCGGCGGCGCGGCGGGCGAGACCTTCGACGTCTCGCTGTTCGCCAACGAGGCCGTGCAGGGTCCGGGCACGCTGCTGTACACGACCACCGCCACGTTCGGCGTCGACGGCTGGAACGGCGTCTCCGGCCTGAGCGGCTGGACCGTCGCCGCCGGCAGCTACTGGATCGGCCTCGAGATCCAGGGCGACGACACGCTGGGCTCGAGCAGCGTCACGGGCGCACTGCTGGACCAGGGCGCGCCGAATCCGTTGGCCATGACGGCGACGACGAACGACGGCGGCTGGAGCTACCAGGCCACGCCGGCGTCGTTCGGCCTGCGCGTCGATGCGAGCGCCGTCTCCGCGCTGCCGTGGCCGTCGTCCGCGTCGCTGATGCTGGCGGGCGTGGCGCTGCTGTCCGCGCTGGGCCTGGTTCGCCGCGCGCGCTGATCCGGCGCGCGCGATGCCCAGGGCAATCCCGCGCGCGCGGCGCGCGCTGAACGCGATCGCGATCGCCGGGGTCGCGTTGGCGAGCGTGTTCGCCGTCGCGCGCCTCGCCCAGGCGTGCTCCGGCAATGCGCCGGAGCCGACGGGCACGGAGACGCACTTCCCGCTGATGTACGGCGACCGGCCGACGGTGGCGCAGCTCAGCGACCTGGGCCGGCGGATCTTCATGGATCCGGCGTACTCGGCGTCCGGGCGGCAGTCGTGCGCGAGCTGCCACGATCCCGCGAAGGCGTTCGGCCCGCCGGATGCCCGGGCCGTCCAGTCCGGCGGTCCGAACATGGACAGGCTCGGCTTTCGCAACACGCCGTCGCTGCGCTACGCGCACGCGCCCATCGCGTTCACGCTGCACTTCCTCGAGTCCGAGGTGACGCTGGGCCAGGACGACCAGGGTCCGACCGGCGGTCGCACCTGGGACGGCCGCGTCAACAGCGCCCACGACCAGGCGCTGATGCCGTTGATGGACGCCAACGAGATGGCCAACGAGAACGGCGCGGCGGTGGTGCAGCGCTTGCGCACGACGTCCTATGCCGACGAGTTCCGGCAGGTGCTGAGCGCGCCCGGCGAGAACGTGTTCGACGACCCGGATTCGACGCTAGTCTGGGTCACGGTGGCGCTCGAGACCTACGAGCAGACGGCGCCGGAGTTCCATCCGTTCGACAGCAAGTTCGACGCGTGGTTGCGTGACGAGGCGACCCTCGGTCCGGCCGAGATGCGCGGCATGGCGCTGTTCAACGACATGAAGAAGGGCAACTGCGCGAGCTGCCACCCGAGCACGCGCAAGGCGTCGACGAACCGGCCGCCGATCTTCACCGACTTCGGCTTCGTCGCCCTCGGCGTTCCGCGCAATCCCGAACTGCCCGCCAACCGCGATCCGAAGTTCTTCGACCTCGGCCTGTGCGGGCCGCTGCGCACCGACCTGGCGAGCCATCCCGAGTACTGCGGCATGTTCCGCACTCCCTCCCTGCGCAACGTGGCGCTGCGCAAGCGCTTCTTCCACAACGGCGCGATCCGGTCGCTGCGCGACGCCGTGGCGTTCTATGCGACGCGCGACACGACGCCGGCCAGGTGGTATCCGAACTCGAAGGGCAAGCCCGGCTACGACGACCTGCCGGAGCGCTATTGGCCGAACGTCTCGCACGAGGTGCCGTTCACGCCGACGCCGGACGGCCGGCCGCGCCTGGATGCGAAAGAGATCGACGACATCGTCGCGTTCCTGGGCACGCTCAGCGACGGCTACAAGCCGCGCGTCGCGGCGACGAGAACCGCCTCCGGAAGATAGGTCGGCGAGGGCCGACAATCCGGGCGGATGACCGCTCCTGACGCCACGGCCCTGTCGATGAATCGCCCGCTGCGACGATCGCTGGTCGCCGCCTGCCTCGCGCTCGCCGGCTGCACCACGCTCGCACCGGAGGTCGCGGCGCCGCTGGGCCCGTGCGGGTTCGACGTCGCGACGCTGGCGTTCGCCGGCGATGCGCTGACCCAGGCGCGCTGCCTGTTGCGCCCGGTCGCCACCGGCGGCGTGCTGGCGCAGCAACCGGCCGTGCTGCCTGCCTCGCTCGCGGCGCTGATCGGCCAGCCGGTGGGCGACCTGAAGCCGCGGCTGCGCCAATACCTGGCGGCGCAGCACATCGGCGACGCGGCCATCGGCGGCTCCGTCGATGCGCCGCTCTCGCATGCCCGCGACGACGATCCCGCGGCACCGGCCGCGCGCTACTTCGTGCTGCACGACACCAGCACGCCGTGGCTGGGCGACGCACCGTCGTTCCCGCCCGACGACGACGCGCAGTTGAACGACCTGGCGCAGTTCGCCGGCCCCGATGCCGTCGCCCACATGTTCATAGCTCGCAATGGACAGACCCTGCTGGGCCACGACTACCGCACGCCGTGGCGCGCGACGCAGTTCGAGTCGCGCCGCATCGGCGTGGCCGCGCGCGGGCTGTTCCTGCACAACGAATTCGCGCAACCGCGTCGACACGATCCGGCGGGCGGCGCGCACAACGACCTGATCGCGCCGCTGCCCGGCTTCACCGATGCGCAGTACGCGCAGATGGCGCTGCTCTACACGGCGGCCAGTGCGCGCCGCGGCGACTGGCTGATCCCGGCGTTCCATGCCGCGCTCGACGAAGGCATGGCCGGCGCGCACGACGACCCGCAGCACTTCGAGATAGCCCGCTTCGCGACGGCGCTCGACCGCTTGCGCGACGCGCTCCCGCGCTGACGCACGCGAACAAACGGCAACGGCGGATTTACACGAGCCCAACAATTTTCAGGTCGCGCTCAGTGGTCGAATGTCATCGTCGCCGGACAGCGCGACGTTGAAACGGGCAGGTGAAATCGACTTGCTCGAGCGTGCCATCGCGCACGGTCGGGCGGGCCTGGATTTTGCCCTTCCAACCCGACAATCGAGAGGTTCATCATGCGGCGAATCACGTCCTGGGTCGCGCTGGGCGCGGCAACGACCACGCTCTTGTCCGCTTGCGGCGGCGAATACGTTGACCGGTATGGGGACGGCGGCCCCGGCGGCAACGAACTGATCAGCTTCGTGGGCACCACCGGCGTCTTCGCGGCATGGGCCGATTCGGACACCGGCGAGTACGCGGCGGCCGGCATGGGCAGCTACGCGGGCAAGCGCCAGTCGCTGCACGGCACCATCGACTTCCTCACCGGCCAGGACCTGATGCAGCCGGCCGGCGTGGAGATCTACAAGACCAGCGACGGCCATATCCGTGCGATCGATCTCACCTCGTACGTCGAGCCGCAGAGCCAGCAGATCTCCAACGAGACCGCCGCCACCGTGGACGACACCTGCTCGCTCTCGGGCACGCAGGTGGCCGGCGCCAACACCGACTACGCCGGCGTGTACTTCGCGGCCGACCTGCAGAACCCGGTGAATTCCGCTTACTTCTACCGCCTGCCCGGCCTCGACGGCACCTGCAACAGCGTGGACGACGTCGTGCACCTGGTGCGCACGGGCATGTCGCCCACCGACGCGCCGATCACCGTTTCGGCGATGCCGATCGCCACCGTGCGCTCGGCCACCGGCAGCATCACCGGGTTCGTGATCAAGAGCGGCGCGCAGCTGGTGATGGTGGACGACAACTTCGCCAATCCCGTGGTGCTGGGAACCTTCGCCAGCACCATCGGCGTGGCTGTCGCGTTGCCGGTCGGTACTACGCAGGGGTATCCGACGGCGCAGCTGTTCCTCGTCGACGGCAACGTCGTGCGCGTGAACTACGCCACCACGTCCACGTCCGCCGCGCTGTTCACGATTCCAGGCTGGACACCCACCAGCAACGGCGCGAGCTTCGCGGCGTCGCCGACCACGCTGTACGTGTCGGTGAACACGGCTGCCAGCGCCGGCGTGCCCGAATCGGCCAGCATCTACGCGATCCCGGCCGACGGCTCCGCGGTCGCCTCGCTGATCGATACCGAGGCGTCGCACATCGACAGCCTGTCGTTCCCGGTGGGCGGCACCAGCCTGGTCTGGGGCGAGACTGCGCCGACCTACACGATCCGCACGATGGCTCAATCGGGCGGCTCGCCATTGACGTTGGCCACCAGCAGCGTCAACGGCGGGACGTTCGTCGCCACCGCCACCACGGTGTACTACACGACCTGGTCCGGCACCACCGACGCCACGGCCAAGACCGTCACGCGCAGCGCGACGGCCAGCGCCATCGTCGGCATCAACGGCGCGGTGATCCAGGCGCCGCTGGCCAACTCCACCTTCGCCGGCGGCGGCGAGCAGCAGCCCTGGCCCGACGACACCGTCACCACGGCCACGCCGTACCAGACGGTGCTCCAGGTGCAGGGCCTGACGCCCGTGACGGTCACGAACCCGGCCAACGGCTATGCCTGGACCGTGGACGGCGTCAGCGGCGGTACGCTGGTGGCCATCGACACCGGCAGCAACCAGCCCGGCGCGACGATCGGCACCTTGCCCGCGAGCAACGCCGCCTATCTCACCGGGACGTTCCGCGACGCGGGCCACACCGGCTTCATCGAGGCCACCAACGCGGCGTCCACCGGCGACCCCGCCACGCGCGACCTCTACCTGCTCAACACGCAGCAGCGCAACACGCTGATCCGGATCACGAAGAACCTGTAGCGCCCGGGGCGAGCTCGGCAGCCGGGCGCGTGGGTCACTTCTTCAGGAACGCCTCGAACTCCGCCGCCGGCACCGCAGGCGACCAATGGAAGCCCTGGCCCTGCTGGCAGCCGAGGTCGCCCAGCAAGGCCAGCGTCGCCCCGTCCTCGACGCCTTCGGCCACCGTGAACAGGTTCAGGCTGCTGGCCATCTGCACGATGGCGCGCACGATGGCCTGGTCCTGCACGTCGTCGGTGAGGCGGCGCACGAAGGTCTGGTCGATCTTCAACCGCTCCACCTCGAAGCGCTTCAGGTAGGCCAGGTTGGAGTAGCCGGTACCGAAGTCGTCGATCGCGAATCGCACGCCCATGCGGCGCAGGCTGGCCAGGCTTTCGGCCAGCGCCAGCGAGTCCTGGATCAGCAGCGATTCGGTGAGCTCCAGCTCGAGGTTGGCGCTCGGCAGGCCGGAGGCGGCGAGCGCCTGCGCGACCGAGGTCTCGACGCTGCCGCGCTTGAACTGCACGGGCGACACGTTGACCGAGATGGTCAGGTCCGTCCAGCCCGCGGCGCGCCAGCGCTGGGCCTGGGCGCAGGCCTCCTGCAGCACCCAGTCGCCGATCGGGATGATCAGCCCGGAGCGCTCGGCCAGCGGGATGAAGCGCACCGGCGAGATGTTGCCCATCTCCGCGTGGCGCCAGCGGATCAGCGCCTCCGCGCCGATCAGGCGGCCCGTGCGCAGGTCGAACTGCGGCTGGTAGGACAGCGTGAAATCGCGCTGCGCCATCGCCGTGCGCATGGCCGCCAGCAACTCGACGTGCTCGACGACGCTCGCGTTCATCTCGCCGTCCCAGAAGCGGAACGCGTTGCGGCCCGCCTCCTTGGCGCGGTACATCGCGATGTCGGCCTTCTTCAGCAGGCTGTCGAAGTCGGCGCCGTCGGCGGGGAACATCGTGACGCCCAGCGAGCAGCCGGCGAAGATCTCCATGCCGATGACGTCGAACGGCGCCATCAGGCAGGTGACGACCTTGTTGGCGATCTCGGCCACGGCGGCGACGTCGTCGATCTCGGGCACCACCAGCAGGAACTCGTCGCCGCCCAGGCGGGCGACGGTGTCGGCGTTGCGCAGCAGCGTGCCCAGGCGCTCGCTGACCTGCTTGAGCAGCGTGTCGCCGGAGCTGTGGCCCAGCGTGTCGTTGACGTTCTTGAAGTTGTCCAGGTCGAGGTACAGCATCGCCACGCTGTGCTCGCCGCGGCGGGCGGCGGCCTGCTCGAAGCGGTCGCGCGCGAGGCTGCGATTGGGCAGGCCGGTGAGCGCGTCGTGCGTCGCCATGATCTCCATGCGCTGCTGCGTCGCCGCCATCTGCGCGTTCTGGGCGTTCACCGCTTCGAGCGCGGAGTGCATGTCGTTGGCCATCAGCCACGCGATCACGCTGGTGACGAACAGCACGGCCACCAGGTCGACGAAGGTGTTGATCGACAGCGGCGGCAAGCGGTTCACGTGCCAGCCGTTCGTGTTGACGACCAGCAGCAGCGCGATCATCGCCGTCATCGCGGCGAACAGGCCGAAGTAGAGGCGGCGCGTGCCCAGCATCGCGGCGAACACCAGCATGCAGGGGAAGGCGATCAGCGAGGTGTCGCGCAGGCCGCCGTTCTGCCACATCAGCAGGCTGACCATCGCGAACAGCGAGGCCAGCATCACCGCGACGGCGCCGTTGCGCCGGCCCGCGCGCACCAGCAGCAGCGCGACGGCCATCGCGGCCA